>JAEEGI010000921.1_pt1 | contig 77282 bp, 60 predicted proteins | sample 8958751 | NCBI WGS metagenome assembly JAEEGI01 (sample SAMN16246545, study PRJNA631951) | gut metagenome | biome: gut microbiome; feature: rumen; material: KS-attached | host: Bos | place: Iran: Karaj | collected 2018-10
CGGCGGCACGGCCATGATCGTCGCCGCAAAACTCGGGAACCCGATAACACTGGGGTTCATCGACGGCCTCAGGGAGGCCCTGGCCGCCGCCGGCGTGCGCGCCGTGATAACGCTGACCGACTACGGATCGGCCGCCGAGACCGACGCCGTCGCCTACGCCTCGCGCAACGGCTGCGAGGGCATATTCCTGCTAAACGCGATCGAGACCCCCGGTCTGATCGCGGCGCTGAAGGAGTCGCCCTGCTCTGTCGTCCTGATAAACAGATACCTCAAGGAGTTCGAGACCGACGTCGTGATGATCGACAACTACCGCTGCGGGTACCTCGCGGCAGAGTACCTGATCTCAAGGCACCACAGGCGGGTCGGCCACCTCGCCGGCCCCGACACCTCGGTCACCTGCCGCGACCGTACCCGCGGCTTCGCCGACGCCGTCGCCGCAGCCGGCATCGGGGATCCCTTTATCTTCTACGGCGACCGCACCTGGGAGGCCGGAGCCGCCTGCGCGGCGAAGATACTCTCGCTCCCCGCCGGGGAAAGGCCGACGGCGGTCTTTTCGACGACCGGCCTCATGGCCGCAGGCCTTGTCAGCTCCCTCCGCCGCGAGGGCCTCAGGATCCCCGGAGACCTCAGCGTCATCATAACCGACGACTACAGCAAGGACTACATGCCCTATCCGATCGATTTCACCTGCTACGGCCGCGATCCGAAGCTCATGGGCCGGACCGCCGCCGAGCTCTTCTTCTCGCGTGCCGCCGATCCCTCCCTGCCCCCGCGCAGGATCGTCCTGCCGCCGGTACTTACCGAGTACAGCAGCGTGCTCACGCCGTGACCGCCTCCGGAAGACCTTGCGTTTTTCCCTTTTTCCCTTCCCCGCAAAAACGAAATTATATTGACAGTCACGATATTATATGATATAATAGCATCATCTTGGACGGGGCGGATGACCGGCCGGGAACAATACCCCCATACGTTTCATGATGCTGACACGTCGGCATCCTCTTTCCGTATGACTTCAGTTCCGGTCTCGCCTTTTCCGCAGGTGAGATTTTTTCATAGATGACGACTCTCCTGCGGTCCCATATCGGGTGTTTCCGGAGATTTTTCGAAAAGGAGGGAAGAGATATGTCTGCCAGCAGCGCTTTTCTTTCCGATATGTCAAAATATACCCTTCTTCCCGGCTTTTGCGACGTGCATGTGCATTTTCGCGAGCCGGGCTTTTCTTATAAAGAGACTGTCGCGTCAGGCTCTGCCGCCGCCGCGCGCGGCGGCTACACCGCCGTCTGCACCATGCCAAATCTCGATCCCGTCCCCGACTCCCCCGAACATCTGAAGGAACAGCTTGACATCATCGACCGCGACTCCGCGGTAAACATATACCCCTACGTCTCGATCACGATCGGCGAAAAGGGAGAGACGCTCACGCCGATGACGGCGATCTGCGAGAAATACGGAGGCAGGATCGCCGGATTTTCGGACGACGGCAGGGGCGTCATGTCGGAGGCTCTCATGCGCGAGGCGATGCGGACCGCCGCCTCTCTCGGGAAGATGATCGCCGCGCACTGCGAGGACACCTCCCTCATCCCCCGCGGCGGCTGCATACACGACGGCCGCTACGCCGCGGAGCACGGCCTCCCCGGCATCCCCTCGGAGAGCGAATGGAGGCAGATCGCGCGCGACCTCGATCTCGCCGCCGCGACCGGGTGCCGCTATCACGTCTGCCACGTCTCCTGCCGCGAGAGCGTTTCACTCATACGCGAAGCAAAAAGAAGCGGCGTCGACGTCAGCTGCGAGACCGCGCCTCACTACCTTGTCTTTGACGAGACAGACCTCCGCGACGAGGGCCGCTTCAGGATGAACCCGCCCCTCCGCTCCCCCGCCGACCGCGAGGCTCTCCTCGCCGGCGTCGCCGACGGGACGGTCGACATGATCGCCACCGACCACGCCCCCCACTCTGAAGCCGAAAAATCCGGCGGACTCGCAAGTTCCGCCTTCGGGATCGTCGGTCTCGAGACCGCCTTCCCCGCCCTCTACACCAGGCTGGTCCTGACCGGCCTCCTGACCCTTGAAAAACTAACTGACCTTCTCTGCCGGAATCCGAGAAAGCGCTTCGGCCTGCCCGGACACGACGGCTGGTCGGCATGGGACCTCGACCGGGAGTTCACAGTCGATCCCGCGGACTTCCTCTCGAAGGGCAGATCGACGCCCTTTTCCGGCATAAAACTCCGCGGAGTCTGCATGCTCACGGTCTGCGGCGGCAAAACGGTATACAGATACACAGATAAAGACTGAACCCTCTCCGCCTCGCGGGCGGACACAGCAGAATCACCTCCGGCAGACGCGGAGGTCCATAAGGAGAAAAACCATGGCAAAACGGACCGACATCAAAAAAGTCCTCATAATCGGATCGGGACCGATCGTTATCGGACAGGCGGCGGAATTCGACTACGCCGGAACGCAGGCCTGCCTCGCCCTCAAGGAGGAGGGCTACACCGTCATCCTCTGCAACTCGAACCCCGCGACGATCATGACCGACCCCCAGATCGCCGACAAGGTCTATATGGAGCCGCTCACCCTCGAGTATATCGCCAAGATCCTGCGCTACGAGCGCCCCGACGCCATCGTCCCCGGCATCGGAGGACAGACCGGCCTCAATCTCGCGATGCAACTCGAGCGGAAGGGCATCCTTGAGGAATGCGGCGTCGAGCTGCTCGGCACCCCGGCGTCCAGCATCGAGCGCGCCGAGGACCGCGAGCTCTTCAAGGAGATGTGCATCGGGATCGGCGAGCCCGTCATCCCGTCGAAGATAACATACAACCTCGAGGAGGCAAAGGCTGCCGCCCTCGAGATCGGCTACCCCGTCGTCCTGCGTCCCGCATTCACTCTGGGCGGCACCGGCGGCGGATTCGCCTACAGCGAGGCAGAACTCGTCGACATCGGCCGCAACGCCTTCAACCTCTCCCCCGTCCACGAGGTGCTGGTCGAAAAGAGCGTCAGAGGCTACAAGGAGATCGAGTTCGAGGTCATGCGCGACAGCACCGACCGCGCGATCACCATCTGCGGCATGGAGAACGTCGACCCGGTCGGCGTCCACACCGGCGACTCTGTCGTCGTCGCCCCCATCCTCTCGCTGAACGATCACGACCTTAAGATGCTGAACGACAGCGCGCTGAAGATCATCCGCGAACTGAAGATCGAGGGAGGCTGCAACGTGCAGTTCGCGCTCAATCCCGACAGCAGCGAGTATTTCCTTATAGAAGTCAACCCCCGCGTCTCGCGTTCGTCGGCGCTCGCGTCGAAGGCGAGCGGCTACCCGATCGCCCGCGTCACGGCGAAGATCGCCCTGGGAATGACGCTAGACGAGATCCCGGTCGCCGGCGGCCTCGCCTCGACCGAGCCCTCCCTCGACTATGTCGTCGCCAAATTCCCCCGCTTCCCCTTCGACAAGTTCGCCGATGCCCCCAACGATCTCGGCACCCAGATGAAGGCAACCGGAGAGGTCATGGGCATCGGATCGACCCTCGAGGAGTGCATGCTCAAATCGGTACGCTCGCTTGAGATCGGCGTCTGCCACTTCGCCATGAAAAAGTTCGACGGCTGGTCGAAGGAGCGTCTTGAGGCGTACATAAAGGAATTCCACGACGATACAATCTACGCGATATTCGAGTATTTCTGGCTGGGCGGCACCGTCGAGGCCGTCCATGATATGACGAAGATCACCGTCCTCTTCCTCGAGAGCTTCATGCGCATCATCGAGATGGAAAAGAAGCTGGCGGCGTCGCCGGGCGATCTCGCCCTCCTGCTCGAGGCCAAAAGGATGGGCTTTTGCGACAAATACGTCGCGAAGCTCTGGAAGACCGACGAGCTGTCTGTATACAGGACTCGGAAAGAGAACGGGATCACGCCCGCCTTCAGGATGGTGGACACCCTCCACACCGGAGTCTACATCCCCTACCTCTACTCCTCCTACAGCGGAAAGAACGACAGCAGACTGTCGGACAAGAAGAAGATCGTCGTCCTCGGCGCCGGCCCGATCAGGATCGGCCAGGGAGTCGAATTCGACTATTCGACGGTGCACGCCGTCCAGACGATCAGAAAAAACGGCTATGAGGCGATCATAATCAACAACAACCCCGAGACGGTCTCGACCGACTACACCACCTCCGACAAGCTCTACTTCGAGCCGCTGACGCCCGAGGACGTCATGGCCATCGTCGATTTCGAGCAGCCGGTCGGCGTCATCGCGACGCTCGGCGGCCAGACGGCGATCAACCTCGCCGAGCCTCTCGCCGCCCGTGGAGTGAAGATAATCGGTACCGACGTCGACGCCATCGACCGCGCCGAGAACCGCGATCTCTTCGAAAAGCTGCTTGAAAAGCTGAACATCCCGCAGCCGAAGGGCCGCGCGGTGACGAAGATCGAGGACGGCGTAAAGGCGGCGGCCGAGATCGGCTACCCCGTCCTTGTCCGGCCCTCCTTCGTCCTCGGCGGACGCGCGATGCAGATCGTCGGCAATGAGAAGGAACTCCGGCACTACCTCGAGAACGCCGTTAAGATCGACGAGGACAAGCCGGTGCTCGTCGACAAATACATCCTCGGCAAGGAGGTAGAGGTCGACGCCGTCTGCGACGGCTGCGACGTCTTCGTCCCCGGGATCATGGAGCTCGTCGAGCGGACCGGCGTCCACTCGGGCGATTCGATATCCGTCTATCCTCCCTTCTCGATCTCCGACCGCGTCAAGGGCATCATCCTCAGCTACGCGAAAAAGCTCGGACTCGGGATAGGCATCAGAGGCGTCTACAACATACAGTTCATCGTCGATCCCGACGAGAACGTCTACATAATCGAGGTCAACCCCCGCTCATCCCGCACCGTTCCCTTCCTGTCCAAATCGACCGGCTACAACCTTGCCGACATCGCGACCGAGGTCATCCTCGGCCGGACGCTGAGAGAGCAGGGGATCTTCACGATCTATCCCGACGAAAAGAAGCGCTTCTACGTCAAGGTCCCCGTCTTCTCCTTCAACAAGATCAAGGGCCTCGACGCCTACCTCTCGCCCGAGATGAAGTCGACAGGCGAGGCGATCGGCTACGACAAGACGCTGCCCCGCGCGATGTACAAGGGACTGCAGGCGTCGGGCATGCGGATCCGCAACTACGGGACCGTCTTCGTGACGCTCGCCGACGAGGACAAGGAGGAGGCTCTGCCTCTTGTCCGCCGCTTCTACAACCTCGGCTTCAACATCCAGGCGACGATCGGCACCGCCGATTTCCTCCGCGGACAGGGGATCCGCACTCACGTACTCGGAAAGATCTCGGAAGGCAGCAGCGACATCCTCGACGGCATCCGCGAGGGCAGGATCCACTACGTAGTCAACACCCGCGCCATCCTCTCGGGCATCCATTACGACGACGGCGAGCAGATCAGGCGCTGCGCGACCGAGAACAACGTCACCCTCTTCACCTCCCTCGACACCGTCAGGGTATTCCTCGACGTGCTGGAGGAGATAACCCTCACGATCTCGACGATCGATTCCTGATCCCGTGGAAAGGAAAACCGCATGAAGGACTCCGAATTCAGGGTGATAAGTACCGAAAAGCTGACTCCGACAGTTTACAGGACCGTATTTTCGGGCGACACCTCTGAAATAAAAGCCCCCGGGCAGTTCGTAAACGTCAGACTGGACGGATTCTTCCTCAGGCGGCCGATATCCGTCTGCGACATTGAAAAGGACCGGCTCACTCTCGTCTACCGCGCCGTCGGAAAGGGCACCGGACTGCTCTCGCGCTCCGGTACGGGGGACCGCTTCGATATCCTGACCGGCCTCGGAAACGGATATTGCCTGTCGGCCGCGGGAGACCGGCCGCTGCTGATCGGCGGAGGAGCCGGCGTCCCGCCCCTCTTCTTCGCGGCTAAAAAGCTGCGGGAGAAAGGGGTCCCCGTGACCGCCGTCCTCGGGTTTTCAGACGCGGCCGAGGTCTTCCTGGCGGAGGAGTTCCGCGCTCTCGGCTGCGAAGTCAGGATCACGACCGTCGACGGCAGCGCGGGGATACGCGGCTTCGTCACCGACGCCCTCCCGGAAGGATACACATACTTCTACGCCTGCGGCCCGCTTCCCATGCTGAAGGCCGTCTTCCGCGCGACGGCGACCGACGGCGAGTTCTCCCTCGAGGAAAGGATGGGCTGCGGCTTCGGCGCCTGCATGGGCTGCAGCATCATGACGGCGTCGGGTCCGAAGAGGATCTGCCGCGACGGCCCGGTCTTCAAAAAGAGCGATCTGCTCTGGGACAGAGAATGAGCGGGTGAGGAAGCAAGAAATAACGGAGATGGCCATGGAACGTCAGACAAACAGACTTGAGACCGAACTGTGCGGGATCCGCCTTGACAATCCCGTCATCCCGGCGTCAGGTACATTCGGATTCGGATACGAATTCGCCGAACTCTACGACATAAATATCCTGGGATCGATCTCGCTGAAGGGAACGACGGCGGAGCCTCGCTTCGGCAATCCGACGCCCCGCATCGCCGAGACTCCGGCCGGCATGCTGAACTCGGTCGGGCTTCAGAACCCCGGGATCGACCGGGTGATAACAGAGGAGCTCCCGAAGCTGAGAGCCGTCTTCCGGAAGCCCGTCATGGCGAACGTCAGCGGATTTTCGGTCGATGAATACAGAAGCGTCTGCGCAAGGCTCGAGGGCCTGCCCGGCATCGGCTGGATCGAGGTCAACGTCAGCTGCCCGAACGTCCACGGAGGCGGCATGGCCTTCGGAACGACGCCCGAAGGAGCCGCGTCGGTCGCGGCGGCGGTAAAGGAGGTCACCTCCCTTCCCGTCATCATGAAGCTCTCGCCCAACGTCACCGACATAGTATCTGTCGCCCGCGCCTGCGAGGACGCCGGCGCAGACGGCATAAGCCTCATAAACACCCTGCTCGGCATGCGGATCGATCTGAAGACCCGCCGCCCCGTTCTCGCCAACCTCTTCGGCGGACTTTCGGGACCCGCCGTCCTGCCGGTCGCTCTCAGGATGGTCTGGCAGGTCTCGCACGCGGTAAAGATACCCGTCGTGGGAATGGGCGGGATCTCCTCGCCCGAGGACGTGATCGAGATGATGCTCGCCGGAGCGTCGGCGGTCGAGGTCGGCGCCGCCAACCTCACCGACCCCTTTGCCTGCAAAAAGATCATCGAAGGTCTGCCCGCCGTCATGGACAGATACGGAATAAAAACTCTTTCGGAGCTGAAAAAATGAAAAAAGACGTGATAATCGCCTGCGATTTCGACACCCGGGAAAAGCTTGTTCGCTTTCTTGACCTCTTCACTGATGAGAAGCCCTTCGTCAAGATCGGGATGGAGCTCTTCTACGCCGAAGGCCCGTCGGTCGTCCGCGAAGTCAGGGCCCGCGGCCACAGGATCTTCCTCGACCTCAAGCTGCACGACATCCCCAACACGGTGAAAAAGGCGATGGCGGTGCTTTCGAGGCTGGATATCGACATCGTCAACATACACTGCGCCGGCACGACGGCGATGATGACCGCCGCCCTCGAGGGACTCCTGAGGCCAGACGGCACCCGCCCGCTCCTCATCGGCGTGACGCAGCTGACCTCGACCGATCAGGAGTCGATGGAGCGCGATCTGCTGATAAAGGCGCCGATCGCCGACGTCGTCTCGCACTACGCGCTGACGGCGAAGAGGGCCGGGCTCGACGGCGTCGTCTGCTCCCCTCTGGAGGCCGCGAAGGTCCACGCCCTATGCGGCGACGGCTTCCTTACCGTCACGCCGGGGGTCAGGTTCGCCGACGGCGACGCCGGCGACCAGCGCCGCGTGATGACGCCCGCCGCGGCTAGGGAGGCCGGATCCGACTTCATCGTCGTCGGCCGTCCGGTCACCCAGGCGCCCGATCCGGTCGCCGCCTACCGCCGCTGTCTCGCCGAGTTCACCGGTCCCGCGAAATCTTAAGGGACCGGCGCCGGGACTTCTTCATACCTCTCCCCTATCACGCAAAAAGGAAACATCGACATGGAAACAAAAAAGCTTATCGCGAAGGATCTCTTGAAGATAAAAGCGGTCTTTTTCAGGCCCGACGAGCCCTTTGTCTGGGCCAGCGGGATCAAGAGCCCCGTCTACTGCGACAACAGGCTCACGCTGACCTCGCCCGAGGTCAGGAGCGACGTTGAAAACAGCCTCGCCGCCGTCATAAGGGAATACTATCCCGAAGCCGAGCTGCTCATGGGGACCTCGACCGCCGGCATCGCCCACGCGGCGATCACGGCGCACATCCTCGGCCTGCCGATGGGGTATGTCCGCTCGGGTGCCAAGGATCACGGCCGCAAAAACCAGATCGAGGGAAGGCTGATCCCCGGCCAGAAGACGGTCGTCATCGAGGACCTGATCTCGACCGGCGGCAGCGTCATCGAGGTCGTCGAGATCCTCCGAGAGGCGGGCGCCGACGTCCTCGGCATCGCGTCGATCTTCACATACGGAATGAAAAAGGGCCTCGAAAGACTAGAGGCCGCCGGGGTGAAAAACATATCCCTCACCGATTTCGACACCGTCGCCGAGGCGGCCGCCGAAGAGCGCTACATAGCGGCCGCGGACGTCGCACGGCTCATCGCCTTCAGGAACGACCCGTCGGACGAGTCCTGGATCAGGAAGAACTGAAAAAAGGAGGCCCCCGGTTTGAGAAGCCTTGTTGACATACTCGACCTTTCGGTCGGAGAGATCGACGATCTTATCAGGATCTCGCAGGATATCATCGGCTCTCCCGATAAATACTCCCGCGCCTGCGAGGGGAAGATCCTCGCCACCCTCTTTTTCGAGCCGTCGACCCGGACCCGCCTCTCCTTCGAGGCGGCGATGTACGGCCTGGGCGGGAAGGTCCTTTCGGTCGCCGGAGGGAACACCTCCTCGGCGGCGAAGGGCGAGAGCGTATCCGACACCGTAAAGGTCGTCTCCTGCTACGCCGACATCATCGCGATGCGGCACCCGAAGGAGGGCGCGGCGCTGGTGGCCGCTCAGGCCGCCGAAGTACCGGTGATCAACGCCGGCGACGGAGGCCACTGCCACCCGACGCAGACGCTTGCAGACCTTCTGACGATCTACCGCGAGCGGGGCTCGCTGTCGGGTCTCACCGTCGGAGTCTGCGGCGACCTGAAGTTCGGCCGGACGGTGCATTCGCTGATCAACGCCCTCTCCCGATACGAAAACATGCGCTTCGTGCTGATATCGCCGGTCGAGCTCAAGGTCCCCAGCTATGTAAAGAACGAAACGCTCAAGAAGTACAAGATCCCCTATTACCAGACCGAAGACCTCGGGGAGGTCCTTCCCGAGCTCGACATCCTCTATATGACCAGGATCCAGAAGGAGCGCTTCTTCAACGAGGAGGACTACATCCGCCTGCGCGACTCCTACATCCTGACGCCCGACAAGCTGAAGCCCGCCCGCCCCGATCTCTGCGTCATGCACCCGCTTCCCCGCGTCAACGAGATCAGCGTCGCCGTCGATGACGACCCCCGCGCCTGCTATTTCAAACAGGTGAAGAACGGCAAGTTCATCCGCGCGGCCCTGATAATGAAGCTTCTCGCCGAGGCCGGACACCGCGTCGCCGCGGCCGACGGGACGGTCCCCTTCGCGGCACCTGCGGAAAGGAAGGAACAGGAATGAATATAGACTCGATACAGAACGGGATCGTCATCGATCACATCACCGCCGGCAGAGGGATGCGGCTGATCTCCCTCCTCGGCCTTGATGACACCGATCTCTCGGTCGCCATCATCAGGAACGTGAACAGCCGAAAGCTCGGGAAGAAGGACATAATCAAGATCGATTCTCTCACCGACGTCAACCTCGACCTCATCGGTTACGTCGATCCCGGCGCCACCGTCAACATCATCCGCGACGGGAAGCTGGTCGAAAAGATGTCGATCGATCCTCCCGAGCGTCTGACGAACGTCCTGAAGTGCAAAAATCCCCGCTGCATCACCTCCTGCGAGCAGGAGCTGCCCCACGTCTTCAGACTGACTAACCGTGAGACGATGGAATACCGCTGCGCCTGGTGCGAGACAAAGGCTAACTGAAAAAGAATATCCGCAGCAAAAAAGCGGCACCCGGCATATATCCGGATGCTGCTTTTTTTCTTTGCTTAGGCTCAGTAAAACGTCGCCACGGGGTTTTCGGGAGCGACCGACGGAGTCAGCCGCTTGACGTGGAGCACCGGGCCCTTGCCGCGGTAGATCTGGTTCTTCTCTATCTGCAGCTCGGCCTCGATGACGTTCCAGTCGTAGTCCTTCACCTTCGGAGGCGCGATGACGCTGCCGACCGCGACAAGTCCCATATAGGTTATGTCGGCCGCGCAGCAGGTCATGACGTGCCTGCCGATGACGAACTGGTTGAATGGCAGCTTGCGGTCGGTGGCGCATACTCCCTTGAAGATCACCGTCTTGCCGTCGTATCTCGCCATGTTCTCGGTCAGATCGCGGTAGAAGAGGGCGTAGTCGGCGTCCTCGATCTTTATCACCCTGGCGTTCACGTCAAAGGGCAGCGGATCCTCGATGGTGTCCTGCACCTGTCTGCCGTCGGTGTACTCGTAGCAGATCTGGCAGCGGCGGTTGCTTCCCCTGACGATCTTGTGAAAGACGTTCACGTCGTGGGCGTCGGTGCATCTGTTGAAGAGGACGAAGGCGGCGCCGGTCAGCATCCCGACCGTCAGCTGCCGCATGTTGGCGTTGTAGTTCTCAAATGTCCCGGCGTCGACGAGCATTATCTGGTCGTTGAGGAAGGCCCCGTCGGGGAGCGCGTCGTAGAGCCTGTTCAGCGGCCACATGCCGTTGTACTCGACGATCAGCCGCTCGTACGGGTGCTTCTTCAGAAGCTTCGCCAGGTTGTCGGCGGTGAGCTCCTCCTCGCTCTCGAGGACCTCGATCTGGACGTTCTGCCCGTAGAAGAGCTCGGGCTCGTATTCCTCGATACCCTCTTCGCAGACGAGCAGCAGCGTCTTTTCCCCGGTGTTGAACTCCTTGTCCGCCAGCATCTCCTGTATGAACTTCGTCTTGCCGGCCTCAAGGAACCCGGTTATCAGATATACCGGAAGATCTGTTTTCATTCTGTTTTCACTCGCTCCCGTGTCAAGGCTCAGGCCAGGCGGAAGAGCCCGGCGATCGCATTCTCGTTAAGCTTCGATCCGATGACGCAGAGCCTGCCGGTGACCGACGCAGAACCTCTCCTGATGTCGGGCTCTCCGGGGACGTAGTCGAAGTGGATCCATCCACCGTCGGCGGCGGGAACGAATCCCTTGGCCCTGAGTATCATGCCGCAGCTCTCTCCGGCCGCGAAGGTCTCAAGCGCCGATCTGATCTCCTCCTCGGTGTATTTTCTCGAAGTCTCGGCGCCCCAGCTCGAGAAGACCTCGTCGGCGTCGTGATGGTGATGGTGGTGGCACTCGCACTCGGGATCGTCGCACTCCCCGTCGCCGTGATGGTGGTGGTGATGGTGATGCTCATGCTCCTCATGTTCATCCTCATCATCGTCATCGTGGTGATGGTGGTGGTGATGCTCATGCTCCTCATGTTCATCTTCATCGTCGTCGTCATCGTCATCATGATGGTGGTGATGGTGATGCTCATGCTCCTCATGCTCATCTTCATCGTCGTCGTCATCGTCGTCGTGGTGATGATGATGGTGATGGTGGTGGTGCTCCTCGTCATCATCCTCATCCTCTTCGTGAGCCTCGGCGAGGCGCTTCAGCTCGGCCTCGAGGGTGTCCTTCCGCTCCATCGCCTCAAGGATCGCCTTCCCGTCAAGCAGCGGCCAGTCGGTGGTGACGAGCACGGCTCCGGGGTTGTGCTCCCTGATGAGGGCGACGGCCTCGGCGAGCTTCGCGTCTGAGCATTTGCCGGTGTGGCTGAGGATCACGCAGCCGGCGTTCTCGATCTGATCGTTGAAGAACTCGCCGAAGTTCTTCATGTACATTTTGCATTTGTTGACGTCGACGACCGTCGTGAAGCTGTTGAGCTCGGCGCCGTCCGAGGCCGCCCTCTGCACAGCGCGGATGACGTCGGAAAGCTTGCCGACGCCGGAGGGCTCGATCATGATCCTGTCGGGATGATATTCGGCGAGGACCTGCTTCAGAGCCTTGGAAAAATCGCCGACCAGGCTGCAGCAGATGCAGCCCGAGTTCATCTCATTGATCTTTATGCCCGAATCCTGAAGAAATCCGCCGTCGATGCCGATCTCCCCGAATTCATTTTCGATAAGCACGAGATTCTCTCCGGCAAAGGCTTCGGCGATCATCTTCTTTATGAGAGTCGTCTTGCCGGCGCCCAGAAATCCGGAAAAAATATCGATCTTGGTCATTGGTAACGCATCTCCTTTTTTATTGGAAGTTATTGTTTCTTAATGAATATGAGCGAGTCAAAGAGCGGCCTGATGAGGTCCTCGGTCGGACGGACGAGGTCTGCCGGGTGGTTCAGCATCTCAAGGCCCTCTTCTCTTCTTACTATGAATGTCGACGATCCTCCGCCGTCGGTGTTCAGCGCGGTGACCGCCCCGTGGGCGATCATGAGCTTTGCCAGCTCGATCAGCGACGCGCCGTTAGACCATTCCGGCCTCCTGCCGTCGACAACCATCGCGATCATCCGGCCGGCGGTGTCGATGCCGTATGCGGTGCGCGGATGCGGCGTCTCGCCGAAGTTCTCGAGAGGCGCGATCTCGAAGGGCTCCCCGTCCTTAACTATCACCTGTCCGCCGCCGACCGCCTCGGCGATGTCCGACGGATCTGTCCCGCTCATAAAGCCGATATAGGGCTCGCCCGAGCGCAGGATCGCGAAGAAGGGGTTGCGGGTGTCGGGATTCGCGACGGTGATCCCTCCGCTGACGCAGAGGCCGGATGGCGCGCAGTCGCCGAACATGTCAAAGAAATCGCCGTTCGTAGCTCCGAGGACGGTCTCGCCCGCCTTTTCGTATTCCTCCGCCTCCTCCATGACCCGCTGGATCACCTTCGGCCTGAACACCGGATCGGCGTGCGGAGTCCCGCAGATCGCCGTCACTCTTTCGGGGTCGGCGGTCATCGTATAGACTCTGACCGGGGCTCCTTTCCCCGTCCGGTAGATCTCGGTCACCCAGGACAGGCCGCCGGCCTCTCCCCTGCCCGTCTCGGACTCGAAGACGAGCCCTCTGTCGGCGCGGGTGAAGGCGGCCTCACGGCTGATAACCGCCGATCTGTCAAAGACGACCTTTTCCCTGATCTCGGTCACGCCGTCGACGAAGAAGACGGTCGGACGGCTTCCGCGTTTCGTATATACGAGCTCGATCTCTCCGGCGGCGTCGAGCTCGGCCTCGTCAAAGACGAAGATGTGCATCCTGAAATCAAAGGGCTCTCTGATATTGCTTATCTCCGCGATCCTTCTGCCGTTCAGGATACAGTATGCGTCTGTCCTCTCCTCCGCCCTGAAAAAGGCGGTCAGCGAGGCGCCCGAGCGGTAGTATTCCTGCCGCTTCGTCATTCTTTTTTCTTTGATGTCATTATCTGCCATGGCGGAAGACCTCCATCATCCTCATCTTCATCCTCATTCTCATTCTGCCGGCCCGTCTCCGCTCCCGGAGCCTTCGCCTGTGCTTCCGTCGGGCGAGACCAGCACGATCGTCCCGTTTTCAAAATATCCGGTATAGCTCGCTCTGCCCTCGACCCAGGTGTAGGTACCGTAGCCGTTGATGTTGTTTTCCGAGAACTCCCCCTCGTAGCTCTCGCCGTTCGCCCAGGTGTATTTGCCCTGTCCGTGGCGCATGTCGAGGGAAAAATCGCCTTCATAGACGTCTCCGTTCGCGAATCTGTATATTCCCTTTCCGTTCTTGATACCGAATACGTAATCGCCCTCATACTCTGTCCCGTCGGGCTTCGTCATCCTTCCGGTCCCGTTTCTCATGTCGGCCGAGAAGCCTCCCTCGTAGGTCTCTCCGTCGGCATAGACGTATTTTCCGGTCCCTTCCTTGACGCCCATGACGAAATCGCCTTCGTAAACGTCGCCGCCCGCGTACTCGTACCTTCCCTTTCCGTCGATGACGTCGGCGGTGAAATGTCCGGTGTATCTGTCGCCGTTGGCAAAGGTCATCGTCCCTTCGCCGTCGCGTTCATATGTGACCGAAAGTCCGCCGGTGTATGACGCTCCGGAGGAATACTCGATCTTTCCGTCGGGATAGCTGACCTTCGCGCGGCTCATATCCGGATAAATAATCATCCCCGAGAGGGGCTTGCCCTCCTTGTCAACCTTGCCGACGAATTTTACGTCGGTCCCGTTGAGCCTGTGACAGGTTATATACCTGTATCCCGCAAGGTAGACGGCGGTGATCGCGGCGAAAACAGCGGCCGCCGCGATTGCAAAAACGATGAGGAGCCTCACCTTGAAGGGGAGTTTTTTTCTGTATCTTATCATTTTTCGCTTGTTTCTTTCCCGGGTCTCAAAAAGTTCACTCTGCCGCCCGGAACATCATTCCCACGAAGTTGTTTATCAGCATGATGATGTCGGGCAGCAGTCTGAGCGCGAAGTAGAGGGCGACGAGGATAATGACTGTCAGTATGACCGCCAGCACCGGCGACGTCCCCTTGGTCCTGAATTTCTCCTCAGCCTCAAAGACGTCCTCCTCGGGTATGTAGAATCTGTCCTTTGAGAAGTCGTATCTGTATTTCGCTTCCTTGAATTTCTCCGACGGATCGGTAAGGCCCGCGGCCGCCTTCGCGCGGAAGACCTCGCGGCGTCTTTCCTGCTCCATTTCGAATTCTTCTGCCTCGACGCAGTGAAGGACGCCCTTGTAGACGTTCCCGCTGCGGATGGCGAAGGTCACCGCGGGGTTCTTCAGATATCCCGTCTCGCCCAGCGTCTTCGCCGTCTCGGGCGTATAGGCGCTGTCGTTTACGAGAGATCTTACAAATCCGCTGTAGACTCTTTTGTTGAAGACGGTCAGGATGATCCCGACGATCATCCCCAGAAAGACGGCGATAACGACGACCCTGATCCGCTCGAGAGTCAGCTCGGTTATCCCGAGGTTGTCGTACTCCCCGTATTCGACCGAAAATGCCTCGCGGATAGCGTCGAGGATCAGCTCAAAATAGTTTTCAAGTGTTGAAAAAACCGGTTTAAACATCATTTATTCCAAATTATAACCCCTTCGCTGCCGTATCCGCAGCCGCGAAAGTCGAAGAGGGTTGTGAACAACCCGGTGTTTACGGTCGGTCAGGAGAGGAAGTCCTCTCCGCAGAGCTTTTTCAGAAGCTCCTCAAGGTCTTCGGTATCCTGGTACTCGACGGTGAGTCTGCGCTTCCCTTCCCCGCCGTCGTTTATCTTTATCCTGTGCCCGATCCTGCGGAAGGCTTCTCTCTCAAGCTGTTCGATATAGACCGCCGTCTGCTCATCGGGGACCTTGCGTGTTCTTTTCTCCCCTTTCAGAAGAGCTTTGACCTCCTTTTCGGTCTGTCTGACCGAGAGGTCCTCTGAGGTGATCCTGACCGCAAGCGACTTCATCAGATCCGCGTCCTTCAGCGGCAGCAACGCCCGCGCGTGGCCCGCGCTGAGCAATCCCTCCGACACCGCCGACCGGATATCCTCAGGCAGCTCAAGCAGTCTCATCGTGTTCGCGACCGCCGGACGGCTCCTTCCCGTCTTCTCGGACACCTCCTCCTGAGTCAGACCGAATCTCTCCATCAGCGCCCGGAAGGCAAGCGCCTCCTCGATCGGCGACAGGTCCTCTCTTTGTATATTCTCTACGAGGGATACCTGCGCGGCGGCGAGCTCGTCGCCCGAGAAGACGACGCAGGGGATCTCGGTAAGACCGGCGATCCTTGAGGCTCTCCATCTTCTCTCGCCCGCCAGGATCCGGTAGGTCCCCGGGAAGTCGGTGTTTTCGGTCACGACAATCGGCTGAAGCAGTCCGACCGACGCGATCGACGCTGCCAGCGCCGCAAGCGCCGTTTCGTCAAAATTCTTCCTCGGCTGGCCCCTGGTAGGCTCGATATCCGACAGCCTCAGCGTTCTTATGTTCTTTTTTTCTTCCTCGATGATATTATCCTCAAAAAGCGAGTTGAAATTGCGTCCCAGTCCTCTTTTGGGTGCAGGCATTATCTCTTGCCCTCCTCTGAAATCTGTAGGTCAGCGGCGACCGGCGCCGTATAATATATAAGTGGCAGCTATATTTCCGCGATAATGAGCGGCGATTTTTGTATATATTATATAAAGTCAGATCCTCGAAATGAGTTCCCTTGCGATGTCCATATACTCGGAAGCGACCTTGCAGTGCCTGTCGAGGTAGTAGACCGGCATGCCGTATGAGGGGGCCTCGGAGGCCCTTACACTGCGGGAGACCACGGTCTTGAACAGCTTGTCGCCGTAGTGGTCCTTCAGCTCCTTGACGACCTGCGTCGTCAGCAGCAGCCTGCCGTTGTGCATCGTGAGCAGTATACCGATAACCGAAAGCGAGCCGTTGTACTTCTGCCTGATCTTCGAGACGGTGATCATCAGCTGAGAGAGACCCTCAAGAGCATAGAACTCGCACTGCATCGGAACGATGATACCGTCGCAGGCGGCCATTGCCTCGATGGTGAGCATGCCGAGGGAAGGCGGGCAGTCTACGATGATGTAATCGTAGCTGTCGCGGATGAGATCGAGGGCTCTTTTCAGGTAATAGGGGCTATCCTCATCAGAAAAGAGCTCAAATTCAGCGCCCGAAAGCGAGATCGTCGCGGGGATGAGCGAAAGACCGGCATACTCGGTCGGGACGACAGCCGATTTAACTGCTTCTGAGAGCCTTTCATCGGTACACTCCTCTGCCTGGAGCGCAAGTATCTCCCTTACGGTCTGTTTCAGACCTTTTTTTGCGATCCCGAGGCCGCTTGTCGCGTTTCCCTGAGGATCAAGATCCACCATAAGGACCTTTTTATTCAAAAGCCCGAGGGAAGCAGCGACATTCACCGCCGACGTCGTCTTCCCTACCCCGCCTTTCTGGTTGGCAAAAGCAATAACTTTACCCATATCAATCACCGGCTCTTTTTATATTTGTTTATTTATTATATCATAGAAATTTGATCAATTCAAGTAAGACGAATGATTTTTATAAAAATCAATATGCAATAAAAGGAAAAATTACCAAAAACGATTGTTATTACTCATTCTTCTGCATTCCACATCCATTTTCTCATATAATTCTCTTCTTTTCCTTCAAATTACACGCAAATCCCAGTTGTTTTGTTTCACATGAAACATTTCTTTCTAACTGTCAAAACTTTTCTTGTATCAGGGAATCAATCCGCCCACCCTATCAGGGTTATATGTTTCACGTGAAACAAACCTTTCCAAGGACACAAATATTTTTCAGCATCTGAAATCCTCTCGTCCCGGAATCATCACTTGATTATTCGATGCAGATCGTCTCTTTCACGTGAAACACGATCCAATCAGGCAAAGAATCTCACCACCATAAATCAATTCCGTAATAAATCCCTCAAATCAAGAAAACTTGTATGTTTCACGTGAAACATTTAGAAAAAGGGAAGCAAAAGATAAATATTTCAAGATCAAGTATGGTTTATGCGAAAATACATGTAATTCGGGTGTCAGAGGACATTTTTTTGCATCTATTTGTCTGAAACAGTTTATTGTTTGTTCAGTCTTTCGGAAGACTAACAAAGCAGCTTCAAAGTATAAAATCTTTCTATAAGCGCACAATGATCACTCAATCTTAATGTTTTTACGCAAACAGTAGATCTTTAGGTATTAACTCATAATTCTTTATATGTTCGTTTTTGAAAAGTGCTATATTGTTCTTTCTATTCCGGGATGTCAAATCCCCCTGAAAACATCGAAATGCCAATTTTCACATCAACAATCTTCTTGATCCTTGAAATGGGGCAGGGAAGAGGCAAACGGACTGTCTTTCTGCGGGCTTCCTATGTTGGAAGGCAGAACTTGAGCGATATCTGTACTGTTCTCTAAGTCCGATATGCAACTGCTTGTGAGAACAAATTCCGTTCCGAGACTCACTGAAGTTTCGAAATCGCTTCTAATATCTATATTTATTCCTTTGTCCGGACCGTTTTCAGTACTATATATAATCACCGCCGGTTTCCGAAGAGTGAGACCGGCGGCTGGCAGGCTTTAATAGCCGAAGTAGGGAGGCTTGTTTTTTATATATGGTTTTGCGCAATGTTTCTTATTTGTTTCTTTTATTATGCTCGCAACAGCTACTCGTAAAGTCTGATTTCAACAAGCATTGTTCCGACAGGTGGTGAACCTTGAATTGTTCTTTAATACTGCCGTTTCTGTTAAACGATTATTTTATTCCAAAAAATGACGCTAATTCATAAGTGCACTTCGAATCAGCGTCACTTTTGGTGGATAAACCGGTTTCCTTCGTGATGAAGAGGTCGCCGGCAGGCGACTGGTTCTTCCGGGCGGTCTCTCCCGACAGCGGAATAATCGATATCCTCTTGGAGGCGGTAGCTCTCAAGACTCTGATGATGATAACGTCAGGTTGCTTCTTGCTATATGGTTTTGCGTCATGTTCTTCTTTGGATGATCCGATGACTCTTTTTGCTTCAGGCGTCAAGACTGTTTCTGTCAAGCAGGAACTCCTTGACTCCTATTGTAAGGTAGCCTTTGTCATCCCGGCGCGGTTTCATGCTTTTCTCTACGACAATGATCTTTTTGAATGAATCATCGACCCTGTCAAGCGGCGCAGTCTCCTGCTCGTATTTTGCTTCATCGGGTATTGCGTATGCCGATTGGATATAGTATCTTTTGCTGCCCATATTGGCGACAAAGTCGATCTCAAGCTGAGTTCTGACCTCTTTTCCGTCAAGGCTTTTGACCCGTTTTTCCACAGTCCCGACATCAACGCTGAATCCCCGGAACCGGAGCTCGTTATAGATGATATTTTCCATAATGTGGTTCCCTTCGGTCTGCCTGAAATTAAGTCGAGCGTTCCGAAGGCCAATATCCTCGAAGTATATTTTATACGGCGTTCCGATATATTGTCTGCCTTTGACGTTGTACCGCCTGGCCTTGCTGAGAATGAACGCCTCCTCCATCCGACTGATATAACTGTCGACTGTTGCGTCACTGATATTGCCTCCGCGGATACTTTTGATCGTATCGGCGATCCTTTTCGGGTTAAGGAGGGTCGAAACGCCGGATGCCGCTATGTCAAGAACTTCGGAGACCGATCTGTCATCCTTTGCTCCGATCCGCTCTATGATATCACGAAGATACAGAGTGCGCATCTGCGTGATCAGGTAGGCCGACTTCTGTTCATCGGTTTCCATAAGTGCGACCGCGGGAAGCCCGCCCCAGAGCGAGTAATCGTCAAATGCATCGCTTTTATCGCCCTGTCTGAAACCGTAGTATTCCGAAAAGGAAAGCGGAAGGACATGGACCTCGTCGCCGCGGCCGGCAAATTCGGTAATGATATCGCTGGACAGAAAACGGGAGTTGCTTCCGGTCACATATACGTCAAGGTTGTCTTTCCTCAGAAAGCCGTTAAGGACCGATTCAAATGCTCCGAGTTTTTGGACCTCATCGAGCAAAATGTAATAGAAGCCGTTATCCGCGATCAGCGGAAGCAACCAGCGCAGAAACAAAGCCGGATCGACTTTCTTTTTCCCTTGGGGATCATCGAGCTTTATCGGATCCTCTCCGATCTTCAAAAGGTCCTCCGCGGAATCGAACGCGAATTTGATTATATGATCGGCAGGGATACCTTCGTTTATCAACCGGTCATAAAAAATAGTGTTGAGCAGATAAGATTTGCCGCATCTGCGTATTCCCGTTATGACTTTAATAAAGCCGTTATGCCTTCTGACAAGGAGTCTGTTCAGATACTCGTCTCTTTTTATTTCATTGTCCATTTGAGGCTCCATTTAATTTTTTTGCCGCTTTCGGCATTTTTATTAGATATTATACACCGTCTTTGGGGTCAAGTCAACAATTTCATCTTATTTTTTTGCCGCTGTCGGCAAAAAAATTAAATGAGTCCGGTCCGGGAAGGATAAATTCCGTGGCCGGGCAAAGAGAAAAGAGGGCTGCCGCCGACCCGGTTTGCGGATCACGGAGCAGCCCCCCTGAACCTATTATAACTGTCGTCCCGTCAGAAAAGGGGCGACTTTTTTATTTTCGCGAAACTCCTCGGGTATTTCGGCGGCAGCGGCCCGGTCTTGCCGAAAATGAGCAGGGTCCTGCCGTATCGCTCGCCGGTCTCAGGCCTTATGAGATCGAACGACTCGGTCTTCGGTGCCGAGAGCGACAGCGTCGCAAGCTTTGCTTTTGTCATGCCCGCGGTCTCGCCGGCGACGGAGGAGCCCTTCATCGCGATGAAGGATCCGCCCTGTCTCACTCCCGCCGAGCAGAGCTCGCAGAGGACGCGGAGGCGGGCGACCGCCCGGGCGGTGACGAAGTCGAAGCTCTCGCGCAGGGGATTTCCCGGCGAGAGTACCTCCTCGGCGCGGCCGCAGACGGCGGTGACGTTCGAGAGCCCCAGCCTTCCGGCCTCGGCTGCGATCCACTCGGTCTTTTTGCCGGTCGAGTCGAGCGCCGTGATCTTCAGGTCCGGCCTTGCCGCGGCCAGCGGCAGGGAGGGGAAGCCGGCGCCCGAACCGACGTCGAGAAGCGACGCTCCGGCGGGGAGGAAGGCGCTGAGTGAGAGCGAATCGGCAAAATGCAGAAGGGCGATCTCCTCAAAGGAAGTTATTGCCGTGAGGTTGTATTTTTCGTTCTCGCGGACGAGGTCGCCGGCAAGTTGCACGAGCTTCCGGGCGGTCTCTCCGGACAGCGAAAGATCCCTGAGACCCTGGCTCAGGCAGGCGGCAAGATATTCTGTTTCTCCCAGTGTTTCTTTACTCATTCGGTCAGGTCTCCGGCGCCGGGCGCCGTTGTTTTTTCGTGTTTTCCGGGAAACACTCAGGCGGATATGCCACTCTTCCCCCGGCTATGGGCTATTTCAGCCCAAGTCTGATGAGCAGCACCGATATGTCGGCGGGGGAGACCCCGCTGATGCGGGAGGCCTGCCCGAGCGTCATCGGACGCAGAGCGGAGAGCTTCTGGACGGCCTCGAGCCTGAGGCCGCCGACGGCGGAATAATCGATATCCTCCGGGAGGCGGCAGCTCTCAAGCCTCTCCTGCCGGCGGACTTCGGCCAGCTGGCGCTTTATATAGCCCTCGTACTTGATGTCGCAGACCGCGGTCTCGACGACTCCGGCGGGGAGCCCGGGCCTCTCCGGATCGAGCGGAGCGATCGAGTCATAGTCGAGCTGAGGCCGGCGCAGAAGGTCGGCGAGGGTGAATCCGGCACCCGCCGGCATGCCCTGCTCCTCAAGGAATCCGGGCAGCGCGGAACTTTGCGCAAAAGTTTTTTCAAGCCGGTTTTTCTCGTCTTCGACGGCCTTCATTTTGGCCTCGTGGGCGGCCCATCTTTCGTCGCCGATGAGCCCCGCGCGGCGGCCGAGGGGAGTGAGCCTCGCGTCGGCGTTGTCCTGGCGGAGGAGGAGACGGTATTCCGAGCGCGCCGTCATCATGCGGTAGGGCTCGTTCGTCCCCTTGATGACGAGATCGTCGATGAGGGTGCCGATATATCCGTCCGACCGCTTCAGGATGAGGGGCTCCTCGCCCTTCAGCTTCAGCGCGGCGTTGATGCCGGCGACCAGACCCTGTCCGGCCGCCTCCTCGTATCCCGAGGTCCCGTTGAACTGTCCGGCGCCGAAGAGGCCCGACACCTTCTTGTGCTCGAGAGTGTGGCGGAGTTCGGTGGGATCTACGCAGTCGTACTCGATCGCGTAGGCATAGCGGGTGATCACGGCCTTCTTCATGCCGGGCAGGGTGCGGAGCATCGCGTCCTGCACGTCGGGGGGAAGGGAGGTAGAGAATCCCTGCAGATAAAGCTCCTCGGTGTTCGCGCCGAGGGGCTCGAGGAAGAGCTGATGGCGCTCCTTGTCGGCGAAACGGACGATCTTGTCCTCGATCGACGGGCAGTATCTCGGGCCGACGCCGCTGATGAGGCCGGAGTACATCGCCGACTTTTCTATGTTCTCGCGGATTATCCGGTGAGTCTCGGCGTTGGTGTAGAGTATGTGGCAGGAGATCTGATCTATCGAGTTCAGCTTCTCCGCGTCGGTGTAAAAGGAGGAATAGGGCGTGATCTTCTCCTCGCCGCGCTGCTCCTCGAGCTCGGAAAAATCGACCGATGAGCGGAGGATGCGGGGCGGGGTGCCGGTCTTGAACCGCCTGAGCGTCAGTCCGGCCTCTCTCAGAGACTCCGAGAGCGCCGAAGCAGGGATGAGACCGTCGGGTCCTGCGGGGTATGAGGTGTGTCCGACAAAGATCCGGCTGTCAAGGAAGGTCCCGGTGCATATCACCGCGGCGTCGCATTTCCAGACCTCGCCGATCGAGGTCACGACGCCGGTCACCCGGCGTTTTCCGTCCTCCGTCTCCTCGGTGAGGAGGCGTGTAACCTCGGCCTGGAGCGGGTGGAGATGAGGCGTCGTCTCGAGGGTGTGCTTCATTATCTCCTGGTACCTGCGCCTGTCGGCCTGGATACGCTTTGACTGCACCGCGGCGCCCTTTCCGGTGTTGAGGGTGCGCGACTGAAGGGTGACGGCGTCGGCGGCGCGGCCCATCTCGCCCCCAAGGGCGTCGATCTCAAACACGAGGTGGCCCTTGGCGGTCCCGCCGACCGACGGATTGCAGGGCATGTTGGCGACGGCGTCGAAGGAGAGAGTGAAGAGGACGGTGTCGATCCCCATCCTGGCCGCGGCGAGGGCGGCCTCGATGCCGGCGTGCCCGGCGCCGACCACCGCCAGCTGTATCTTATGCTCCATGTCTCTGTGCGGCCTCCGGGATCATTTTTTCGGCTCCTTGAAGCTTCCGATGCTCTTCGCGTAGGCCTCGGCGGCCTGCTCGGTCTTGTTGGGACCGTAGCGGTAGTAGATCCGGTCCTTTATATCATCGGGGAGATACTGCTGCTTTACGTAGTGGCCGGGGAAGTCGTGGGGGTATCTGTAGCCCTTGAAGAGGGGGCTGCGCAGCGGCTCGGGCGGGATCGCGCCGAGACCGGCCTCGATATCCGCCATCGCGGCAAGAGAGGCCGCCTCCGCCGAGTTGGATTTCGGCGCGGTGGCAAGGATTATGGCGGCGTTGGTAAGGGGGATCCTCGCCTCGGGCAGGCCGAGTTCGATCGCCGATTCGCAGCAGGCGCGGGTGACGACGGCGGCCAGGGGATATGCCGGGCCGACGTCCTCGGATGCCATGACCTGGAGCCTGCGGCAGGCGGCGATGAGCTCGCCGGCGGCAAGCAGACGGTTGAGGTAGAAGACGGCGGCGTCGGGGTCGGATCCGCGGACGGATTTCTGCAGGGCCGACATCAGGTCGTAGTGCGAATCGTCCGAATAGTTGCGGATGCCGGCGTCGAAGGCGGTGACGTCATCGGCGGTGATAATGCCGTTCTCGGCGTTGTAGAAGGCGTTCTCAAAAAGGCCGAGCGCGCGCCTTACGTCGCCGCCGGAGGTCGAGGCGATCACCCGCAGGACGGAGTCGGGGGCCTTTTTCTCTGTGTTCGCCGTCCTGTTCATATACTCGAGGGCCCGGCGGAGGACGGTCATGACCGCCTCCTCGCCGACCGGTTTGAACTCAAAAAGCGTCGAGCGGGAGATCAGGGCGTTGTATATGTAAAAGTGGGGATTCTCGGTGGTGGAGGCGACGAGGGTGACCCGGCCGTCCTCGATGTATTCGAGGAGCGACTGCTGCTGCTTGCGGTTGAAGTACTGGATCTCGTCGATGTAGAGGAGGATGCCGCCGCTGCCGAAGATGGTGTCGGTCGAGGTGAGCACGTTCTTGACGTCGGCGAGCGAGGCGGTCGTCGCGTTGAGGCGGCGGAAGGTCATGTCGGAATACTCGGCGATGACGGTGGCGGCGGTGGTCTTTCCGGTCCCGGGAGGTCCGTAGAAGATCATGTTGGTGAGCCTTCCGCTCTCGCACATCCTGCGCAGGACTCCCGAACGGCCGAAGAGGTGATCCTGCCCGGCGATATCGTCAAAGGTCTTCGGACGCATAAGCTCGGCAAGCGGTGTGGTGTTCATTGATCGACCTCCTGAGCGACCTTGCGGGCGGCGGTGACGCGGTCGAGATAGGCCACCGGGATTATGGCGGCGCGGCCGTCGGGGATGGGGGAGAGAAGGTGAAGGCGTCCGCCGAAATAGATGTCGATATGGTCGCCGACGGTGATCGGGAAGGCGGTGATCTTTGAGGCGGGGGCCGACAGAGACACCTCTTCGCCGTCGATCTGACCCTCGACCGAGACGGTGTCGGAGGTGACGGTGAGGGTGGCGAGGCCGATGTCGCGGCGCATGAAGCCCTCGGCGTCGGTGGCCGAGACGGATACCGGCATGACGAGGGGAACCGAGATGTCGACGGTCGACGCGCAGTACTCGTACCAGTCGGCGACGGTGGAGATAGAGATGCCCGGGGCAAGGCCCTCAGGAAGGCCGGAGATCCGCCCGTGGGCGTCTGCGGTGCAGTCGAGGCCGCAGCGGGTACATCTGATATGCCCTCCCGAGGTCTCAAGCACACCGGCCTCAGAGGCGCCGCAGGAGGGGCAGACCCAGAGAATGCCGTCAAGGCCGGCGGTCGTGTCCTTCGTGCGGAAGGTGACGCCGGGGAGGGCTTTTTCCTCGTCGTGGCGAAGGGCGGGACGGATGAGGGAGTCGATGGCGTCGGCCGTCATCGAGCGGGCGGCAGAGCCGTCGATGAGAAGCTCGGTCTTTACGTCGATCCTCCCGCGGCGGACGAACTTCGCCCACTTGGGGAAGGTCATCCCGGCGCCGGAGGAGGTGACGGTGAAGACGTCGACGCCAAGCTGTCTGATAAGCTCGGCGGTGCCGTCGGTGACCTCGAGCGAGCGGCCGTACCAGGTGAGACGTCCCTCGGGGAAGAGAACGACGGTGTTGCCCTCGCGGGCCGAGCGGATGATCTTCACGACGGCGCGGGTGTCGGGGCAGAACATCTTTTTGGAGATGGTCCGCATGAACTCAAGGACCCCGCGAAGCTTCCCGGTCATGAAATGCTCGCTGAGAACGAACGTCGGCCGCCGGGGGAATATGCCCATCGACACGAGTATGTGGTCCTTGCCCGAGACGTGGGGAGCGATCACGATCGCGGGCCCCTTCCGCCCGGCAAGAGCCTTGCGGTCGACGTGTATGTTGTACCGCAGGCGGTACCAGAGCGTGACGAAGAAGTAGGCGGGATAGTAGACTATCGCCGGCGGCCGCCCGATGCGGTTGTTCTTCTTCGCGCCCGCACTCTTCTTCACGCTCTTCTTTTCCGCCTCCGCGGGTCTTGTATCTACGGCTTTCTCTTCTGTATCCATAATAATGCCCTCTTTGCTTTTGCGCATATAAAACACCGTTTATATTATATCACTTGGAAGGAGGTTTGTAAAGAAAGAAAACGGCTTGCACGCGCGAGCGGCACAAAGGCCGCCCGCAAAGCCGGGGATGAAATAAAGTAGACTTTAGATTTTCACCGTTCTATTTGAAAAAACACGATTTTTCTCTTGATTTTTGCCTCGAGAATGTGATAAAATAAAGTGCACTTTAGATTTTCACCGTATATGAGGGTGTACATGGATTATATCAAACGCGATCTTGAACGAAAATTTCTCCATATGAGCTCCGCTTTCAAGGCGGTGATGGTCGTAGGAGCGAGGCAGGTCGGAAAATCGACGATGCTGAAGCACCTGGCTGAAGGGGAGAGCAGAACATACGTCACGATGGACGATCCGCAGCTGCGGGACTTCGCGCGGAGCGAGCCCCAGCTCTTTCTGCAGACCTTCCGCCCGCCGATACTGATCGACGAAGTCCAGAAGGCTCCCGAGCTTTTTGACGAGATAAAGATCATCTGCGACGGCAGCGACGAGCGCGGACAGTTCTGGCTGACGGGGTCTCAGAGCAAAAAGCTGGTAAAGAAGGCGGGCGATTCGCTTGCGGGCTGGCTCTGCATCCTGAAGATGTACAGCCTTTCGACAAGGGAGAAGCTGGGAGTGGATGTCCCAGATGGACTGAGCTTCGATCTTGAAGCCCTGACCGGACGCCTGAAGCTCTTCCCTACGAACGACATTATAAAAACTTTTGACAATATCTGGCGGGGAGGGTTCCCCGACCTACTGAACGCGGAATCATCGCAGTTGAATGCATTTTTCAACTCCTATATCGAGAGCTATCTTATTCGCGACGCAGTAGACGACTACGGCATAGGTGACACCGAGGGATTCCGCAAGTTCCTCAGAGCCTGCGCGGCCTTTGCGGGGCAGATGGTCAACTACAACGACCTGGGCACCGCCGCAGGCGTCTCGGGCATCACGGCAAAGGAGTGGGTCAAGATCCTGGAATCGATGGGGATCGTCTTCCTGCTTGAGCCGTTTGCCACGAACGAACTCAAACGGCTGGTCAAGACCCCGAAGCTCTACTTCTGCGACACCGGCTTCTGCGCCTATCTCTCGGCATGGACGACAAGAGACGTCCTCATGAACGGCGCCGCCAGCGGCCATTATTACGAGAATTACGTAATAGGAGAGTTGCTCCGCAATTACGCCTACGGCAGGACGAGGGCAAATCTCAACTTCTTCCGCGACAGCAAGCAGAAGGAGATCGACCTGATCATCGAGGAGGACGGAGTCCTCCACCCGATCGAGATCAAGAAAACGGCAGCACCCGACAGAGGAGCTATCAAAGCCTTTTCCGTGCTTGAGAACACCTCCCGCCCCGTCGGAAAAGGAGCCGTGATCTGCATGTCCGACACGGTCCTGCCGCTCGACGAAAGGAATATCGTCATGCCGTCGGGGATTATTTGACCAATTATCCTTGTGAAAGCAATTCCTCATACCCAGCATAAATCATGTTATTGTTCACATCCTAAAAACGAAGTAGCGGAGATCATAATGAATCAGGAAACCAAAAGAATCATTTCATGGGACGACACCTCTGTTGATATCACCGCGGAAGCGAACTTTATATGGAGTATTGCCAACAAACTCCGTGGATCATATATGCCGGACAAATACGGTGACGTGATAATTCCTATGGTCATCATTCGCCGCTTTGAGTGTGCCCTTGAAAAAACAAAAGGACAGGTCCTTCAGAAATTTTCTGATAATCCTAACGTTCCGGCAATCGTTCTTTGCCGTACTACAGGTTATCAGTTTTACAATACAAGTGAATACGACCTTACGGAACTTTGTAACGATTCCGAACATATAGCCGCTAATTTCAAAGCTTATATAAACGGCTTTTCCGCTAATGTTCAGGATATTATGAACGAGCTGGAAATGCCTAAACACATAGACAAGATGGATAAGGACGGCTGCCTCTATACCGTCGTTAAAGCTTTCTCCGAGCTTGATATTTATCCGGAAACCTATGACAGTATCAAGATGGGCTACATCTTCGAGAATCTGATTGGCCGTTTCTATCAGAACGTTGACGCAGGTCAGTTTTACACCGGACGCGATATTATCAAGTGCCTTGTGGAGATTCTTCTTGCCGAGGGATGCGATGACGTCTTTGACGCGCACAAGGTCATCACGGTTTGCGACCAGGCATGCGGAACCGGAGGTATGCTCTCTACTGCATACAACTATATCAAGCACTTTAACGAGACAGCAGACGTTCGCCTTTTCGGTCAGGAGTTTATGGGCCCTTCCTATGCAGTCGGTCTTGCCGAAATGCTTATAAAGAATCAGGATGCTAAGAATTTCAGACATGCGGATACTTTTAAGGTCGACCATTTTGCCGACCAAAAGATGCGTTTCGTGATTGAGAATCCTCCGTTCGGTACCCCCTGGTCCGGTGATGACGCCAAAGAAGGGCAGGAAGAGGCGGTACGCAAAGAAGCACTTAAAGGTGAGAGCGGGCGATGGGGACACGGACTCCCCGGAGGAGGCGATTCTCAGCTAATCTTCATGCAGTCTGCCATCGACAAGATGGACTCTGAAAAAGGTCGCGCTGCAATAATCGAAAACGGGTCTCCTCTGTTTAACGGCGATACAGGTTCCGGTGAAAGCCAGATTCGCCGCTGGATGCTTGACAGCGACCTGATTGAAGCCATTATCGCCCTTCCGACAGACCTGTTCTACAACACAGGCATTCAGACCTACGTATGGATTCTTTCCAAAAACAAGCGTCCAGAGCGCAAAGGCAAGGTCCAGCTCATCAACGCTGCTGACATCTATCATAAACTCCGCAAACCGATGGGTAACAAGCGAAATGAATTCACCGCGGATGACCGCAGAGAAATTGTTCGCCTGTATGCCAATTTCGAAGAAAACGAGCGCTGCAAGATTTTCCGCAACGACGAATTCAAATACCGCGAGTATACAGTTATGCAGCCGCTTCAGCGCAGCTACGCCATTACGGAAGAAAGAATCGAGTCCATGCTCGCTAAAGGCTCTCTCAACGGACTGTATGACGAGGCGAAAGTGTACGAGCTTGAAAATCCGACTGTAACGGTTGAGAAGGAAGGCAAAAAGAAGAGCGCCGACGCCATCAAAAAGGAAGAAGAAAAGCGCCAGGCGAAAAAGGCCGCCGATGCGAAGAAGCTGGAGCAGTACAGAAGAAACAAGCCTTCCTACGACCGGATTCTCGAAATCCTGCATCATAGTGTTTCCGACAAAGTATGGTTGTCCCCGAGACCGTTCCTTGATTACCTGGAAGACATTTTCGGCGGTATTGAAGCGGCAGACAAAAAGCTCCTTGATAAGATCGCCGACGGTCTTTCGGTGATGGACAAGAGCGCCGAAATTCAGCGTGATAGAAAAGGTAACGTTATCTACGATAAAGAGACCAAAGACACCGAGCTTGTCAGCTACGAGGAAGATATAGAGACCTATATGGCGAGAGAGGTTCTCCCGCATATTCCGGACGCACAGTGGTTCTTTGAGGAGAACGCTGATGCAAAAAAGCCGGTCATCAAAACCGGCGCAGAGATTCCCTTTACACGGTATTTCTATAAGTACCAGAAGCCTCAGGCGAGCGAGGACCTGGCAAAGCAGTTTGTCGAGCTGGAAGCTTCGGTAAGCGAGCGTATAAAGAATCTGTTTGGAGATATGTAATATGCGTGTAAGAACTGCCGCGTTTGGCGGGTGGATTTGGTATATAGGAGATACAGAGCCGCACTTTGATGAACACAAATGCGGGAAATGGATGTATTTCTTTGAGGATCGTGCATTCGTAGAAACAATCTGTGCCGCAGCGATAAAGACCGGGGCTATTCTGGAATGCAAGCATACGGACGGACCTTCGGGCGTCTCCTGTTTCTATCTTGAATGCGACAACATAGACGCTCACAAACGCATTTTACAGTTCTTCCTTGACAACAATCTGATACGCAGAACAAAAGCGGGACGGCTGTATAATATTGGTTTTAAGCTTGACGACCAGACAAGATCCGGACAGTATGGAACCGACTTTAAGGCGGAAATCAAACTCGACAGATTTATAAATCTTGATACGGGAGAATGGATATATGAGTAAAAAAAATAAAACCGACAGTGTTGACAACACTAAAGCTACAAACCAGCCTAATCAAAACAACGGTGGTAACAAAAGCCATCAAAAGCAGGATCAGAATAAAAAAGATAAAACCAATAACAAACAAAGCAACCAGACAAATAACCGCAACAACTATAAAAAGCAATATAACAATCTATCCACGAAGGATGAATTCGACCTGCGCGAAAGACGTTTGAAACTCGTTTATAAAGTATTATACGTTGCTGCGGCGCTTTGGGCGGTAATAATATTGTCGCTGACAAAAGAACAAATAACAACTGGCGTTGTTCCCTTTTATTCTTTCCTTCTTTCTTCTTCAAGTGTTTTTATCATCCGAATCATCAAGTATGCTCTTACAGAATTAAGATGTATGCGAATTGCTGATAAAAGTAGCAACGACTTAAAAGATGAAGCAGAAACGAGTTACAGTTATATCTGGTCTTTATTCGGACTATCACTCGTGGTATCGGGCATTATTCTATTTGTTCACATAGTTTGTCCCCTCGTTTTTAACGCTAATGTGCTCACGATTTCATTCGCGACGTGTGGCGCAATAATTCTTGTTTTAAACATAATTGATTTGATTTATGCCATAAGAAAAAAAGCTCGTCCTTACAAAAGTCAAATAACGTGTGATATTATTGGATCCGTAATTGGGATCATAGCATCATACGCAATTTGTTCAATCTTTCTAACAGTGGTGACTTCCAATGCGTGAAATGAAAGATAGCGGAATAGAATGGGTTGGACAGATACCTGAATCATGGAATGTCCTACGTAACAAATTCAATTTTGTTTTAGGTAAGGACTTAATTGGAGCAAATTGGGAGAAAGCCCAGCTATTATCCTTGACCAAATATGGAGTCAAGGCGATTACTCCAGAAGAACAGACTGGCAAAGTACCTACTTCTTTTACCACATATCAAATTGTCAAAAAAAATGATTTGGTAATGTGTTTGTTTGACCTGGATGTCTCTGCTGTTTTTTCTGGTATTAGCCAGTATGACGGGATGATTTCTCCGGCTTATAAATGTTTCAAGTGCAAATCGAATCTTAACCCGAGATACGCGGATTATTATTATCGGACAGTATTTGTCGATAGAAAATTCAAACGTTACTCCAAAAACGTTCGATATTCCTTAGGAACAGACGAATTTCTTGCTCTTCCTATGCTTGTTCCCAGTACAAATGAGCAGCGCCGTATTGCCGACTATCTTGACACCAAATGCGCCGAGATCGATGCTCTCCGCGCCGATATCGAAAAGGAAATCGAAACGCTTGAGGCATATAAAAAGTCCGTCATCACCGAAGCCGTCACAAAAGGCCTCAACCCGAATGTAGAAATGAAGGAAAGCGGGATAGAGTGGGTTGGGAAGATACCAGAAAAATGGAAGATAATTCCGCTTAAATATGTAATTACTTACAATGATGAAGCATTACCAGAAACCACAGATACAGAGTTTGAATTTGATTACATAGACATTGGAAGTGTATCTTATGGTCGAGGGATCGAACAGTATCAGCGAATGCAATTTAAAGACGCACCTTCCAGAGCAAGACGTATTGTTCAATGCAATGACGTTATATTGTCTACTGTACGAACCTATCTAAAGGCAGTAGCTGCCATGCCCGAACACGATATTCCAATCATAGTGTCTACTGGTTTTATAGCAATGCGCGCAGGGGAAAGCATTAAGCCAAATTATCTAAAATATGTTGCACAATCAAACACCTTCGTCAGTAATATTGAAGCGAAATCATATGGCATTAGTTATCCGGCGATTACCCCTAGTGAAATAGCCAATACACATATAGCTCTTCCTCCAGAAAAAGAGCAATTGATAATTGCCGAATATCTTGACACAAGATGTGCTGAGATAGATTCGATATTAGCAAATACTGAAAAGCAGCTTGCTGTTTTGGATGCATACAAAAAAACCATCATCTATGAATACGTAACCGGAAAGAATGAGGTGCCTGTCTCATGAGTTGGATAACCTCTGTGGTTGAATCCATATCATCCTTCTTTAATCGCTCTTCTGAAACACAATTGTTCAAAGCAAAAGTGCGAGAAAGCAATAAAATTGACCGCATATTCTGGAAAAAACGCTTTCAGCAGGTATTTGCGGAATGCGATTTGGATGAGCTCGAACTCATTCGTAATTTGGTCGACTCAAACAATACACCTCAGAAAACAAAACTGGATGTTTGTAACAACGATTATAGGGAAGTTAAAGTCAACGGTGTTAAAGAGCAGATGTACCAGCTTTTAAAGACAACTTCGTCCGAAAACGAATATGGATTCATCGGTTCAGTGACAAACACCGTAAGAATAACCGTTCCTGTATTTAAGCAGCTGAAAAAAGAATTCAACAAATACGGAAGATGTCGATTGCCTGTAAACAAGCAGAAAACGAGGACAAAAAAGTGAACGATATAATGTCCGAAAAGCAATATCAACGCTATATAATCGACCGATTAACAGAAAACGACTATATTGAGCGCACGAACTCGGATTTTGATCGCTATTTCGCTCTGGACCGCGGTATGCTCTTCAGGTTTCTCGAAGATACACAGCCGGAAACAATGACGGCGCTCAGAAAGATATATAAGACTGCTACGGAAGATACGATTATCGGATGCATAAATACCGAGGCGACCAAGAACCGCGGATCGGTTTTGAATGTGCTGAAGCACGGCGTTGAAATATCAAACTATAAGCTTGATTTGATGTACACCAAACCGGCGACGCCGTATAACCGGGAGCTTTTGTCTCGTTACGAGAAAAACATCTTCTCTGTAGCAGAGGAGATCTGGGCAAGCGATTCTGAAAGGGTTGATCTTGTCATTTTTCTGAACGGTATTGCCATCATGTCCTTCGAACTGAAATGCAATCTCGCCGGACAGTCGTATCAGGACGCCATATACCAGTACCGTCACGACAGAGACCCGAAAACGCGTCTCTTCCTGTTCAAGGCAGGGTGCCTCGTGAACTTTGCCATGGACCTTGAAGAGGTCTATATGACTACGAAGCTGGACGGAAACGCGACCTTCTTCCTGCCGTTCAATATGGGTACCGGAATAGGCGTTGAATGCGGGAAGGGAAACCCTATAATTGAAGACAAGTATTCTGTTTCGTATATGTGGGAAGACATCCTTCAAAAGGATACTGTCCTGGATCTTATAAGCCGTTTTGTTTTCATCGAAGTAAAAGAAGAAACGGATGAACTGACAGGGAAGAAAAGAACAAAAGAATCGCTGATCTTCCCTCGTTATCATCAGCTGGATGTCATAAGAAAACTGATCGCCGACGTTATTGTTAACAAATCATCGCAAAACTATCTGTTACAACAATCTGCCGGTTCCGGAAAAACCAACGAAATAGCCTGGCTGGCTCATCGTCTTGCATCTCTTCACGACACAGACAACAAAATTATATTTGACAATATAATTATCGTAACAGACCGTGTTGTCGTTGACAGACAGCTCCAGGCTGCAATCATGGGCCTTGAACACAAATCAGGAATAATCAAGGTTATGGACGATAAATGCACGTCCGCGGACCTTGCGCACGCCCTGAACGGCAATACCAAAATCATCGTTACAACCATTCAAAAGTTCCCGTATATCACAGAAAGTGTAAAAAATCTTAAAGAAAAGAATTTTGCAGTAATCATAGACGAAGCACATTCTTCTACCGCCGGAAAGGATATGGCTGCTGTAACATATACCCTTAGCAACGGCAAGATGGACGTCGATACAGAGGGACAACTTGATGTTGAGGACGTTATCGCCGACGAAATTAGCCGGAATGGGAAGCAGGAAAATGTGGCTATGTTCGCATTTACTGCTACTCCAAAAGCAACAACACTTCAACTCTTTGGAAGGGTTAACACCAACGGCCAACGCGAAGCGTTTCATGTATATTCGATGAAGCAGGCAATTGAAGAAGGGTTTATTCTTGATGTTCTGCAAAACTTCACCGAATACAAAACATTCTACCAGATAAATAAAGAGGTGGAAGAAGATCCCAGATGCAAAAGCATTGACGCCAAACGCCAGATTGCCAGGTTTATTGAGCTTCATGAAACCAATATTGCTCAGCGCGTGGAGGTCATCATAGAGCACTTCCGTACGACCGTTATGGAAGAACTGGGCGGCATGGCAAAGGCGATGGTTATCACCGCGTCCAGAGCCAGTGCTGTCAAGTATAGGCAGGCGTTTGATGATTACGTAACTCGCAAGGGTTATTCTGATGTCAAAGCTCTCGTGGCATTTTCGGGGAAAGTCAAACTGAATGACGTAGAGTATTCAGAACCTATGATGAACGGCTTTTCGGAGGAAAAACTACCAAGGCAATTTGACACAGACAATTACAATGTGCTGCTGGTTGCAAACAAATATCAGACCGGATTTGATCAGCCTAAGCTCTGTGCAATGTATGTTTTGAAAAAGCTTCGCGGTGTAAATGCCGTTCAGACTTTTTCAAGGCTGAACCGCATTTGTCCTCCGTTTGACAAAAAGACATTTATCCTGGATTTTGTCAACAGTTATGATGACATAGAGAAAGCATTCGCTCCGTATTATACAACCACTCTCCTTGCCAATTCGGTGACACCGACAGCGGTATATGACCTTGAGGCCAAACTTGACGGATACTTTATTCTTGATCCGATGGATATCGAGGAAACCTCAAAAATACTGTACAAGGACACCGTCGACAGCAAAGATAAGAGACGCATAACGTATTTCCTTCAGAAATCAGAAAGACAGATCAAACAGTATGAGCCTACACAACAACTTGAAATTGTTGCTGTAATCCATCATCTTATACGTTTCTACCAGTTTCTTATACAAGCGTCCAGTTTTGAAGATGTCGAGCTTCATAAGAAATACCTGTTCTGCACTTACCTTGAGGCCTTTCTTGATATACGCAATCCCGGAGGCGGATTTGATTTATCAGGAATGATTAAAGCGGAGAGATTTGTTCAGAAAAAAGGAGAAGAACATACAAGGCCGAAGCATCACGCAGATCCGGTAGTGAAACTGCCTACTGCCGAAGCGTTTAACCTGACTCCGGATAAAGTTGAACGGCTATCCGTTATCATTGCCGAAATAAACAGCCGTACCGGAAAAACATATGACAACGACGTTGCCGTTAAGGCAATGCTCCAGATCAAGGATATCCTTATGAAGTCTGAAAAGCTGAGAGAAAGCGCTCGCAACAATACTGAAAGAGACTTTGAATTCTCGTACTTTGATGACATAGACGACGCACTTGTGGAAGGCCTATCACAGAACCAGGATTTCTTCTCACTGCTTCTGAATAACGAAGAATTAAAAAAAGAAGTTCTTGGGATTTTCGCCAGTGAGATATATGAGAGTTTAAGAAAAAACGATACTGATGTGTCACAATAACTAACACATTTTTGAAAAAGCAATGGGAATAAAACAATCATTGACCGGAACACCCTGGCACGTTGAAAAGATGACGCGCAATGAAGGAGATGAAAAGAGGCACCGTAGCAGATGTGTGTTTTTTCGAAAAAAAGACCGTTATTGTAATATTAGATGCTGTAGCTGTTTTGGATCAGCTCATTGCCCTTATTATGAAGAAAAAACCATTGCTGTGAATAACGCTGCGAATAATCAAAAGAAAGAAATAACTGTTCCACCGATAAAAAACGATGAAATGACTATCGATGAAAAAAGACGGGCTTATCCTTTTTTCAGTAGGGTTTACTCAAAAAAATACGGATACGGAACGGTAAAAATGGTTCGCGATACACAGGTTGTTGTTGTTTTTGATAATGGTGAAGAACGCACTTTTGATATTCAAACATGTGTACAAAAAAATCTTCTGATGAAACTCTGATGTGCCGTTGCAAATTGTGTCGTTAAGAGTTGAGTGCGCTTCCTTGTTCGCTCTTGAAAGGACACGGATGTAAGAAATGCGCTGACATCGCCTTACGAGAAAAAAGAAAAAAACAAATTGGAGAATGAATAATGAAACTTGGGAAAATAAAAGAAATCGATATCAGATCTGTCTGGGCCCATGAGCAGTATGATTTTTCAAAATGGCTTGCTGAAGAAGAAAACATTAAGGCTCTTGGTGAAGTGCTTAATCTTTCGCTTACAGATGTTGATACCGAACAATTTGTAGGGAGTTACCGTTGTGATATTATCTGCAAAGACGAACTCACCGGGAAATCAGTACTTATTGAGAATCAGCTGGAAGCAACAAACCACGATCATCTGGGAAAAATTATTACATATGCATCTGGTTTGGACGCAAGTGTAGTAGTTTGGATTGTCTCAAGTGCAAGAGACGAGCACGCCAGCGCAATCGAGTGGCTTAACAAGCATACAGATGAAGATGTGTCATTTTTCCTTATAGAGGTTCATGCATATACAATAGGAAATTCCGATCCCGCTCCGATGTTTAAGATAATTGAGCAACCTAATGATTTTGTTAAAACAGTAAAAGCCTTGGCAGAAAAAGGGGAGTTGAATGAGCGTCAGAAACATCGTCTGGACTTTTGGAGACAGTTCAATGATGTTGTGGATGAGCGCGGAAAGCCATTTAACAAACACAAGCCAACCACTGATCATTGGTATACAGTCGCTGTTGGCTCGTCAAAATGTCATATTTCAATCGATTTGGTCAATAAAGAACATAAAATCCGTGTAGGATTATGGATTGATGACAGTAAGGATATGTTCGACTATTTCTTTGAAAACAGATCTGATATTGAAAAAGCTGTTGGAACAACACTGGAGTGGTCCAGATTAGACTCAAAGAAAGCATCCGTAATATGCACGAATATCCCCGGATTGAATTTCAACAATCAAGACAATTATTCCGAACTGATGAATAAAGCAATAGATTGTGTTATTGCTCTTCGAGAGGCGTTCACTCCATACATTGAGAAAATCGTCTGATTGTTTTCCGTTTTTTCAAAAAAGCTGAAGGAAAAGAGAATTTGCAACGGTCTCAACTCTAATCAAAAAAAAAAGTAAACATTCGTCTCTGAACAAATTGAGATAAGGCTCAGCCATATATACTGGTCGCCGGACAGTCCCCGCATGAGAAAAAACAGGATCCCAACTACCCACAAACTTCTCAAATTGAATCATTTTTCCTTGCAATCCTGTCGTTAATGAAGTATAATACTTACATAAAACCGGTGCATAATTAAAATCATAAACACAGGAGTCTGAAAATGGTCGATTACGAACGCTTGATGAAGGTCTCAAGAAGCAAAGGGATCTCGTGGGCACACCTATCGGAAAAAGTGGGTATGAGCCGCTACTATCTGAACAACTGCCGTCGCAGCAATACCGATATCCCGCTGATAAAGCTGATGCGGATCGCGGAACTGCTTGGAACCAGCGTGGAATATTTAAGAGGCAACGATCCTCTTGCAGAAGAAGACCTTAGCGTACTGCTGTCCAAATTCCTCCATCGTCCTGAGTGCCAGCTTCTTTTCGCGGCGGTCGAGGATGCTCCTCCGGAGGTCATCAGAAAAGTCGTGAAGATCATCGAAATTCTGAACAGCAACGATAACGATTAAGACTAATAGAGACAGCCACGGCACAAATATTAAACCGCTCCCCGAAACAGAAGTTTAAGGGGAGCGGTAAAAACAGCTGTAAAAACAGACCGCCCCAAGTGTGCGTATCATTTTTGCAAATGACAGAGGCCTGGGGGAGATGTTGATAATAATATACACGATATTAGCGTCTGAGTCAACAGCTTTTTCGTTTTAGTTCTTTACTTCCACAACAAACACACAAGAATAAACAGCACCACGAGGAAGAACGCGATTCCGGCGGTGACGAGGCCGGCGACAAACCGGGTCGCCGCGGGGGAGAGGGTGTTCTGTCCCTTTACCTGCGGTGCGCTTTGCGGGCGGGGGTCTGCGGTCGGGGATGACCGGTCGCCGTCGCTGTAGACGAAGGCCAGATTCTCGATGTCGTCGTCATCGGCGTCGTTGTCGTCATTGTCTTCAGCTTCGTCGGCGTCGTCGTTGTCATTGTCGTCATCGTCGTCGGACTCCTTCTCGGGGAAGATCAGATCCTCGATAAGAAGAAACTCTTCAAGATCGTCGTCTTTCATCATTATCGGCTCCAGTCGGGATCGATCCCGGATCGTTCGGCACCGCTCATGTCTTCAAGGGCAGCTGCTGTCCTGTTTATTATACAGCTTTTTCCGCAGAAAAACAACACAAAAACAGAGATAAGTGAAATTATGAAAAGAGTCAACGTCGTCGCCGCGGCGATAGTGAAGGACGGAAAGGTCTTCGCCACGCAGCGCGGATACGGGAAATACAGGGACTTCTGGGAGTTTCCGGGAGGGAAGATCGAGGAGGGCGAGACGCCCGCGGACGCGCTTCGGCGCGAGATCCGGGAGGAGCTGGACACCGAGATATCGGTCGGCGGGCAGGTCGGATCGGTCGAGTACGACTACCCCGATTTCCATCTGTCGATGCGCTGCTTCGCGGCGACGGTTGAGCGCGGCGAGCTGCTTCTGAAGGAGCACGAGGCGGCAAGATGGCTGGGCCCCGACGAGCTTGGCGACGTCGAATGGCTGCCCGCCGATCTCTCGCTCCTGCCGGCGATCGCGGCGGAGCTGAGGAAGAATGACGGGGGGAAGGGCTAATAAAGGATAAAGATAAAGATATAAAGAAGGGGCTGAAAGTCGTGACAGCCCCTTTTTGTTATCGGATCTTCTGCCTGCCGCTCCGCCTTTCTGCGGCAGGCTGCTCAATAAACGGTCAGACCGGACAGATCCGGAACGGTATCGGTCGTTTGATAGGTCTTTCCGGTCTCTTTTGACGTGATCCTGTCGTTTTCGATCGTCAGCGAATACTCGGTCAGGTATGTTACCCCGTCCACTCTCTGAGACACCTTGAGATAGGTCACCGAATCCTCGCTGAAGCTGAAGAAATTCGCGTTCCCATAGGCATCGGTGTACTTTCCCATGTCATCGTCATCGTCATCGCCCTGCAGGGTCACCTGATGTGATTTGTCGACGACGGCATCGGCAAGCAACCTGCCCTTATCGGTCGCGATGACGAGGGTCGACGTGTCGGGATCCCAGCCGGAGGGAATGGAGAAGACTATATACTCTTTGTCCTTTCCCTTGAAGACCGACGCCTTGAAATCGCCTTCGAAGAGCTCAAAGGATATCCCTCCCAGATCGTCCGCGGCCTTGCATCCTCTCACATACTGCGTCGTCGAATCGTTGAAGAAGGCCCTTCCGACCGCGACGACTTCCGCGCTGAGAGTTTCTCCGTGAATGTCGACGTAATAATAGGTAAAGCACCATCCTTTTTCACAGCATTATATGGGTTATCTTGACATTTGTCAAGGCAAATCACGGAATTTTTACGAATTTCTTGATTTTTATCACGAAATTCTGTGTTTTTTCGTAATTCGGGCAATTTTGCTCTTGACAATATAACGGTTTGCCGTTATAATATTGATGAGGTAGGTGAACATCATGAGCATTAACGAAATAATAAATCAAAAACGTTTATCCAAATACCGTGTTGCCAAAAACAGCGGGATCCCGTATATGACGCTGAATGATATCTGTAACGGAAAAGCGCGGATCGACAAATGCAGCGCGGATACGGTCTATAAACTGGCCAAAGAACTGAATGTGTCAATGGAAGAATTGCTGGAACCGTATATGTCGCCTCGTCCCTCTTTTGATCTTTTCAAAAGCAACGTTTGTCACCGCCTGAAAGAACTGGGCGACATCGGCTTTCTGATCGATACCATCGAAAGCAACGATATCACGACCTACTACAAAAAAACATGGTATCCAGAAAGCCTGTATCTGCTCGCTATGGTGGATTATATCAGCAGGATCAACAATGTTCCGCTTTGCGATGCATATAATGAGATCCGTAAATCGAAGCTGAAAAATCCCGTTTATCCGTCGAGCGTCATCGTCGCATCCGCCGTATCAAAAGATGAGAGCGTCAAGGAAAGAGCAGCGGCTGAGTCGATCCCGGAATTCATGCGATTCAATATCGTAGAAAGTGATGTAAGGAATGTCATCTGATAATTCAAACGTGTTTCAGAAAGAGAATCTCGACTTTTATCTGAAAGAGCTTGCAAAAGAGTATAAAAGGCTCGCGGGCAAAAAAATGCCGGCAGAGATCATTCTGATCGGCGGCGCTGCGATCATAGAAAGCTACGGATTCCGCGACATGACGACCGACGTTGACGCTGTCATCAACGCTGCTTCCGCCATGAGTGACGCGATCGGTCTGATCGGAGACCGTTACGACCTTCCGTACGGCTGGCTGAACACCGATTTTCAAAAAACCGGATCGTACAGCAGTAAACTGCTGCTTTATTCGTCATATTATAAATCTTTCTATCAGGTTTTGAATGTGCGTATCGTTACCGGAGAATATCTCATCGCAATGAAACTCCGGGCATTCAGACAATACAAAAACGACCTCTCTGATATCATCGGCATTTTAGCGGAGCATGAAAAACGCGGCGATACTATTACTATCGAACGTATAGATAAAGCGGTTAAGGACCTCTACGCTTCATGGGAGGGATTCCCGGACGGTTCACGGGATTTCATTACCGGAACGCTTTCCGCAGGCAATTACGAAAGCGTATATGAGTCTGTGCGCATAAATGAAAAAAACGCCAAAGACCAACTGATTGAATTCCAGGAAAACTACCCGGGCATTCTTAAAGTTGAAAACGTTCACGATGTGCTTCGGCATCTACGAAGGAAAAACGACAAGAAATGACTGACAGTGAAGGAGACATATGAAGATGATCCGCTTTGAGACGCCGGAATATCTGGTGAGGCTTATGGAGAAGGGAAACGCAGCGGAGCTGCGGGAGGTACAGAGGCTCAGGTACAGGTATCTCCTGGCCGAGTTCGATCCGGCGAAGAACGACCCGCACGGCCTTGACGACGACGGCTTTGACGCCTTTTCCGACTCGGTCCTCGTGATCGAAAAGAAGACGGGGCGGATCGCCGGGACATACCGGCTGGCTACCGATGAGACGCTGAAGGGCCGGCCCTTCAAATCGGAGGAGGAGTTTGACATCTCCGCCCTCAGGGCCGCGCCGGGCGGGATCGCCGAGGCCGGCAGAGCGGTCGTGCACGGGGACTGCCGGAACGGCGCCGTGATCGGCCTCCTCTGGAAGGGCCTCCTCTCCTACGCCGCGGAGCGCGGCCTGCGCTACGTGATCGGCACCTGCTCGATGCACGGCACCGATCCCGCGCCCTACGAGGACTGCACGTCGCTGCTCAGAGCCCGCTATATGAGCGAAGATTTTGACGTCCGCGCAAAGCACGACGCCTTCGAATACGGCAGGAAGACCGGCCTGTCGGAAGAGGACGTGCAGATCCCGAGCCTCCTCGGCGCCTATCTCAGATTCGGCGCCCGGGTGTCGCGGGACGGCTTCATCGACTATTACTTCAACTGCTGCGACGTCATGATAATACTCGATCTTCGATCCGCCGACGAAAGGCTGATGCGGTTCATCATGCGGTGAGTCCGCGCCGCAGAAGTAATACCGCCGCCGCTTCTTACGAAAAAGGAGCGGCGGCTTTGCAGTCGAAAGGCAAAAAAATATTGACACGCCCGCCGCGTTATGCTAAAATGTTATGCGGTAATAAAATTTAATAAACATAATAAAGGAGAAGGAGAGAGAGAGAGAGAGAATATGAAGGCCCTGACAAGAACCGCCGCCCTGCTGCTTTCGGCGCTGATGCTGGCCGCCCTCTTCGGCTGCGCGAAGCCCGAGACGCCGGTCGACGACACCACCGCCGCGGCCCAGACCTCCGCGGAGACCGTCCCCGAGACCGACGAGAAGGATCTTATCGATCCCAAACTCCCGGCCCTCAACTGGGACGGCGAGGAGTTCCACGTCCTCTTCAACGGCAACGACCTCGAGCCCAACCTCGACTTCAACGCCGAGGACCTTGACGGATCGGTGCTCAACGACGCGGTCTACAACCGCAACCTCTACATCAACAACAAGCACAACCTCCGGATCACCTGGAGCCACGACAAGGACGCGAACATCATCACCGCGGTAGAGAACAACTTCGCCGGCGGCGTGGACTTTGCGCAGCTCGTCGAGGCTGACCAGAACCACTCGATGACGATGGCGATAAAGGGCCATCTCATTGAGCTTGCCGAGCTGACGAAGATCGACACCTCGAAGCCCTACTGGTATTCGGATCAGCTTGAGGGAAGCTCGCTCGCCAACAAGAACTTCTTTGCATATTCCGATTCCTGCGTCCACGCCTTCGGCGCGACGCCGGTCACCATCTTCAACAAGACGGTCCACGAGGATCAGAAGCTGGACAACATCTACACCATCGTCCGCGAGGGCAACTGGACCCATGAGGTCATGGGCAGGATGGTGAAGCAGGTCACCGCAGACATCGACGGCGACGGCAAGATCACGAAGGACGACCGCCTGGGAATGATCGCGAACACCTTCTCGATCGACTGCTTCATCAGCGGCAGCGGATACCACATGATGCTGAAGGACGCCGACGACATGCCGGTCCTCAACATCGAGAACGAGGCCTTCTACAACATCATCGAGAGCATCAAGACCCTCTGCGCCGAGGAGAACGGCATGATGCTCGTCGACAGGATCAGCACCTCGACCGAGGCCCGCGAACACTGGACGGTGAACGCGCTGACCGACGACAGAGCCCTCTTCCTGATCGGCAACTTCAAGGACGTCGCGCTCATCCGCTCGACCGAATGCGACTTCGGCGTCGTGCCGATCCCGAAGGTCAACAAGGACCAGGAGGAGTACAAGATCCACATGCAGGCCAATGTCGGCGCCGCCATGAGCGTCCCGAGATCGGCCGAGGCGAGAGCCGAGGACATCAGCCTCATCCTTGAGGACATCGCCTGGCAGTCCTACCTGAACGTTATGCCCGCCTACATGGACGTTCTGATCCAGGGCCAGAGCATCCGCGACAGCGAATCGCTCGAGTGCATCCAGCTGATCAGGAACTCCTACTACTGCGACATCGGCTTCATGCTCGGCAACTACGGCGTGTCGATCCTCAACGAGATGAGAAAGGTCGTCAAGGACAACTCCAGCGTGAACATCGCCGTCAAGACGCAGTCCAGAGCCTTCCAGAGCGCGTACGCCAAGATCAAAGCCGAATTCAAACCCTGATCGCCCTGCGCGGACCGGATGACGATCGATCGAAAATAATTTTATAAACAATAAAGGAGCGGCAACAATGAAAATCACCGTAAAGGTCCTTGCCTGCCTGCTGTCGGTACTGCTTCTCGTGTCGGTATTCGGCTGCGCGAAGCCCGAGACTCCCGTGGACGACACCACCGCGGGCGCCCAGACGGCGGGAGACACAGTGCCCGAGACCGACGAGAAGGATCTTATCGATCCCAAGCTCCCGGCTCTCAACTGGGGCGGAGAGGAATTCCACATCATGTACAACGGAAACGACCTCGAGCCCAACCTCGACTTTGTCGCCGAGGAGATCAACGGATCCCTGCTCAACGACGCGGTCTACAACCGCAACCGTGCCATTGAGAACAAGCACAACCTCAAGATCACCTATCAGTTCGACAGCGACTCGAACATCGTCAGCGCCATTGAGAGAGCGTTCGCCGGCGGCGAAGACATCGTCCAGCTCGCCGAAGTGAACCAGAACTACTCGATGACGATGGCGATCAAGGGCAATCTTATCGAGTACGGCGAACTCAAGAACGTCAACCTTGAAAAGCCCTACTGGTATTCCGGACTGCTTTCGGGCAGCTCGCTGAAGCACAAGAACTACTTCGCCTATTCAGATGCCAACGTCCACGCCTTCGGCGCGACGCCGGTCACCATCTTCAACAAGACCGTCCACGCCGATCACAAGTTTGACGACCTCTACAAGATCGTCACCGACGGCGGATGGACCCACGAGGTCATGAGCGGAATGGTCAAGGATGTCACCGCCGACAAGGACGGCGACGGAAAGATCACAAAGGACGACTACCTCGGAATGATCGCGAACACCTTCTGCATCGACTGCTTCATCAGCGGAAGCGGCTACCAGATGATCACGAAGGACGACGATGATCTGCCAGTGCTCAACATCACCGACGAAAAGTTCGCCAACATCATCCAGAGCATAGTCGATCTCTGCTCGGTCGAGAACGGAATGTTCCTCGTCGACAGAACGAGCACCGCCACCGAGGCCCGCGAATACTGGACCGAGCACGCGATCACCGAAGACAGAGCCCTCTTCTGGATCGGCAACTTCAAGTGCGTTGAGCGTCTGCGCGTTTCCGACACCGATTTCGGCGTAGTGCCGATCCCGAAGGTGAACGCGGAGCAGCAGGAGTACAAGGTACACATGCAGGCCAACATCGGCGCCGCCATGAGCGTGCCGAAATCGGCCGAGGCGAGAACCGAGGACATCAGCACGATCCTCGAGGACATCGCCTTCATGTCGAACCAGTCGGTAATGCCTGAGTACATGGAGGTCCTCATCCAGGGCCAGAGCATCCGCGACAGCGACTCGCTCGTCTGCATCAACATCATCAGGAACGCCTACTACTGCGACATGGGCTTCATGCTCGGCAACTACGGAGTCGCGATCCTCACGGCGATGAGAAACGTCGTTAAGGACAATACAAGCATCTCGACAGCCGTCAAATCGCAGGAAAAGACCTTCACCGGCAACTACAAGAAGATCCTCGCCGACATCAAAGACTGATCCGCAAGGCGGAAAAAATGAACTCCCCCGGCGGGCCTGACGGCCCGCCGGGGGGATTTTATTTGCCTGCGCTTACTGCGCGGCGTTGACGATCGCGGCGAATTTCTCGGGGACGAGCGAGGCTCCGCCGATCAGGCCGCCGTCGACGTTCGGCTTCGCGAGAAGCTCGGCGGCGTTCTTGTCGTTCATCGATCCGCCGTACTGGATCGTGACGGTCTCGGCGACCTTCTTCCCGTAGAGACCGGCGATGACCTTGCGGATGACTCCGCAGGTCTCCTCGGCCTGCTCGGGGGTCGCGGTGAGTCCGGTGCCGATGGCCCAGACCGGCTCGTAGGCGATGATGACGTTCTTCAGCTCTTCGGCGGTGATCCCGGCCAGATCGAGCTTCGTCTGCATGCCGACGACCTCGTCGGTGATGCCGGCGAGTCTCTGCTCCTTGACCTCGCCGAGGCAGAGGATGACCTTCAGACCGGCCGCGAGAGCGGCTTTCGTGCGCTTGTTGACCGTTTCGTCGGTCTCGGCGAAATACTGTCTTCTCTCGCTGTGTCCGACGATGACGTACTCGGCGCCGATCTCCTTCAGCATCCTGGCGGATACCTCGCCGGTGAAGGCGCCGTGGTCCTCATAGTGGACGTTCTCGGCACCGATGTGGATGTTCGTGCCCTTCGCTGCTTTGACGGCGGCCTCGACGGTCACGTAGGGAGCGCAAAAGACGATGTCGCAGGCGTCCTTTCCGGCGACGAGGGGAGTCACGGCCTTGAGGAACTTCTTTGCCTCCTTCGGCGTGAAGTTCATCTTCCAGTTGCCGGCGATGACCGTCCTTCTTGATTCAGGCTTCATCTCTTTCACCTCCGGTTATTTGTCCTGCAGGCAGGAGATGCCGGGAAGCTCCTTGCCCTCGAGGAACTCGAGAGAAGCGCCGCCGCCGGTGGAGACGTGGGTCATCTTGTCGGCGTAGCCGAGCTTCTCGACCGCCGCCGCGGAATCGCCTCCGCCGATGATGGAGATCGCGCCGCTCTCGGAGACCGCCTTGGCGACGGCGTTTGTTCCGCCGGCGAAGTGCGGCCACTCGGAGACGCCCATCGGGCCGTTCCAGACGATCGTCCCGGCGCCCTCGATCGATTTCGAGTAGAGCTCCTGGGTCTTTTCGCCGATGTCGAGTCCCATCCATCCGTCGGGGATCGAGTCGGAGTAGATGCGCATGTAGGTGGTATCCTCTTTATACTCCTTGCCGATGATGTTGTCGACGGGGAGCATGAAGTTGACCTTTTTAGCTTTCGCCTTGGCGATGGCTTCGCGGGCTATGTCAAGCTTGTCGTATTCGCAGATCGAGTTGCCGACTTCGTTGCCGAGAGCCTTGAAGAAGGTATAGGCCATTCCGCCGCCGATGATGATCGTGTCGCACCTGTCGAGGAGGTTGTTGATAACGCCGATCTTGTCGGACACCTTGGCGCCGCCGAGGATGGCTATGAAGGGCCTCTTCGGGTCTTCGAGGGCCTTGCCCATGACTCCGATCTCCTTCTGGATCAGGTAGCCGCAGACGGCCGGAAGTCCGCCGTACATCGCGACGCCGGCGGTCGAGGCGTGAGCTCTGTGAGCGGCGCCGAAGGCGTCGTTCACGAAGATCTCGGCCATCGAGGCGAGCTCCTTCGCGAACTCGGGATCGTTGGCTTCCTCTCTCTTGTCGAAACGGGTGTTCTCAAGGAGCAGCGCGCGTCCGAAGGGAAGAGCGGCGGCCATCTTCTTTGTCTCGGGACCGATGGTGTCGGGAGCGAGCTCGACCTTCTGTCCGAGGAGCTCGGTCAGCCTCGCGGCGACCGGAGCGAGGGTGTATTTCTTGTTGACCTCACCCTTCGGCTTGCCCATGTGGGAGCAGAGGATGACGGCAGCGCCCTTGCCGAGGAGGTATTTGATGGTGGGGACCGCCTCGACGATACGCTTGTCGGAGGTGATGACGCCGTCCTTCAGCGGAACGTTGAAGTCGCAGCGGACAAGCACTCTCTTGCCGGATACGTCGATGTCTTCGATGCTTTTCTTGTTGTAGGTCATAAGGGTTCCTGCCTTTCGATATATGTTTTATTGTTTTCAAGCGGACGTCCGCGCCGGGCGGACCGATTAAATATAATACCACATTTTTTATTATTTATCAAGAAAAATCTTGTCCGGAACCCAAAAACCGCCGTCTTTGCCGCTCTGTCCGCGCATTTTCCCGCCCGGCGCCGAAAACTGTTGCACTTTATCCTGTTTTTTGATATAATATTTCAGGATATATATTGAGGAGCTGATCCTCGGAAAGGTCGGAAGACTGTTTTGAACGAAAAGGCCGGTCTCCAGGCTCTTATCAGGAATTTCTCGATCATAGCGCATATAGACCACGGGAAGAGCACTCTGGCCGACCGTCTCCTGGAGGCGACCGGGACCGTCGCGGTCCGCGACATGGAGGAGCAGATACTCGACAACATGGATCTCGAGCGCGAGCGGGGCATCACGATCAAGGCCCGCGCCGTGAGGATGAACTACAGGGCCCGCGACGGAAAAGACTATGTTTTCAATCTCATAGACACCCCCGGGCACGTCGACTTCAACTACGAGGTCTCGCGGTCGCTGAACGCCTGCGAAGGCGCGCTGCTCGTCGTCGACGCCACGCAGGGCATCGAAGCCCAGACGCTCGCCAACGCCTATCTCGCCGTCGACGCGGGGCTTGAGATCGTCCCGGTCGTGAACAAGATCGATCTGCCCTCGGCCGACGTCGAAGGCTGCCGGAAGGAGATCGAGGACATAATCGGCATCCCGGCGGAAGGCTGTCCGGCCGTGTCCGCCAAGCTCGGGCTGAACATCGAAGACGTCCTCGAGGCCGTCATAACCGACATACCCGCCCCGAAGGGCGACCCGGAGGCGCCGCTCAAGGCCCTGATATTCGATTCCTACTACGACTCCTACCTCGGCGTCGTCGTATATATAAGAGTTGTCGACGGCGTACTGAGGCCGGGCGACCGGATAAGGCTCATGAGCAGCGGCGCGAGATTCGACATCACCGCCGTCGGCTATATGGAGCCGCTGGGCCTGTCGCCGTCGGATGCGGTTTCGGCCGGAGAGGTCGGTTATTTCACCGCCTCGATCAAGACGGTTACCGACACCCGCGTCGGCGACACCGTCACCCTGGACGGCGATCCAGCCGACACCCCGCTGCCCGGCTTCCAGGCGGTCCATCCGATGGTCTTTGCCGGCATCTACCCCGAGGACGGGGCGAGATACGGCGACCTGCGCGACGCCCTCGAGAAGCTGAGACTGAACGACGCCTCGCTCACCTTCGAGCCCGAGACCTCGACCGCCCTCGGATTCGGGTTCAGATGCGGGTTTCTCGGGCTTCTGCACATGGAGATCATCGAGGAGAGGCTCGAGCGCGAGTTCAACCTCGACCTCATCACCACCGCCCCGAGCGTCATCTACGAGGTGACGATGCGCGACGGCAGCGAGCGTAAGATCGACAATCCCTCAAGCTTCCCCGCGGGGGACTCGGTGACCGAGGCCCGCGAGCCGATAGTGAAGGCATCGATCATCACTCCCTCCGAGTATGTCGGAGGACTGATGGACCTCTGCCAGGACCGGCGCGGGATCTTCGCGGATATGAAATATCTCGACGAAAAACGCGTCGAGCTCCACTACGAGCTGCCGCTCAACGAGATAATCTACGACTTCTTCGACGCGCTCAAGAGCCGATCGAGGGGGTACGCCTCGCTCGACTACGAATTCTCGGAATACCGCCCGTCAAAGCTCGTCAAGCTGGATTTCCTCCTCAACGGCGAGCAGGTCGACGCCCTTTCCTTCATCGTGCACGAGGAAAAGGCCTACGCGAGGGCGAGAAAGATCGCCGAGCGCCTTAAGGAGAACATCCCGCGCCAGCTCTTCGAGATACCGATCCAGGCCGCGATCGGATCGAAGATAATCGCCAGGGAAACGGTGAAGGCGCTGAGGAAAGACGTCCTTGCCAAATGCTACGGCGGCGACATAACGAGAAAGAAAAAGCTGCTTGAAAAGCAGAAGGAAGGCAAGAAGAAGATGCGCAAGCTCGGCTCGGTGCAGGTATCTCCCGAGGCCTTCATGGCCGTCCTGAGGCTGGGCGACGACGACAGCTGATCCTTCAGGACGCAATATCTGATGACATAACCGAAAGGATAAAGAACCATGGCTCTGACCAACGCGAAGCCGCCCATCGGCATATATATCCACATCCCCTTCTGCAGGAGCAAATGCGAATACTGTGATTTCTGCTCCTTCGTTCCCAACAACATCTCGGTCATAGAGCACTATACCGACTCGCTCATCCTTCAGATGGAGGACTGGTCGGAGAAGTGCAAGAACCGCAGGGTGGACTCGGTGTATATCGGCGGAGGAACTCCGACATATCTTGACCCGAAGCACATCTGCCGGATCCTGAACGCCCTCTACGACAACTTCAAGGTGCCGCGGTCGGCCGAGATATCGATCGAGTGCAATCCCGCCACCGTCGACTTCAAATCGCTGAGAAAGCTCCGCGCGGCGGGCATAAACAGGCTGTCGATCGGTCTGCAGTCGGCAAACGAAAACGAGCTGCGGGCTCTCGGCAGGACGCACACCTTCAAGCAGTTCTGCGAGACATTCGAGAACGCCAGACGCGCCGGCTTTGATAACATAAACGTCGACATTATGTACGGGATCCCGGAACAGACCGAAAAGAGCTTTGCCTACACCCTCTCTGAGGTGACGAAGCTCTCGCCCGAGCACATATCCCTCTACGCGCTGAAGATCGAGGACGGGACGCCCTTCGCCCTGAAAAAGGACTCGCTCAGGCTCCCGGACGACGACGCGGTATACGAGATGTACGTGAACGCGGTGAAATACCTCGAGACCCGCGGTTATGAGAGATACGAGATCTCCAATTTCGCAAAGCGGGGAAGCGCATGTCTGCACAACCTGAGATACTGGCACTGCGACGAATACCTCGGTCTGGGCGCCAGCGCCTCCTCCTACTTCGACGGAGAAAGGTTCACTACCACCCGCGACATCAGAAAATACATCGACGGTATTGAGATCATCGATTCCGACATCGATATAGTCGTTGAAAGAGACCGGATCAACTCGGCCGCCAGCATGGACGAATACGTGATGCTGGGGATGCGGCTTGAGGAAGGCGTTTCGGTAAAGGACTTCGAGGAACGCTTCGGAGAGCCCTTCGCGGACAGATACGGAAAGCAGCTTGACGAGTATGTGGAGGACGGCTTCGTGATAGCCGACGGAGAATCCTACCGCTTCACGACCGCCGGCATGTTCGTTTCGAACTACATACTCGCGGGGATACTCGATCTCGGACAGAAGGACTGAGATCGGAAAGGGCGCGGTTTTCCGCGCCGCCAGGAGAAAAAAGGAGAAAGAACGATGAGTGAGAAAAACAGACCCGACGCGACGCCCGGCACGCCCGAGGAATTCGCCGCCGATACAGTGACGCTCCTCGACGAGAACGACGAAGAGCATGAATTCGAGCTGATAGGCGGCTGCGTGAACGGCGGGATGCAGTATTTCGCGCTGATCCCGGCGGGATCGGCCGACGAGGACGGCGGCTTTGAGGAGTATATCATCCTCAAGCAGATCGTCAACGACGACGGGACCGAGGATCTTGTCGAGATCGAGGACGACGCCGAGTTCGACCGCATCGCCGCGATATTCGACGAGGCCTTCGACTCGGAGACCGACTACGACGGCTGAGCCGGAAAGAACCTTTCTTTTCGGGGAACGCACCGCCAAAAGCACGGTCGGGATCCCGTGCTTTTGGCCGACCTTTTTCGTTTTTTGCTGATCATTATTTCATTTGCCCGCTGACAGACGGGCAAAAACGGCGCGGTCTCGCGCCGAGAAAAAGTCGCTGGGTTGTTAAAAACCCGTAAAACGGGTTTTTAACAACTTCCCCTGCTTGGTTTGTGATTGGGTCGCCGATCGGAACCTACAACATTTTTCAGGAGCCCGGATAAAGCACTGAGGCTGTTTTGCAGACCTCCCGCGCCCTCCCCCTTCGGTTGACTTGTCCCGATGGCGGCGCGGAAGCTGGGAGCAGTGATGCCGATGGCAGGGCACCACCCTTTACGAAAGGGTTTCCATGCGCGGCCACACGGCCCGGCGGGGGATATATGAAAATAACGCAGCCGGAGAAACGTCTTTCGACCCTTTCCCCGGCTGCACGCCTCACAGGGAAGACCCGTTTCAGAGTCATACCACAGAAAAAAGGAGAAACACCGTGAAAAAGGGAAGTTTGATCCGCATTCTGCTTGCGGCATCGCTCGTTCTTTCCGCGCTGCTTCCGGCATGCGCCGAAAAGACGCCGGCGGAAGAGACCGGGGCAACGACCGCGGTTCCGCAGGCAGTCACCGAAGAGCCTGCCGAGACGGCGGATCCGTCGACGCTGCCCGATCAGGGGCTCTTCTCGCTCGATTTCGGCGGAGAAAAGATCCGCATCGCCACCACCGAGCCCAGAGAATATGAGTTCAAAGCTGAGGAACAGACCGGATCGGTCGTCAACGACGCCGTTCTCACAAGGAACCAGGCCGTCATGTCCGACCTCGGCATCGCCGCTTTCGAAACGGTGCCCTATCCCGAGAGCGGCGGCAACTCGAAGGAACTGAAAAACGCCGTGATCGCCGCGAACAAGGCGGGCGGCGACGACGCGATCGACTTTATCACCGCGCCTTCCTACTACACCACGTCGTATATCACCGACGGCCTCATCCTCAACCTCGAGGCCATCGAAGGCAGCCGCATCGACACCGGCAAGACCTACTGGTCGGGGAAATACTACGAAAACGGAATGTTCAACGGCAAGGCCTTCTTCCTGATCGGCGATCTCACCCCGACGCTGATCGAAAAGCTGGAGGTAGTATTCCTCAACGACACGCTGGCGGAGACCTACCTCGCCGGCGAGCCGAAGACACTCTATCAGACGGTCTACGACGGCGAATGGACCTTTGACAGATTCCTTGAACTCGTCGCCAAATGCGGCGATGCGGCGTCGAGCAAGATCTACGGCTGCGATCTGCCGAACAATTCATATACGATCGACGGCTTTGAGGCCGGAATGTGCATCGACCTCGTCAGGAAACTTGACGATACGATCGAATCGGGGGTCACCGGCGAGCAGAACGTCGAGATCATAGAGACCTTGCGAAAATTCTATTACGAGAATCCCGCCGTCAACTGTCAGCAGAATCAGAACTACCCCTATTTCAAGTCGGGGACCGCTCTCTTCGGCGCCGGCCTGCTCCAGTATTCAAAGGATTTCATCGCGGCGGACATCGATTACTCGATCTACCCGATGCCGATGAGGAACGCCGATCAGGCGGACTATGTGGCCATCAGCCAGGACACCCATTCGATAATATGCATCCCGAAATGCGCCGCGGACAGAGCAGAGATGATAACCGCGGTCCTTGAGGATCTGGCATACCGCTCGCACGACACCGTCTATATGGCGATGTACGAGCTCACATACAGCGCGAGATACAGCGACAACGCCGCCGAGTCGGAGATGTTCGACTTCATCAACCGGCACGTCGCCTTCTCTTTCGGATCGATCTATTCCTACATCCTGGGCGAAGTCAAGAACACCCCGAGATACCTCGTCTATCCCTCCACGGCAAGCTCGTCGGTCACAGTGTCCTCGCCGATCGCCTCGTCGCTGAAAACGCTTGACAAGCTACTCACAGCCAAATTCAAGACCTTTCTCACGGCTCTTGAGGATTACTGAGACGAAGTCCCCGTAATGATGCGACACGCGCTACCGCTGACCCGCGCCGTGCCGCCTGAAAACACCTCTGCCGCTTTTGCGCGACCGAAAAAACACGCCCTGAAGAAGCGATTCCTCAGGGCGTGTTTTTATTTGATCCTGCTGTATCCCGGTGTTTTACCGCCGGTCAGATCCCCTTTTCGGTGAAGTACGCGTCGATGACCTCCGCCTCAGCGGCGGCGAGCTTCGCGAGGCAGCCGCTGTCCTGCAGGAATGCGGAATCCTCGGGATTGGTGTGGAAGCCGTGCTCGACGAGCAGCGCGCGTTTGCAGCCCGACGTCGCCGACGCGCGTATGACTCCGTAGTAGTCGAGGTTATCGTTGTCGGGGTAGCGGCGTGTCTTGATGCCGCGGTCGAGCGTCCCCATCGTCTTTACGACTGCGTCGTTCAGCGCCCGGGCGAGCTTCGCGTTCTCCTCGGGATCGGTTATCGAGTAGTAGGTCTCGGCGCCGCGGATCGTCGGATATCTCTCTGAGAGAGGATCTCCTCCCGGGGCGTTCGAGTGGACCGAGAGGAAGAGGATGGCGCCGAGTTTTCCGGCAAGCTCGCCTCTCTCGGCAAGCGAGGGATCGTCGGTGACGTCATTCCTCGTCATGACCGGCTCAAAGCCGCGGGCAGCCAGCTCGTCGCGGAGGAACCCCGCGAGAATGAAGTTCTGCGTGCCCTCGTAAAAGCCCTCTTTCGTGGTGTGCGGATTGCCGAATTCCCCGTGTCCCGGATCGAGAACGATTATGCCTCTGTTCTTTTTTTCCTGTTCCATTTTTCAGGCTCCTTTATCTCTGTTGTTAATATCTGTCATTTCGTCAAGAGTCTTTCTGAGCGCCGGATATGCCGCGAGCGAGGGGTCCTCCGCCAGCAGCTTCCTTGCCGACTCGCTTGCCGCGCCGAAGATGAGTCCGTCGCCCCCGAGATCAGAGAACCTGAACCTGAATCCGCCGCTCTGCCTGATGCCGTCGGAGGAGGCCTTCGCGAGAAAATCCCCCGGTCCCCTTGTCTTCAGGTCGGCCTCGGCGATCTCAAAGCCGTTGTCTGTCCTCACCATCGCGCCGAGCCTTTCGGTCGCGGATTCGGATCTGTCGTCGCTGACGAGCACGCATGCGGATTTTCTGCTTCCCCTGCCGACGCGCCCCCTGAGCTGATGGAGCTGCGACAGTCCGAAGCGCTCGGCGTTCTCGACTATCATGAGCGAGGCGTTCGGAACGTTAACGCCGACCTCGATGACGGTGGTCGACACCAGGACGTCGATGTCCCCGGCGGCAAAGCCGGTCATTATCGCGTCCTTCTGAGCCCCCTTCATCCTTCCGTGGATCAGCGCCACGGTGACGTCGGGCATCCTCTTGCCCAGCTCTTCGGCGTATTTCGTCGCCGCCTTGAGGGGGATCCGCTTCCTGATACCGTCGTCGGTGATGTCGTCAAAGCCGACCTCGCCCCCTTCGGGCTCGCCCGAATCCTCGATCGACGGGCAGACGATGTATACCTGTCCGCCGTCAGCGACGGTCGCGGCGATGTAGGCGTCGATACGGTCGCGGCGGCTCTCGTCGACGAGATAGGTGTCGGTCTTCTGCCTTCCGGCGGGCATCTCGTCGAGCTTTGATATGTCGAGATCGCCGTAGAGCACGAGGGCGAGCGAGCGGGGTATCGGCGTCGCGCTCATAGAGAGGAAGTGCACGTGCTCGGTCTTTCCCGCGAGCTTCGCACGCTGTACGACGCCGAAGCGCTGCTGCTCGTCGGCTATTGCGAGAGCGAGGTCGGAAAAGAGGGTGTCCTCGGTGAGCAGCGCGTGGGTCCCGATGACGAAATCGAGCCGCTCGGCGGGATCGGTCGACGCCAGCCTGCGCTTGATCTCCTTTTTCGCGGCGGCCGGAGTCGATCCGGTCAGCAGCGCGACGGAGACTCCGATCGACGAAAAGAGAGGCGCGAGCGATTCGTAGTGCTGCGACGCGAGGATCTCGGTCGGTGCCATGAGCGCCGACTGATGCCCCGACAGCGCCGCGATGCAGACCGCGGCGGCCGCCACGGCCGTCTTTCCGCTGCCGACGTCGCCGATCAGTATCCGGCTCATGGGGATGTCGGTCTTCATGTCGGCGGCGATCTCCCTGACCGCTCTCTTCTGCGCCCCGGTCAGCTCGTAGGGAAGGGCGCGGAGCAGGGGAGTGATATTCTGCTTCGGGCAGGGCGTCGCGCCGGGGATGCGCTTGCGGCTGCCCTGTCTCGCCATCGCGAGAGAGAAGAGGAAGAGCTCCTCAAAGACGAGCCTGCGCTTCGCGATCGCCAGCGCGCGGTAATCGGCGGGGTTGTGTATGTTCTTCAGGGCGTAGGAGAGGGTGCAGAGGCCGTTCTCGGTCCTGATCCGGTCGGGGAGGACGTCGACGATCTCAGGCTCGAGCAGCCTGAGGGCCTCCTCGACGTTGGCCGCCGTCTGCTTCTGCGTCAGGCCCTCGGAGAGGGGATATACGGCGACGAAATCGGGCAGCGGCGCGCCCGTCCCGGGCTGCCATCTCTCGAAAACGGGAGAGGTCATCTCGTACCTTATCCCTGCGCGGCCTCTCTTTCTGACCACCGGCCCGTAAAACCTCCATACCGATCCGGTCACGAAGGTGTTCTTCAGGTAGGGCTGGTTGAAGAAGCTGATGTCGCAGACGCCGCTGTCGTCATAAGCCTTGAACTTCAGGACGCTCATCCTTCCGCGGAGCCTGGCCGAGACGGGGACGGTCGCGACGGTCAGAACGACCGCCGTCTTTCCCTCGGGGGCGGCCTCGTCGAGAGCGCGGATGTCGCCGCGGTTCTCATACGCCCGCGGTATGTGATATATGAGATCGGTCAGAGTCCCGACGCCGATCTTTTTGTATGCCTCGGCCCTGGCGGGCCCCACTCCGCTCAGCACCGTGACCGGCGAGCTTCCGCAGGGCGGTGTTTTGACTGCCGGCATCCTGACTCCTCCTTCGGAAAAATTTCGCGCGACATGCCGTTGAGTTTATTATATCACTAAAAGCCCCCGAGCGCAAGAAAATGTTTCGACCCTGATACCGCTGTGTTCTTTTTTGCCTGCGCCTGATTTTTTACAGCGTCAGCGATTGACTATCCGCTTGATATATGATAAAATTATTATGTATTATGTTAACGCAATCCGGTTGAGACCGGGCGCGAAAGGAGCGAACTATGCTTTCCACACTCAGCTTCAGGGCGAATTCGCTGTCGCACGACACCCTCATCAATGTCATACTTCCCGATGAGACTCCGACGGAGGACATCCCGACACTTTATCTTCTCCACGGGATGCACGGAAACCACGAATCCTGGGTGAGAAAGAGCAACGTCGAGCGCTACGCTGCCTCGAGGCATATCGCCGTCGTCATGCCGGAGGGGGAAAACAGCTTCTACCACGACATGAAATACGGAAAAAAGTACTTCACATATATCGCCGAGGAGCTTCCGTCGGTCGTAAGACGCGTCTACCGCCTCTCCGGCAAGCGTGAAAAGAACTTCATCGCCGGACTGTCGATGGGGGGATACGGCGCGGTCCGCACCGCCCTGCTGAAGCCGGAAGCCTACGCCGCCGCGGCGTCACTGTCGGGCTGCCTCGACATAGTCCGCGTCCTCACGGAGTGCAAATGGCTCACCGAGGCCGCGTCGATCTGGGGCGACGACTTCAGGACCTGCGCGAAGGACACCGACTCGGATCTTTTTCACGTCCTCGACAGCTTCCCCGACTCCGCCCCGAAGCCTGCGCTCTACGCCTGCTGCGGACAGCAGGACTCGCTATACAGGGACAATCTCACCTTCCGCGACTATATGCAGTCGACCGGCAAGGCCGACGGATTCCGCTTTCTATTCGAGGACGGTCCCGGCATCCACGACTGGATATTCTGGAACAACTGGATCGGCAGGGCGGTCGACCGCTGCCTTGAAGCCGCGAAAAACGGTTGAAGCAAGATCGCTTCATGACTTCGGACCAACGACAGGGAAAGGAACCGACACAGATACAATGAAAGCCACTTACGAGACCGACCGGCTCATCACCTCGCTGCTTGACTACGCGGCCGAAAAAAAACTCATCCGCAGGGCGGACAGGATATTCTGCGCGAACCAGATATGCGAAAGGCTCGGCCTTGACGGCTACACGCCGCGGAGGTCGGGGGAAAGGCCCCCGCTCTGCGAAATACTCGCCGCCCTGTGCGGGATTGCCGCGAAAGAGGGAGTGATCCCGGAAGGTCCCGCGGCATCCGACAGGTTCGACACCCTCCTGATGGGCATCCTCACGCCGCGTCCGTCTGACGTCGACAGGAAGTTTTCGCGCCTTTGGCGCGGCGATCCCCGCGAGGCGTCGGATTACTTCTACCGTCTCGCGATCGATTCGAACTACATACGCGCCGACCGCATCGCAAAGGACAGGCGGTGGTCGGTCGCCTCCCGCTACGGCTACATCGACATCTCGATCAACCTCTCGAAACCCGAAAAGGATCCCCGCGACATCGCGGCGGCGAAGAACGCGCCGCAGACCGGCTATCCGAAATGCCTTCTCTGCAAGGAGAACGTCGGTTTTGCCGGCGATCTTCTCAGGCCGGCGAGACAGAACCTGCGCCAGATCCCGGTCGGTCTGGGCGGGGAAAAATGGCTGATGCAGTACTCTCCCTACGTCTATTACAACGAGCACTGCATCGTCCTGTCGCCGAAGCACGAACCCATGAGGATCAGCCGGGAGACCTTCGTCCGGATGTTCGACTTCGTCACCTTCCTGCCGCACTACTTCATCGGCTCGAACGCCGATCTGCCGATCGTGGGCGGATCGATCCTCTCGCACGACCACATGCAGGGCGGCTGCTACGAATTCCCGATGGAGAGGGCGGGCGAAGCCGTCGCTCTCCGATTTGAGGGATACCCCGGCGTAAAGGCGTCGGTCGTTGACTGGCCGATGTCGGTCATCAGGCTACGCTCGGCAGACAGAGAGTCGCTGACAGAGCTTTCCGACAGGCTTCTCGCCGCCTGGAGAGGCTACAGCGATCCCTCCGCAGGGATCTTCGCCGAAACGCACGGAGTCCCGCACAACACCGTCACCCCGATCGCGAGGCGCCGCGGGACCGACTACGAGATCGATCTCGTCCTTCGGAACAACATCACCGACAAGGCACACCCGATGGGGGTCTTCCACCCGCACGCCGACAAGCACAATATCAAGAAGGAGAACATCGGTCTCATCGAGGTGATGGGACTCGCGATCCTTCCCGCGCGGCTGCTCTCGGAGCTGTCCCGGCTTGAGACGATGCTGACCGGCGGCGCCGGCGCCGACGAGATCGCGAATGACCCGGTATGCGGAAAACACGCCGGCTGGGTCGCCTCCTTTGCGGACAGATACGATTTTACCCCTGAAAACACCGCACAGATCCTCCGCACCGAGACCGGGAGGACCTTTACAGCGGTCCTAGAGGATTCGGGAGTCTTCAAAAACGACGCCGAGGGAAGAGAGGGATTTTTGAGATTCCTTTCCTCCGCCGGGGCGTCGGCGACCTGAACGTGAAAGGCAGGTTTCGATGATAAAATTTCTTCACATGGGGGACATGCATCTCGACTCCCCCTTTTCCGGACTGCCGGTCCAGGAAAGCGAAAAGATGAGGGCCCTGCTTGCCGTACTGTTTGAGAAGATAATCTCCGACGCCGGCGAGGAATGCGGCGCCGTCCTGATAAGCGGCGATCTCTTCGATCAGGGCTTCGTCTCCCCCGACACGCTTGACATGGTAAAAAAGTCTCTGGGCGGTTTCCCGGGTCCGGTCTTCATCGCCCCCGGAAACCACGACCCCTACGCGCCCGGCAGCCTCTGGACAGCCGGCGCCTGGCCGGAGAACGTCTTTATCTTTAAAACCCCGATGCTTGAGCGCTTCGACTGCGAAGTCTCGGGAGAGCCCCTCACCGTCTGGGGCTGGGCTTTCACCTCGCAGAGGCTTGACGACTGCCCTCTCGGCCCGGGCTTTTCGCCGGTCCCCGGAAGGATCAACCTCCTGTGCGCCCACGCCGACACAGCCGATCCGATCTCAAGATACTGCCCGCTTCCGCTGTCGCTCATCGAGGCTGCGGGCTTCGAATACGCCGCGCTCGGCCATATCCACCGGCCTCCCGACGCAGTAAAGGCAGGAAGGACGCTCGTCTCCTATTCGGGCTTCCCGCAGGGGCGCGGATGGGACGAGCCGGGGCAGGGAAGGGTGCTTTACGTCTCGGTCTACCCCGGAAACGCTGAGATTGAAGAGATCCCGACCGGCTTCCGCAGATACGAATCGATCGTTTCGGATATTACGGGGATCGGATCAGACGCCGAGGCGGCGGCCGCGGTCGCCGGGGCGATAGAGAAGGCGGATATCCCGGCCCAGCCGGGAGGGATATCGGTGTCGGTGACGCTGACCGGCGCGGTCAGTCCCTCATATATCCCCGATACCGACTCGATAGTCAGGCTCGCCGGGCTGCCTTCGGAGATCTCGCTGCGGGTCCGCGACGACACGGTACCGGTATTCGGAGGGGCATACCTTGAAAACGACATTTCGCTCAGGGGAGAATTCTACCGGATACTGCTGCCAAAGCTCACCTCCGACGATCCCGAGACCAGAAGAACTGCCGCCGACGCACTCAGGATCGGGCTGCTCGCCCTCGACAACAAACCCTTCGCTCAGGAGGGCTGACAAATGAAGATCCAAAAAATATTCATATACGAATTCGGCGGTCTGAAGGACCTGCTCATCATGCCTGAAGACGGCATCACTCTGGTCAGGGGCGGGAACGAGTCGGGCAAAAGCACCGTCATGTCCTTTATCAGCTTCATCTTCTACGGTCTCCCCGCCAAAAAGGGAGAGGGGATCACCGAACGCTCCCGCGCGCTGAGCTGGACCGGCGGAAGAGCGTCGGGGATAATGGAGATCGAATCAAACGGGGGCAGGTACCGTATTTACCGCAACAGCATCCTTTCGGGAGCGCAGAGCTCGCTCACCGAGACCTGCCAGATAACCGACCTCGATCTCGGTACCGAGGTCTTCCGCGGCATGAGCCCATCGGAGGTCTTCCTCGGCGTCCCGCAGCAGGTGTTCGAAAGCGCATCGGCCGTCAGGCAACTCTCCGCCGGACGCATCGCCGGGGGCGACATCGGCTCGTCGCTTGAAAACATCCTGCTCTCGGCGGATGAAACGGTCAACACCTCCCGGGCTCTCAAAAAGATCAACGCCGCGAGGCTGTCTCTCATGCCTCTGCGCGGCGGCGGAAACGACGGAAAGATCGCGAGGCTCACAAGGGAGCGCGAGCAGCTGGCCGGGCGGCTCAAAGAGGCCGAAAGCAATTCCGCCGGCATTCTTTCGCTGAGGGCGACGGTAGACAAATACAGAAAGGTGACCTCCGACCTCAGATATAAACTCGACAGCGCGAAAAACGCCTGCTCGGCATACGAGTCTTACCAGACACTCACCAGGTTCGAGCTGCTTCACGCGGCCGAGGAACGGCTGGCGTCGATCGAGGCCGACGAAAAAGCGCTGACAGAGGAAAAAGGGAAGGACGGACGGCTGCCCGACCGCGAATATGTCGAACGGCTCGACGCCCTCGGCAGGAAGCTCGCGCTGAGCGAAAGCGGACTCGCCGCGGTAAGGGCGAAAGCGGCCGAAACGGCGGCGGCGCCGGCGGGCGACACCGCCCGTGCCGAAGCTGCCGACAGCATCGCGGCAGCCGGAGGGGCCGACGCCGTGACCGGCGAATACGGCAGACAGATGTCGGCGGCCGGAAAAAGGCTGGCCCTCGGCATAGTACTCGCCGTGATCGGAGCTGCGGTCGCCGCAGGCTCGCTGCTTCTCTATTTCCTGAAGCCCGGAAAGCCATTCCCGGCGCTCGGCGGACCTCTGTCCTGGTCGCTCACCGTCGCGGGGATCGCAGCCGTGATCGCCGGAGTCATGCTCATGATCTCGGCCTCGGGAAAGAAAAAGAAGGCGGCCGTCGCGCTCGCGCGCTTCGGATACGCCGTGACTCCGAACAGGCGGGAGAACGTCGACGGCTTTGCCGCCTACGCGGCGGAATGCGAGGCTGAAAAGGCCCTTCGCGACGAACACAGCCGCGCTCTCGGCCTCGTCAGCGCCGAGCTCGAGGCCGCACGGAGCGAGAACGAAGAGCTGAGACGCGAGTGCGAATCCGCGCTCGCCGCCTTCGGCTTCGGCGAAAGGCAAGAGGAAACGCCTGCCGGACAGGGACCGGATCCCTCGGAAATGACCGGGCAGGATAATACCGCAACGGAGGCGGAAAACGCCGGACGCGATCCCGGAGAGCTGCTTGCCGAATCGGCGACAGCGGCGGCCGAGACCGTCTCGAAACATGAAAAGATCCTCGCGGAAAAGGAAAGATTCACCGATGCTGTGAGGACCGCGGCCGGATCGCTCGCAGGCTTCAGCGAATCCGAGATACGCTCGAGGCTGAGCGCCGAAATGATCGCCTTCCTCAGAGACGCGAATCCGGCACAGCTGAGATTCGAAAGGGATTCGGTCGCCGCGCAGCTTGAATCGGCTTCGAGAAAGCTGGCGGAGGACGAAAAGAATCTCGCGATCGCCGAGCATATATATGAAAACCCCGCAAAGCTGGCGCTGGAGCTCGACGCGGCCGACGAGACGCTCGATCTGGCGAAAAGGAAACGCGACGCACTGCTGTTGGCGTCAGAATCGATCGAGAATGCCGAGAAAGCGCTTAAAAAGAGCATAACCCCGCGGCTCAGAAAGCGCTGCGGCGAGATACTCTCGCTTCTGTCGGGCGGAAGATACACCGAGATCGGCTTCGGGGAGAACTTCGCGGTCGAGGTCTCAACAGATTCGGGCACAAAGCCGGTGCAGTATCTGAGCGGAGGCACGAAGGATATCTGCTACCTCTCCTTCAGGCTCGCGCTTGCCGAGCTCCTCTTCCGCGGATCGCCTCCGCCGCTGCTGCTTGACGAATCGGCTTCGCAGCTTGACGACGACAGGGCGGCCGGGCTTCTGTCGATGATGGGAAAGCTGGCGGAGAACGGGGTGCAGTCGATCTTCTTCACCTGCCACTCGCGCGAGCAGACCCTGCTGGACGCCCTCGGGATACCCTATTCTCTCACCGAGCTGTGAGGAGGGAAACACGATCTGGCAAAATCAAGTGCCCGTAAAAAAATCCCATAGAAAAAGGGGTTGTTCAAAAACTCGCTTAGCGAATTTTTGAACAACCCTGCGACGTTTTTCCGGGGGTGTTAAAAAAGTCGGACTTTTTTAGCACCCCCCTTTATGTTTGCAAAATCATCCTGTTACAGGGCTTCTAAGGGCAAAAAGCGGCGCATCGGCCTGAATCCTCTTCATCTTTATCTCCGCAAATTTGATATACCCCTTGACAAACTGCACAAAAAGGGGTATAATGGGTATAACAACTGACGAGGATAATGATATGGATGATCCGGATATCAAATTCATAATCGAAGAACTCGAAAAGGAAATATCGCTCCTCCCGCCCGGTTCGGTCGCGGTCAAAAGACTTGACGGGAAGGAATACTATTACCATCGCGTCTCGCACAACGGCAGACGCACCGAGACCTATATTCCATTTGAAAAAGTAAATGAGCTTCGTGAACAGATAAGCAGGAGAAAGGAGCTTGAAGAGAAGCTGAGAGAGGCGAAAAAAGCTCTTCCGGCCATACCGAGGAGGGCGAAAAATCCTTCCGGCAGCTTCAGGACCTTTGTCCGCACAGGCGAGCTGCTGCTCAGGATGGCGTCGCTGGCAAAGGAGTTCCGCCGCCGGGAATGCTACCGGATCCTGAAGGATTTCGTCTTCGGAGAGCCGCGGGACAGGGTGTTTATCCTCTACGGACTCCGCCGGACCGGAAAGACGACCATGATGCGTCAGATCATTCTGGACATGAACGAAGAGCAGAGGAGCAGGACCGCGTTTCTTCAGATCGATCAGAAAAACACGCTGTCGGAGGTATACGCGGATCTGAAGCTTCTGGAGGATCGAGGCTGCCGGTATGTCTTCATCGACGAAGTGACGATGCTGGAGGACTTCATCGAAGGCGCGGCTGTCTTCTCCGACATATTTGCCGCAAGCGGGATGAAGATCGTTCTGTCGGGCACCGATTCTCTCGGCTTTTTATTCACTTCAAAAAACCAGCTGTACGACCGCTGCCTCCTGCTTCACACGACCTTCATCCCCTACCGGGAGTTTGAGCAGGTGCTCGGAATCCACGGCATCGACGAATACATCCGCTACGGCGGAACTATGAGCGTCGGCGGCGTCAATTACAACGAGCTGTCTCCGTTTGCTTCAAAGGAAAGCGCGGACGACTATATCGACAGCGCGATCGCAAGGAATATCCAGCACTCTTTGAAGTATTATCAGGACGGCGGTCATTTCCGGCTGCTTTACGACCTTTACGCGAGGGGCGAGCTGACCGGCGCGATCAACCGTGTACTGCAGGATATGAACCACCTGTTCACAAAGGAGGTCCTCACCCAGGCCTTCCGTTCCTCCGACCTTTCTGTCGTATCGCGCAATCTCCTTCATGACAGAGAAGCCCCGGTCAATCTGGAGGAGAATATCGACCGCGCTGCCGTGGAACGCACCCTGAAGACGATGCTGGAGATCCTCGAAAAGGAGGAACAGACCGTCGGGATCGACGAAGCGAGAGCTTATCAGATCAAAGAGTATCTGTCGCTTCTTGACCTTGTTACCGACATCGATCTCGTTCAGCTGCCGAGAGTAGGAGAGATCGGGCAGAAGACGGTGTTCTGTCAGCCCGGGATGCGTTTCGCCCTTGCCGAGGCACTGGTAAGATCGCTTCTTGCCGACCGGAAGTTCGGCGACATGGCCATTACCGACCGCAGCCGCGTCCTCGACCGTGTCCTCGATACCGTCAGGGGCTTCATCATGGAGGAGATCGTCCTGCTTGAGACGAAGACCGCGCTTCCCGATAAGAAGGTGTATACCGTCCAGTTCGCGGTCGGCGAGTTCGATATGGTCGTTCACGACGAAAAAGACCTAACCTGCCGGATCTACGAGATCAAGCACAGCCGGGAAATCGCTCCCGAACAGTACCGCCACCTGACCGACGCTCAGAACTGCCTCCTGACCGAGCGTGCATTCGGAAAGATCACCGGGAAATACGTGATCTACCGGGGCGAGACGACCGAGAGAGACGGTATCCGTTATCTTAATGCGGAAGAATATCTAAAAGCACTCTGACCGTCATCGGGCAGCATCCAGCATCCCAGTCTCAGAGAAAATATGGGGAAGAAAAGCAGTCGCGGCGGACAGAACAATCACCGAAGATCACAAAAAACAGGAATAAAAAGGTGTAAAAAAGTGAAAAACATCCTCTTTCTCTTCACCGATCAGCTCAGATACGACGCGATCGGCGCAAACGGCAACAAATTCGTACAGACCCCGAATCTCGACGCGCTGGCGGCCGATTCGGTCGTCTTCGACTACTGCCTCACCCCGTCGCCGGTCTGCGTTCCCGCGAGGCTCTCGCTGCTTTCGGGCAGGTATCCCGCCCGCACCGGCTGCAACGCGAACAACAAGCAGACGAAATACCCCGGCGACGGCCTCTACGGCGCCCTGACCGCCGCCGGTCTGCGCTCCTGCAACGTCGGAAAAATGCACAACTCCCGCGATCTCTACGGCCCGATGGGCTTCTCCGAGCGCCACACGCAGGAGGAGATGTCAAATCCCCTCGACGACTACACGAAGTTCATCCTCTCTTCGCCCTATAAGAACGTCTTCGACTACAACGGCATAAGGAGCGAGATGTACTACGTCCCGCAGGTCTCCCAGCTGCCTTCCGAGGCTCACCCGACGCAGTGGGTGGCTGACAGATCGCTCGAATTCATCGACAGCCTGAAGGAGGGCGAGAAGTTCTTCCTCTTCTCCTCCTTCATCCATCCGCATCCGCCCTTCTGCCCGCCGGCTCCATGGAACAAGCTCTACAGGCGAGAGAGCATCCCGGCCCCCTTCGTCCCCGAAAACTATAAGGACTTCAAGCCGATGATGACCCCCTCCTTCGACTGCGAAAACCTCGGCATCACCGAAAAGGCGGCAAAACGGCTGAAGAACTACTACTACGCCTGCGTTTCCTTCGTCGACTACCAGGTCGGCAGGATCATATCTGCGCTGAAGGAAAAGGGACTTTACGACGACACCGTCATCGTCTTTTCATCCGATCACGGCGAGTTTCTCGGCGACTACTCGAACTTCGGAAAGAGATCGATGCTCGAGCCCGCCGTCCACGTGCCGCTGATGATGAAGATCCCCGGAACAGCGCCCTGCAGGCGGGACGACCTCTGCTCGCTCGTCGACGTCGCGCCGACGCTCATGTCGCTCGAGGGGATAGGATACGCGGATGACGAGTTTGACGGGATCGATCTCTTCTCGGACACAGAGCGCGAATTCGTCTTTTCGCAGTACAGCCACAAAGGCGACGGATCATATATGATCGCGGGGAAGGACGACAAGCTGATCTACAGCGCGGCGGAGAAGAGATACCGCTATTTCAACGCGCGCCCCGAGGTCGACGACCTCTACGACGCGGCCGACCCGCGGATCGCGGCGATGAAGGAAAAGCTTGACGCCTACTACGCATCCGACGTCGGCAAGGTCCCGGATAAAGAGAAAGAGAAAGAGAAAAAGAAAAAGGCGGCGAAGATCAAGGACTTCGGCACCGGATGGATGGACCATACCGCCAGACACGCGGAGGAGGCGGCGAGGATCCCGGCTCCCTATCTGATCGATCTGCCCGACGTTCCCGCCGAGGAGGATCTGCGGACTGGGAAAAAAGAACAAAGCCCGGGCTCATGACAGGATCCGCAGCCTGAAAATCGCAGCGGGGGCCGCCGATAAACCGGGTGGCCCCGCCGCGGTTCATACCCTTCTTGTCCACGGCAGTTTTGTCAGATATGCAAAGACCCGCATCAGGCAGGGATACCGGAGTATCCCGCCCGTGCGGGTCTCTGTTTATTCTTATTCTCTCACTGAGCTTCCGGCAGTGCGGATGTGCTCCAGACGCCGCCGCTGCCGATCGTGAGCAGGCTCCTTCCGCTCATTGCGCGCTCGCCGGTATCGGTGTTCTCCGCCCACGCGCTTTCGGCGATGAAATCGCCCTGAAGCGCGGCACGGATGACGTATCCGATCCTGACGCTGAATTCGTATTCGGGGCAGTCGGTGACGATGTCCCCCTGGGCCTGGGCGATCCCCTCGATCTCGTCGTGCGGATATTTCACCGTTACGAAGCAGGAGATGTTCTGACCCGAAGTGTTCGATACATCGGACAGCCTGTTTCCGTCCCGGATCTCCACCGAGAAGAACCTCGCGCCAGACGGAATGAGATCGTAGATCTCAAAGGATTCATAAGTCCTGGTCGATTTTCCCGAAAGCGTCAGCGTCACCAGGCAGAAGCCCTCTTCGGTCGCCTCATATGTTTTTTCTATCGTGAATCTTCCGCTGCCGGAGGACTCGGATCCTTCAAGCTCTCCCCGGTAGTTCGCGAGAAGCAGGGCGTTTTCGGGCAGGGACAGTTCCAGTCTCTCAAGATCCTCGCGGCAGAGGACGAAGGTCCAGGACTGTCCGGGATCAAGTCTGATCTTTGCTTTTTCTTCTCCGAGAGAATACTCGAACTCGATCCCTTTCTGCCCCTCCGCAGGCCTGCAGCGGAGCATGAAGGCGGCAAGGGCGATCTGCGGGGATTCGGTGTCGGTCCGGTTTTCAAGCAGCCAGCGCGCTATCATCGCGGCGTCTTCACGATCGGTCACAGAGGCGCAGAGCAGCGCGACCGACGAGACCCTCACCCTCTCGGTAACGCTTCCGCTTCCGAATCCGAGAGTGCGGTATTCGGCGTTTTCGGTCGCCGAGGCCTTTCTCACCGCCGAATATATCCGGCGGGCGCCGTCATGATCTCCCGCGGAACAGAAGCCCAGCGCAAGCCAGAGCTTTGCCTCGTCCGAAAAGCCTTCCGAACTCGCTTCGACCCTCTGAAGGATGTCCATGACCGGCTCCCCGGCCGAGGCAAGGATCGCCAGAGTACGGCAGAACTCCTCGGGGGACAGCTGCACCGAAGACGAGACCGAGGCATAGCAACTGTTGATCAGCGACTTCAGGATGCTGCCGTCGGTAATGATCCCCAGCTGCATGAGTCCGGCTGTCAGCGCCGAATCCCCTTCGGAATAGGGCAGAAGCCTGAACGCGGCATCTCCGAAATTGTAGCGCTTGAAGATCTCTTCGATAAGGAGCTCGCGTCTGTCGGCCGTATTCCCCCCGTAAAAGAGGTCGGAAGCCGATAGAGCCGCAAGCCGCGCGGCGTATTCGTCGGTCCTGGAGCTTCCTCTCGCGGCGGACAGATAATTGCGGATCTGTTCGAAGAGCAGAAGCTCCCCGGTGTCCTCCGAAACGGTAAGTCTGACCGGATAATATGCCGGCTTGAGATCCTTAAGTTCTTCGGCTGTCAGGATCTTTGTGACATCGGCGGCAGCCGCGGTCTTCACGACGTCAAGCTCATACTCGCAGGCGTCGGAATATCTTCCGCAGTAGGCGTATACGGTAAGCTTGTATCTGCCTTCCTTTACCCCTTCAAAGCACAGCCAGGTCTTCTCGCCGCAGTCGGCGACCGTCTCGATCATGCCGGCGGTCTCGCCAGACTCTCCGACAAGATATCCGCGGTAGGTAACCTCTCCTTCAGCCGCCTTTCCGTAGGCGCGAAGTCCGGCGGTCACGGTGTCGCCCTCGACATACTTCTGACAGCAGTCCGGATCGATGAAGAAGGGAAGCGTACAAACCGTATTCGACACAGCCGATCCGGTCTTCAGTTCGTTAATTCCCCTGCCGGTCCCGACGGCGATAACGGTGATCCTCCAGGAAGTGATATTGTCGGGCACGGTGAAGGAGAGCGTCGCCCTGCCTTCGGCGTCGGTCTTCAGAGTCGCGAAGACGGGGTTGTCAAGGAAATCCTTTCTGACGTAGGGTGCGTCGGAAGAGCCTGCCGGACTCCAGTCTCCGGTGTACGACGGCATATCGCCGCCCATTCCCGGCGGAAATTTGTACGACATCCATCTCTTTGACAGATAGCTGTTTTTGCTGATGAAGGTAATATACGGGCCGCTTTGCTGTGTAATGCGAACTCTGTCGCTGTTCGACAGCATACTCCGGTAGGACAGCGGATCGATCTGCTGATCCTTGAGCGCGAAGCAGGCCTCGTCAACGATGCTGACGATGACGGTCCCTTCTCCGAGCCCCGGGACACTGATTTCGACTGTCGCAGTCTCTCCGGGACGGTATTCTGTTTTGTCGGTCTCTATCTCAGGCTCGAGCAGATTGCTTTCGAAATTGAAACCGAAGCCTCTCTGTGTCCAGCCGAATGAGTTCGACTCGGCATTGTAGCAGATCGCCCGGACACTTCCTCCCTGACACATTTCGGGAGTGAACTCAAAGGTAATTCCGTCGGAGCAGGCCGCGAATTCTATCTTTGTGGAGATAACGAATATAAGTGCGTTGATCTTTTCTCCCGCGAGGAAGATCTCCGCGCTGACAGTGTCTCCGCAGACGAAGCTTCTTCCGTTCAGGACTATCTCGGGATATAATGTTCCTTTTGAGCTTGAAAAACTGCTGTCTCCGACAGGCTGTTTTTCGGAATTTCCGGTCCGTACGGTGCAGTCGGCCGAAATCTCGTATTGATTGAAGTCGTGCGCTCCCGAGGACGGGGAAGTGTTATCGGAAAAAGTGACTGTAACGGTAAACCAGACGTCGGGATCGGCGGTGGTTACACGGGGAATCAGTATCCTGCCGCCGGAAAATTCGGCGGTCCCGGTCTTTTCGACCGAGCGCACCACCTCGTATTTCCAGCCCGAATAGGTGACCTTGCCGTATGTGTCGTATCTCGTCTCTTTTGTCCTTTTCACCCTGTTTCTCATTACGGTATACTGAACCGACTTTCCGTCAACCGGATCTCCTGCGGAGAGAGCGTCGATTTCCGCCTTCGAAAGGCCTTCGACCGTCTCAAGCGCCGAAAGATCGCGGAGATTCAGCTCGATAAGCATACCCTCATCAGTCATGCTGCTTTTGAACAGATAATCCGAATGATAATACGGGACCGAGGCGGTGACGGTCAGCTCCTGAAGTTCGGTTCCCGTGAGAATGGCAGTGACGGTTATTGTAACCGCATCGGTGGAAGATGCGCTGACCTTTTCGGGGGCGAAAGAAATATGTATCTCTCCTCTTTCGTCGGTCCTGCCGGATCCGCTTATTCCGAAAGGACTCAGATAGTAAATAAACTCGATCCCCTCGACAGGGGTGCCGTCAAAGAATCCCGCCTTCAGAACGGCGTTGACCGTATCGCATTTTTCGTAATATAATCTGTCAAAACCGATCGATGCCGAGATCCTGGGCTTGGGCTCCTCGGTCGTATAGACGGCCTTGTTGAAAATGAGACGGCCGTCCTCGTCGGTGAATCTGAGCCAGATATAGCCGGAACCGAAATCCTCATAGGAAATGCTCCCTGAGAAGAAGCCGGTTTCGTCAACCGCGACAGCGGTGTCGAACGCCGAGTACCCCGTCGTCAAAAAGAGCTTTCCGGGAAGAGGACCTCCGTTAGATGCGGCAATGAAGCCGCTGAAGCTGACGGTGTCGGTCGAAAAATACTTCTCTCTGTCGGTATATACGGCTCCGTAATAGCAGGGTGCATCATCCGGCGTCTCGGAACGGTCTGACTGTATGAGCAGGCAGTCCTCTCCCGATTCTGCGATCAGGATCCGGGTGTAAATGCCGGAGGGGTTGTCGATCCGGGCAAGACCGTCCTCCCCCGTCAACGAAGAAGAAGAGGTGGACAGCTCGCCGTCCTTCATGACGACCGCCGTGATCTTCGCGCCGGCTTCGGGTCCGGTGTAGGCTCTGTTGAGCCAAAAATATGTATTGCTTTCGTCACTGACCGTCCATGCCCTGAGATCGGTGATCTGAAACATAACGAAGGTATAGTCGGCCAGCTCGCTGCCGTCGGACAGGGTCGATTTCACACGGATCAGACCGACATATATTCCGCGCGGAAGAGCGCTGCCCAGATCCACGGTAAACCTGCTGCTGTATTCATCGTTTGGAATACAGGAATAACTGCCTATAAAAGCAAAGGATAACATAAAAGTCCCGGGATCGGTTTCAAATCTGTCCTGATCGGCTTCCAGCCGGAATGCCGCTGCTGCCGCAGCGGAAGGGCAGGCGTAAAGATCGCACACGGCATCATATTCGATCCTGCTTCCGGCGGATGCGAATGCGTTGATATTGAATTTTATGGTGACCGCGCTTCCGGGGGAATACAATCCGCCTCCGACACCGGAGTTTGACGTGGCGTCTATGAAGTAATAAAAGAATCCGTTCGGCTCGTCGTACTCCGCCTCAAGCTTCTCCTCTTCCCGGGTCAGAGTCATAAACCGCGCCTTTTTTCCTTCGGCAAGCGTTTTTCCCGAGACCGACCTGATGCCCTCGCGGACAGTCACGGTATACGGAGTCCCGTAAGAGAGCGGTTCCTCGGGTATGAACGCGACAGTCCTCCCGTCGGGGTAGAGCATATATCTTCCCTTGACCGCAGGAGAGAGAGAAAAGGCGTCCCCGGCGTCGTCAGGATCGATCGCCTCTGTGAACGAGACCTCGATCCCGGTGTTGAGCGGGACGATGCCCGAACCGTCGGCGGGCAGCATTCCCGAGACCGCCAGGGCTTTTTCGGTCTGAAAAGAAAAGGTCGCGGCTGGCTCGTCGGGATCGCCGAGAGTAAAACGGTATATCTTTCCCGGTGTCAGATCCCCCGAAGCGGGAGTTAGACGGTATTCGGTGTCCGACAGCTTCGTTATCGAGAGCGGCGTCGCCGGGCTGACCGAAAGGTTGGAGGCGATCACCGCCGCGGTGGTCGGCTGCGCGGTCCTTACAATAAAGGAAGAGTCGACCGGAACTATCTTTGAATCGCCTCCTTCGGCGCTCATAGTAAGCGACGCAAGCTCGGCGGGTATCTCAGCAGAAAGCGTTGTCATCCCTCCGCCGAAGGAGGGGCCGGTCGGATTCTCGATCACAGCCGGAGCGGCGGGCTCGGTCCCGGTATCCGTGACATCGGTCGTGACGTCAGGCGGCAGTGTTTCCGACGTTCCCGGCAGTGTTTCAGACGTTCCGGGAGCGGTCGTATCGCCGCTCAGGAAGTTCGCAGTCGAGACCTCGCCCGTCCCGACCGGATCTGTGCCGCTTCCTCCGCGGGAAAGGAGGATGCCGAATGGGGCCGCGACGGCGACCAGCAGTGCGGCGGCGACGATGACGGATACGCGCAGACGCCTGGCGCGGACCGCCGCGGCGTCATATTCCGCGCTTTCTTTTATCAGATCGAGCGGAAGCCGGCCCAGGGCGTCGCTGATCCTGTCTGTTTTTTTCTTCATAATTCATACCCCTCTTTCTTCAGAAACTCCCGAAGCTTTTCTCTCGTGCGGAAAAGGCTCGACTTGACCGCGGGGACCGTCATTCCGGTGCGCGCGGCGACTCCTTCAAGAGTTTCCTCCTCAAAATACCTGACTATAAACGCGATCCTCGCTTTTTTCTTCTGAGTGCGGAGAAAGCCGGCGATCAGGCCCGCGAGTTCGGCTGCGTCGACCCCGTCGCAGGCGGAATCGGGAAGCGCTTCGGCGAGCTCGGCGAGCGTGCCGCTCCTCATCGCCGCGCTCTCTTTTCTCACCCGGTCGACGGCGATGTTCCTGACTATCACCGCGGAATACGCGCCGAGATCGGCGGGTCTCTCGGGCGGGATCCTGTTCCAGAGAGCGAGATATGAATCGTTGAGCACTTCTTCCGACGTCATGCGGTCGCCGGTGATATTCATAGCTATCCTGAACAGACGCGGCCGGTAGGCGCGGTCGGTCAGTTCGATCGCCCGCTCGTCGCGTCCGAAAAAGAGGCCTATTATCCTGTCCTGTCCGGTTTCCGGACCGGGATGACGCTCTTCCATCATATTCTCCTTTCTGAAGTTTTCATTAAGTCAAGTCGTATTTCCGAGGTGGAGGGTTTCGTTTTTTTGAAAAAATGTTAAAAAAGCGACACTGGTTCGTTATCCGGTGTCGCTTGGTCAGGCGTCTGTTGTCATAAATGAGCTGCGGTCAGCTCTCTTCAGCACTTCTTTCCCCGAGCGCGTACCCAACGAGAGAGTAGAGCGACAGCAGAAGCGCCGAAAGGATCACTCCGCCGATGATGTCGGTGAACCAGTGGACGCCGCTCGTGAATCTCGTGACGACGGTCGCGAGAGCGAGGACGGTCATGGCGATCTGAAGGGCTACCGCCGCCTTCGGCTTCGAGGCAAGCAGCTTCGCGAAGAGCAGCGCCGCGCTGAGGAAGACGCAGAGCGCGAGGACGGTGTGGGAGGAGGGATATGATGCCTCGAGCTCTCCCTCGAGCTTCAACGGCCTGTAGTTGATCTCAAGCTTCTCAAAGAGAAGATATACTGCCAGCAGCAGGACGTAAAAGCCTCCGGTCAGCCATATCTCGCTTCCTACCGCCTTCAGCGATCTTCCCCTTATCAGTCTTACCAGACCGACGCCGGCGAAGAAGGCCATCACGGCGAGCGCGATATATCCGAGATATTCGGATACCGCGAAGAGGACGGGGCTGTATCCGACGGCATCCCTGACCGCGGTGTTGAGTCCCGCAAGTCCGATGTCGGTGCCGTCGGCGCCGACGGGGCGGACGTCCGCCGCGGTCACCGCGACGGTAAAGACCGCGAAAGCGATCAGGAGGCATGCCGAAGTGATTATCCTGACGGTCAGTGCCTGAGAAAGACTTTTTTTATCGTTGCCCATATCTGTTCAGATCCGGCTCAGTTGCCCGCGGCGGCCTGAGCCTCTTTTTCCTTTCTGATTCTTTCCGCGTTCGCGTTGTGCTCGGCCCTGGTCTGGGCGGGAACAAGGAAGTGGTTGGCGTCGGTTGCAAAGAAATAGTATTTTGTGGTCTCGGGTTCGATCGCGCATATGATGGTCGTATAGCTGGGATTGCAGATCGGAGAGGGCGGCAGGCCTCCGTATTTGTAGGAGTTGTAGCGGTCGTCGAGCTGCAGGTCGGCCGTCTTGAGCTCGGTCACTCTCGAGCCCTTCGCGTGAGAGAGGGCGTAGATGATCGTCGAGTCGCACTCAAGATAGGGGAAGGTCGACGGCGATTTCAGACGGTTCCAGATGACCGAGGAGCAGACGCCGTAATCGCTGGCGTAATAGGCCTCTTTTTCGATTATCGACGCGATCGTGAGCACGTCGTCAAGCGTGTAGCCCATGTCCTCGATCGCCTTCTCGATGTCGCCGCTGACGACGCTCTTGAATCTGACCAGCATCCTTCTGAGATAGTAGTACTCGGGCTCGCCGGTGTAGAACTCGTAGGTGTCGGGGAAGAGGTAGCCTTCAAGGCGATAGTATCTGCCCTCTTTTTCGGGGATCTTTGAGATAAACTCAAAATCTTCGCCGAAATCGTGATTGTTGATCGCGTCGACCCAGCCCTCTCTGGTACCGATGCCCTTCTCGAGGAAGAGGTTGATTATGTCGTCGACGGTATAGCCCTCGGGGATCGTTACCCTGACGGTAGTGATCACGCTCTTCTTTACGAATGCGATCAGGAGTTCGTCGTAGTTCATATTCGCCGATACCGTATATGTCCCGGCGACGAAATCATATCTGGAGCCTTCGCTGTCCACCTTTTTCAGCTTCGAATAAAGTTTGAAGAGCCACGGATGGTTGATTATCTCCTTTTCGGCCAGCGCTTCGGCGATATCCGCGGAGGTAGCGTACTCGGGTATCGTCACCTCGGCAGATCTGTCGTCCTTCACGAAGGCGAAAACGTCGTTGAGAGACGTCAGGATGAAATAGGCGAGAGCCCCCGAAACAACGATGATGAAGGCAATGTATATGATCGCCTTCAGTATCGCCGAAACGGTGCTGGCGTTTTCGGTATATGATTTGTTTCCGAAGAAATCGTCGGATTTTTCCTCGTCGAGATCGGTCAGCGCCTTTTCGTAATCCGACGGCGTGTATCCCGAGAGATCCTTCTTTTCTTTTTTACTCTTTTTTTTCTTGAACAGACCCATTTTTGATCAGACTCCCGTTGAAAGCAGGACCACCGCGGCAAAGAAAATATAGCAAAGGAGGGCGGTCGGGGAAAGCAGCGCGGACAGCGTCGCGGCAATTGCCGGATGCCGGGCCGCCAGCTGAAGCGGATAGTTCGCCTTTCCTCCCTCGGCTTCGGAGGGAGATGGAGGCGGCGGGATCATCTCGCGGTAGCTGTCGGAAAAACCTCCGGCGGCGTACCGGCGGTATAGCCTGGCTGCCTCGGCAAAAAACACGAATCCGAACAGCAGGAAGACCGCGGTGATCAGGAAGAAGAAAAACTTTTCTCCGCCCAGATCCCAGAGCGATTTCATGTAGGGCTTTGAAAACAGCGAGATGAGATTGCAGAAAAAGTGGACCGCGACCGCGGCAAGCACAGATCTTGACGCGTACATCGTTATCGCGAAAACAGTCCCCGCGAGGAAAAAGGCAGGAAATCTTCTGATGTCGAAATGCAGCATCGCGAAAAAGAGCGCCGGCAGAAAGAGCGCCGCGGCTATGCTGCGTCTTTCGTATTCGCGGCAGAGCACAGCTCTGAAGACGAATTCCTCGCATATTGCGGGCAGAAGGGCGTACGCCAGTATGATGTATACCGTGTCGGCCGCGCCTGTCCCGCTTTTCGAAATGAATATTCCCCAGAGATCGTAATTTCGTGAGAGCTCCTCATATCCTCCTGTCAGGCAGTTGAGGAGGACGCTTCCGCTTTCGGTCATAAGCACGGCAGACAGGATGAGCAGGAGATGCCCTATCCCGAAAAGCCTGATCCTGAGGCCGGAGGTGTTGCGCGTATATGCGAGATAGGCCGCCGACGGCAGCATGAAGATGAGTATCTCAAGCAGGATGACCGCCGCGTGCTCGCTCTCTCTGGTCAGCTTTGAATCGATCAGTCCCGACACTCTTACAAGAATAAAGACGGCTAGAACCAGGATCGGAGCCAGCAGCTGTCTCCGGTATTCCCCGCGTTCCTTCTTAGCCGGAGCGGCAGGCTTTTTTACTTCAGGACCGGCCACAATCAGTCGCCTTCCGTGATCCCGGGAGCGATCACCGCGGCGGCAAGAGCGTCGGCAGCCTTCCGCCCGTTGACCGCGGCAACGATCTCAAGTCCGAACTCAAGCGCGGCGCCCATTCCGACGGCGGTTATTATTCTTCCGTCGCGGACCACCCGTTTGTTCTGAAGCTTGGCGCCGCTGAGATATTCCTCGAACCCCGGGAAACAGACCGCCCTCTTGCCGAAAAGCATGCCCTTCCTGCCGAGCACGGATGGCGCGGCGCAGATGGCGCAGATGAGTTTTCCGCCGTCAAAGGCGTCGCTCAGAGCCTCGTCGACGACCTTCGATGCTTCGAGATTCCGCGTTCCGGGCATTCCTCCGGGGAGGATGACGCCGGTCATGTCGGAGCCGTCGAACATGCTGTCGGATATGTCGGCGGTAATTTTGATGCCGTGCGATCCGACGACCTCGGTCCCGCCGATACCGACCGTGGTGACCTCGATGCCGGCGCGCCTGAGCAGATCGAGGGGCTGCACCGCCTCGGTCTCTTCAAATCCGTTTGCGAGAAACATATAAAACATCCTGATTATCCTCGATTTCCTTTGATTTCCGCCGCTGACGGCGGAGGTCCGGTCGCGCGTTTTCGCGCGGAAAACCGTTTTTTACACGGTCTGTGTGCCGGTCACATCCCGAACACGCAGTTGGAGGGCTGGTAGTCAAGCCCGAGTTCGATCATTTTTCTGAGATCTGCGGAAGTATCCGCCGCTCTCAGGCAGATCCTGAGTCCCGCCTCATGGACCTCGCCCGGGAGTTCCGGAGGACAATCGCCGGGAGAGGCGATCTTGAAGGACAGCCCCGCGTAGCCGAGCTCGTAAAGCTCGTCGAAGCGTTCCCTCGATGAAAAGATGTGGTGTATGAAAACGTCGGGCGACAGCCTTCTCGACTCGCGGAGGTGCGTCATCTTCGCAGACGATATGACGGCGTATCTCTCCATCGATCTCTTCCTCAGGCCGTCGATGATGACGTCGATGCCCTCGTCCTCCTTGACCTCGATGAAGGGGACGATCCCCCATGTCATGCAGAGATCGAGGTAGCTGTCGTACGTCGGGATACGGAGCAGGTCGGCGGGGAGGGTATCCGCGCCGATACCGACGTCGATCCTGTACTTCTGCAGCTCGCTGAAGGTCATGGAGGCGATCGCGCCCTCTCCGTCCGTCATCCTTGAGATGTCGGCGTCGTGATGGCAGACGGCGACGCCGTCGGAAGTAAATCTGATATCGGTCTCCACCGCCCAGACACCCAGCCGGCAGCAGGCCTCGAAGGCGGGAAGGGAATTCTGAGGCGCGAAGATGTTTCCTCCTCGGTGGGCCATTATAAGAGGATTTCTGAATGAGTTCCTTTTGCTGAATATCGGCCCGTCGGGTATCCGTCTTTCCATTTCTTTACCGTTAAGTCATGAGTTTTTGCGTATGCCTCCGCGTGCCGCGGGCAGGTCATACTGATTTATTATATTATATCACATCTTAATCCGGATAACAAGCATTTTTCGGAATATGGGCTTTCGCGGGAGGAATGCCGGTCTTTTTCGGCGGAATACCGGTTTTTTCGGCATGATCTTCAAAAAACGCCCTTGACAAGAACAGTCCGTCATGATATCATTTATTATCGGCCGGGACCGGAAATGCCGTCCGGCAGACAGGGAGGACACCCGATATGAGAAAAACGAGACTTATAAATATCGCCGCAGCTGCCGCTGCCTGCCTTTTTCTGCTCTCCTCCTGCGCCTGGCTCGACGCTCCGGTCGGCTGGATAACGGGAGATCAGCCGGCCTCTTCCCCCGACACGTCAGGAACGCCGGGGACCCCGGCTGATGACACCGAAAGTCAGCCGGAGTCCGGGACCGCCAAGCCGCCCGCCGCGACCTCGGGGACCGCGGACACCGGCTCTGCGACTACCGAACCCTCCGATCCCCCCGACACGACAGCCCCCTTCTTCATCTCGCTGACGCGCAATGTCACGCTGAAAAAGGGAAGCACCTTTGACATTCACAAATACATCTCCTACGTCGACGACTACGACTCCGACGTTGAGCTGACGGTCACCGGTTCGGTCGACACCGCCACCGTCGGGACCTACAACATCTCCTTCGAGCTCCACGACGACGCCGGCAACACGACATCGTCGACAATGAGTATAAATATCCTTGAGACCCTGCCGCCGAGCACCCCCTACACTCCGGCACCGACAAAATCCTTCGCGGAATTCAGAAACACATACAAAAAAGCCGACACGATGGTCGGCATCGACGTTTCCCGCTATCAGACGACGGTGGACTTTCAGAAGGTCGCCGCGGCCGGCTGCGAGTTCGTCATCATCCGCCTGGGGGGGTTCTCGGGAGAGCTGTTCACAGATACCTACTATAAGGACAATATCAAAAACGCGAAGCAGGCCGGGCTGAAGGTCGGCGTATACTGGTATTCCGAGGAAAACGGCCCCGACGCAGTGCGGCGAAACGCCGAGTATCTCTATTCCGTCCTCGGCGGCGAGAAGCTCGATTTCCCGATCTTCTTCGACTGGGAGGATTTCGGCAGGTTTGAGAACTACAAGATGAGCCTGCGGGATTTCAACGACATGTTCCTCGCCTTCAAAGAGGAGGCCGAAGCCCGCGGCTACAAGGCCTCGCTTTACAACAGCAAGTACTACCTCGAGCTCGTCTGGAGCGAACATGTCAAAAAGGACGGCATCTGGCTCGCGCAGTATTATACCGAACCGACCTACACCGGCCCCTTCTTCCTCTGGCAGCAGGGCGTGGCGCTGATCGACGGCATATCCGGCGACGTCGACGTCGACGTATTCTATCCCGGAAAGCTTTCATAGGCATCCGTAAAACAGAGGGGGCTGTCAAAAAAGTCGGACTTTTTTGACAGCCCCGCAAAAATCGCGGACGGGAAACCGCGATTTTTGCGCGAGCTTTGCGTTTTTTGCTGCAAAAACAGTATAAAACGCAAAATTAACGGGCAAAAACGGCGCGGTCCCGCGCCGAGCAAACGCTCGACGGCGATGGAAAAACTC
>JAEEGI010000922.1_pt1 | contig 77189 bp, 63 predicted proteins | sample 8958751 | NCBI WGS metagenome assembly JAEEGI01 (sample SAMN16246545, study PRJNA631951) | gut metagenome | biome: gut microbiome; feature: rumen; material: KS-attached | host: Bos | place: Iran: Karaj | collected 2018-10
TACATACCGAAATACTTCTTCACTCACGCGGCGTCGCTGCATCAGAGTTTCCTCCATTGTGCAATATCCCCCACTGCTGCCTCCCGTAGGAGTTTGGGCCGTGTCTCAGTCCCAATGTGGCCGTCCGCCCTCTCAGGCCGGCTACAGATCGTCGCTTTGGTAGGCCGTTACCCTGCCAACTGGCTAATCTGACGCGGGCCCATCTCATACCACCGGAGTTTTTCACACTGTATCATGCGATACCGTGCGCTTATGCGGTATTAACAGTCGTTTCCAGCTGTTATCCCCCAGTATGAGGCAGGTTGCCCACGCGTTACTCACCCGTCCGCCACTAAGAATTTACAAGAATCTGCCGAAGCTTCATCAGCGTAAATTCTCCGTTCGACTTGCATGTGTTAGGCACGCCGCCAGCGTTCATCCTGAGCCAGGATCGAACTCTCACGTTTAAAAGTTTAATCCGGCTAAGAACTTAAGCTTGGCTTTCGTTCTGTCCGTTAATTTACATTTTTTCTGAATTATTCTCTTTGGAATCTTTCAGGGTTGCATTACTGTTTATTTGTCAAGGTACAAGGAGCTCTAAACCCGCTCCAGTACTGCGTTTGCAGTGTTTTGTCTGCATCAGCAACGAATATAAATATATCACCCGCTATATTTAATGTCAACACTTTTTTTGAATTTTTTTTCAAAAAAATGCGTAAATCTGCATTTCGTAAATACATTCAACTTAAAAACGTCACTTTTCTTAAGCACTTCAAGACTCTGAAATAAACAAAACGCCCATGGTTCCTGGGCCACAGTGGGATGACACAACGCTTCCGGCTCGCGTCTCGACTATGTCAAGAAAAATCCCTAATTTTTCCAAAAAACTACGTACTTCCTCTACTTTTTCCCTGTCGCAGCCCGAATGAGTGATAAAAACTCTGTCTTTTTTCGCCTTCATAAGCTCATTTTCCATGTCTTTTACATAATTCATAATGCACTTATCGGCACTTCCCCTATACTTCTTGGTAGGCTTCATTGTACCGCCTTCAACAACGATCTTTGGATGAAGCTTAAGTGTATTGCCCAATAAAGCCGCTATACCGGAACATCTTCCTCCTCTGTACAAGAAAGTAAGTGTCTCAATGATAAAGCTGGCTCTGACTCTGCCTTTTATTTCTTCAATGTACTCCGCGATATCCGAAAGATTTTTTCCCTCATTGACAAGATCTACCGCTTCCATGACCAAAAGCCCTATACCGGTGGAGAGGTTTGCGGAATCAATTATCTTCACCCTGTCTTCGATCTCCAGTTCCTCGACCGCAAGCCTGCAATTGTTATTACTCGCGGACATCGATGACGATATGGTAAATACAATATACTCATCATCCTTATTTTCGCCAAAAACGCTCATATAATCGGAAACCGAAGGAGCCGCCGTTTTGGGCGTTTCCCCTGTCTTATCGGACCACTTGTATATTTCTTCGGGAGTGATGTCAATTCCATCTTTCTTTTCCTCATTACCAAGCCTGACATATAAAGGGACTATAACTATGCCATACTTATCCGTAATCTCTTTAGAAAGGTCACACGTGCTGTCTGAAACTATTCTGATCATGTCATTCTCCTGTCGTATTTTTTAGCGTGAAAACATTTTTCTTTATAAGTAAAAAGCGGCACATTTCATTACGAAAAAGTGCCGCCGTAACGCGTTCATAAGTATATTGCTTATCTTAAATTGATTCTTTGTTCTTTGCCGTCTTTCGTCATAATAAGCCCGAGAGTTTCGACATTGGACGCATTCTTTTCATCTATCTGCGTGAGTATGGCAAGACTCTCATGTGCCCTCGAATCTATTGTTCCGACATATGAAGTGAGGTCGTTTGGCAGGAATGTGACTGAAGAATAGCCTATATTCTTGCCATTTAAGATTATCTGGAACAGTAGATCCAATTTGAGCATATTTACCTCTTTTGCGGAATTTGAGGCATTATACAGATCAAACCTTAATACGAGCAGTTTTTTGCCCTTATCCGCGTTAATAACATAGCTCTTGGAGCTCTCGGGATAGGTACTCGAAACAGAATATCCCTGATAGGACAAAAAAATGTCATTAAGTATTTCCTGTGTATCATCGGCAGAAAGAGTAATCGCACCCTTTTCTCCCATATTTGACGATGTACTGCCTGAGCCGGCCTTCGAATCTGTATTTGAAGAATTGTTATCTGAGCCTGTATTTGAAGATGCACTCTTCGAGCTTTCTCCGGTACTTGCATCGGTACTCTCCGAAGAACTGCTTTCATCTCCCGCTTTATCATCACTTGCAAGCAAAGAAGCTTCACTTCCTGAAGATGAAACATCTGCGCTTATCTCATCATCCTTATACTCATTCTGAGAAGGATCGGGCGTCAAATGCGCATTGTCATCCTCAGCTTGGGCAAGTTCCATAGCTTTGGCCTCTCTCTTCTTTTTTTCATAATCTGCATCAACATATGTAAGTCTGGCCTGCTCGTTTCTTGAGTATTTCATCAATAGTCCGACGGCATATTCAACGGTACGGTCATACTCTTCATCCGTAAGCGAAGGGAATTTCTCTCCGCATCCGGTCAGAGCAATGGTCATTCCTATCATAAATGCAGGCAAAAAATACTTATTTAAGCGCATAAAGTAATCCTCTTTTGTCATTTAGTTTCAAGTTCAAAATAGAACTCAACGCCGTTCGCGTAGTTGATCACACCGTAGTCCTGCTGCATGCTCTCCATTATTGCTTTAACAATGGAAAGACCCACGCCGCTTCCGCCGTATTCCCTTGTTCTGGCTTTATCAACCTTATAGAACTTATCCCAGATATAATCAATATTCTCCTTAGGGATAGATTCTCCCGTGTTAAATACGGACACTCTGACCTTGCCGTCTTTATGAACAAGCTTTATCTCGATTATATTGTCACCGCTCACATGATTGATCGCATTGCTGTAATAATTCTGGAGAACTTCTTCGACCTTGAACTCATCTCCCCATACAAATATCGGATGATAATCGCCAAACTTTACGGTCACGTCCTTCTGTTTAGCCAAAAGTTCTGCGGATCTGATATAGTTCTTCACCATCTCGACTATATCGAAACGCTCCATATTTGCACTCTCATTACCAAATTCAAGCTGATTCAGGGTAAGGAGCTTCTTTACCATGATGTTCATCTTGGATGCCTCATCCATGATAACTTCACAATAAAAGTTCCTGTTTTCCTCATCATCGTTTATGCCTTCCTTGAGTCCCTCGGCATACCCTTGAATAAGCGCTATCGGAGTCTTAAGTTCATGAGATACGTTTGAAAGAAATTCTTTTCGCATCTCATCTATTTCTTCCTTCTTAGCAATATCATGCTTCAGTGCAATATTGGCATTCTTAAGATCTTTGATGGAAGTTTCGAGTGTCTCGGAAAGTTCATTCATATTCTGACCAAGAACATCTATTTCATTTTTATAATCGCTGCTGTTTTCATATTTGGCTTCAAAATTAAGCTTCTTCATCTCATCCGAAATAAGATAAAGCTTCTTGATCGGAGCCGTAACTTTTTTTGATATTATAAGAACGAGCATTGAACCGATACATAGTGCAACAACTCCGACATAAGCCATAAACTTATTGGAGATTGTAACACTGTCCTCGATACTCTCCATCTTTGAACGTATAAAGATAACATTGGTATTTATGTCATCCGTCTTCTTGGCGATTCCCCAAATATCAATATATTCACTTCCGTTGGCATTATCTATACTCTTCTGAAGAGTATACTCATTTCCGCCATATGTCCCCTGGCTCAACACAATATGCTCTTCGTCAACCATTTTTTTGATAAGTGCAGGGTTTATATTCTTCATCAGACAGTCAACCAAAACATTGACCAACTGATTGTTGCTCGAAACGCTCTTGATAACCTTTGTATCGCTGTCACAGACTACCATATCAATATTGTATCTCTCACACAAATTACGCATATAGCTTTCAAATTCCAAAGATTCAATATTGTCGTTAGCTACAGCACTCACAACAATCTCGTAGGCTTCAATAATATTCTCTTTTTTCTTTTGCACATAAAATCGCTCCAGAAATAAAATATTAATGACAAACCAAAGTCCGAAGGTCACAAGCATCGTTAGAATAAATACCGCACTGATCTCTGCCCGCACAGAATGTGTCTTCAATTTTTTACCATCAATAGAAGTGTCAGTCTGTTTCAAACTTGTAACCCATTCCCCAAATAGTCTTTATCATATCGCCCTTATTTCCGAGCTTTCCACGAAGTTTCTTAACATGCGTATCAATGGTACGTGCATCACCAAAATAATCATAGTTCCACACATTATTAAGTATCTTCTCTCTTGAAAGAGCAACGCCCTTATTCTCAAAAAAGAAGGATAAAAGTTCAAATTCCTTATAACTAAGCTCAATATCTTTTCCGTCAACCGAAACGCTATGGGCGACTTTGTTTATGGTAATACCGCCCTCTTCCATTACTTCGTTTGTTGTTACGATATTGGCTCTTCGCAAAATAGCCGAAACTCTTGCAGCAAGGATCTTTGGGCTGAAAGGTTTAGAAATATATTCATCAACACCAAGTTCAAATCCAAGCAGTTCATCACGTTCTTCCGATTTTGCCGTAAGCATTATGATGGGAACCTTGGAATTCTTCCTGATTTCCCTGCAGACTTCCCATCCGTCTCTGTTAGGCATCATTACATCAAGGATAATAAGAGAAATATCTTTGTCCTCATAAAAAATATCAAGTGCCTGCTGTCCGTCACCGGCCTCGATAACAATATATCCGTCTTTTATCAAAAAGTCTTTGACAAGCTTTCTCATTCTGCTCTCGTCATCAACCACCAAAATCTTTAAATCATCCAATCTGACTTTCCTCCTAACCTAGTCATTATTCGCATCACCATAATACCCCTCAGAGCTTTCAATGCCAAGTTTTTTTTCTTTTTCACGAATCACTTTTTCCCTCTGAGTAAGGTCCTGCTCCCACGAAGAGTAACGGTTTGTCACATTCCTCTTGTAATTTAATATATTATCACTGTCGCTTGTCGATGCGATTATAAACATTGCGATTACTATTATCAGTAAAAAGATATTAAGAATATATGGAAACAGTCTCTTGAATTCCGCTTTATTATCCTTAGTTACAGGTCTGATTCTTTGCTGAACCGACAGATTTTCAAAAGCCGAATGTCTTGTAAGGCTAACCGGTATCGGAATCGGAATAAGCTCTTCCTCCGAAAAGCCACTTGCATAAAGCCTGTCTCTAAGCCTTGCAAGGTACTCCCACCCTATGGGTGACTTAAATATTTTATTCTCTATAGCTTTTTCATATACTGCCTTTATGTCTTTGGGTCTACTCGCCTTTACCCGTTCTTCCAACACTTTTATCTTGGATAAGTCCAAAGACGCTTTCTGGGCATCAAGTTCAGACAAAAAGTCATAACCACCCACTATAAAATTTGTATCTGTACGATCATCATTGATTGCCATATTCAACTCCGTATGAAGCTATGAATACGCTGACACTTCTAGCTTTCAAAGTTTTATTTCTCCATGTAAGAGGCTTGGGCCTGTTAAAGTAGAACTTACCGTCCTCGTCACCTCCTGTGTCAACGCAGAGCCCCCAATACGCGCCATTTGGCGGATTTGGAAGCATTATCTGTATATCTTCCCAATAAGCATTTATCGCAAGATATACGATATCATCATGGCCTTTCTTTTCATCAAAGCCCGCAAAGCGCACACATATAACCCTTGAATCCTTTGTGATATTTCCGTTATCCGGATTCTCTGTATGTACAGACACAAAGGGTAAGCCGCTTTTAGCGCTCTCAAGGTCTTTTCTGATAGCCGCATGCTTTCTTCTAAATTGGACCATGTATTTGTAAAAAAGATAGAATTCGCGATTCTTTTTAAGGAAATCCCAGTTGAGCCACGAAATCTCATTATCCTGACAATACGCATTGTTATTGCCATACTGCGTATTACCGAATTCATCTCCGGCGTAGATCATCGGAGTACCGCGGCTGCACATAAGAACAGTGATGGCGTTTCGCATCATTCTGAATCTCAGTCCAAGAACATCCGGATTGTCGGTATCACCTTCATACCCGCAATTCCAGCTCCTGTTATCATTGGCACCGTCAGTATTGTTCCAGCCGTTATCTTCATTATGCTTGTTATTATATGCATAAAGATCGTAAAGTGTAAATCCGTCATGACAGTTTATAAAATTGACGGAAGACTCATATCCCATGTACGATTCGCCATACATATCCATGGATCCCGTAATTCTCTTAACCGCCTCGGGCGCCGCCCAGATATCCCCCTTAAGATACGACCTTATATCATCTCTATACTTGCCGTTCCATTCCGCCCAGCGTTTCCACGAAGGGAAATTTCCCACCTGGTACATTCCACCCGCATCCCACGCTTCCGCAATAAGCTTAACATTTCCCAAAACGGGATCGTAAGCAATTCTCTGAATAAGAGGCGGTCTCTCCATAGGTGCACCATCCTGATCACGCCCCAAGATACTTGCAAGATCGAATCTGAATCCGTCCACCCTGTATTCTTCAACCCAGTACCTTAGGCATGAAACAATATATTCCTGAACCATAGGATGATTGCAGTTCATAGTATTGCCGCATCCGCTAAAATTATAATACTTTCCGTCGGGAGTGAGCAGATAATATATATTGTTATCAAACCCTTTAAATGAGATAAAAGGCCCGTATTCATTGCCCTCAGCCGTATGATTGAATACTACGTCAAGAATGACTTCTATCTTTCTCTTCTTGAGCTCTTTTATCATATGTTTGAGTCCGACACCCTCTTTGTTGTGCTCTGCTTCATATGAATAACTCGTATTCGGGGCAAAAAATGCAGTGGTATTATATCCCCAATAATCAAGAAGTATCTTTCCGTTTGCCACGCGCATATCGCGAGTTTCGTCAAACTCAAATATAGGCATCAGTTCAACGGCAGTAATTCCAAGCGCCTCAAGGTAATCCGCTTTTTCAGTGATTCCCTCAAAGGTTCCCCTGCACTTTACGCCTGATGATTCATCCATAGTAAAGCCCCTTACATGCAACTCATAGATTATTGAATCACACATGGGGGTTCCAAGACTCGTCACATCATCCCATGCAAAATTTTGCCGCACCACTCTTGCCCTGTACGTACCGGATGTAAGGTTTTCGCCCCATATACGCTGCCCTGATACCGCCTTAGCAAAAGGATCCAGCAATACATTATCTTTGTTAAAAAGAAGCCCTTTATCAGGATCCCATGGTCCGTCCACGCTATAACAATACTCAAGGTTTTCAATGTCCAATCCAAAAACGATCATTGAATAAACCTTTCCTATCTTGTAGCTCTCAGGGAAAGGAATCGTCACAAAAGGCTCCTTATCATTTCTGTGATACAAAAGAAGCGTAATAGATGTCGCACCATTGGAATAAATGGTGAAATTAATACCACCCGGAAGCATAGTTGCCCCATACAAATTTGACAGGCCGGGTCTTATCTTATATCCGTTGACCTCATCCAGAGGAAGAAACTGACGCTCATACTCATCCTCTTTCAGCTCTACACCCTGCCTCTTTTCGGCATCTATTAACTTTTTGCTTTTTCTATGCCGTCTGTATTCACTCATGCATTAATTTTACCATAATATTCATTAAATAAGCGTTAAAAAGAGCTATCAAACGTAAATATTTACATCTGATAGCTCTAAATTTTTAATAATTAAACAGGATATGCTCCGTTCTTTGTATCTGCGGCAGCCACATCAACCGATGTCTGCTGAGCCATACGATACTTGAAGAAATCTGTTGCAACCTGAGGGAAGAGTGCGTATGAAAGTACGTCTTCATCCTGCTGCTTCCACTGCTTAACTTCCTCTTCAAACTTCTTAAGTCCGGGCTCAAGCTTATCTGCAGGTCTGCATGTGATAACTTCTCTGTCTCCGATAATCTTCTTCTGAACTTCGGGATTGAAAGGCTTGATTGTCTTACCGTACTCACCTGCAAGAAGATCCTTTGTCTGGTCGGTAGCAACCTTGTATCTCTCACCCATGAGAACGTTCATAACAGCCTGTGTTCCAACGATCTGTGAAGAAGGTGTAACAAGCGGAGGCTCACCGAAGTCCTTACGAACCTGAGGGATTTCCTCAAGCACTGTATCGTACTTGTCGCTTGCGTTCTGCTCTTTGAGCTGGCTAACCATGTTAGAAAGCATTCCGCCGGGAACCTGATACATAAGAGTCTTGATGTTAACACCAAGAACCTTGGGATCCATAAGTCCACTTGCAAGGCATTCCTCTCTGTAAGGTCTGAAGTGATCTGCAATCTTAGCAAGAAGCTTCTGATCAAGGCCTGTCTCGAAAGGCTGTCCCTTGAATGCTTCAACCATAACCTCAGTAGCAGGCTGTGATGTTCCAAGTGCGAAAGGAGAAATTGCGCAGTCGATGATATCAACACCGGCCTCAGCTGCCTTCATGTATGTCATGCTGGCAACACCTGAAGTGTAATGTGTATGAAGGTCGATAGGAAGTTTCGTAGCACTCTTAAGAGCTTTAACAAGCTTCTCAGCCTCATAAGGAAGAAGAAGTCCTGCCATATCCTTGATACAGATTGAATCTGCACCCATAGACTCAATATCCTTAGCGATATTCATCCAGTACTCTTCTGTATATGCATCACCAAGTGTGTATGCAAGAGCAATCTGAGCATGTCCGCCCTCTTTCTTACATGCCTTAACTGAAGCCTCAAGGTTTCTAAGGTCGTTAAGACAGTCGAAAATTCTGATTATATCAATACCGTTTGCGATTGACTTCTGAACGAAGTAATCAACAACGTCATCCGGATAATGCTTGTATCCGAGGATGTTCTGTCCACGAAGGAGCATCTGAAGCTTTGTATTCTTAAAGCCTGCTCTTAACTTACGAAGTCTCTCCCAGGGATCTTCCTTAAGGAATCTCATGCAAGCATCGAATGTTGCACCACCCCAGCACTCTACTGCGTTATATCCAACCTGATCCATTGTATCAATGATAGGCAACATAACCTCTGTGGGCATTCTTGTTGCGATAAGTGACTGGTGTGCATCACGCAGAACAGTCTCATTGATACGAATTGGTTTCTTTTCAATATCTGCCATATCTATTTTCACCCTTTCTGTGATTTATACTCCAAATACTGCCATGAATGTACCTGCAACTACCGCTGTACCGATAACACCGGCAACGTTAGGTCCCATTGCATGCATGAGCAGGAAATTGGAAGGATCGTATTCTGCACCAACTTTCTGTGATACACGAGCTGCCATCGGAACGGCTGATACACCGGCTGATCCGATAAGCGGATTGATCTTGCCCTTCGTAATGAAGCACAACAGCTTACCAAGAAGGCAACCTGCCGCAGTTCCGATAGCGAATGCGCAAAGACCAAGAATAACGATCTTGATTGTTGTCATATTAAGGAAAGCCTCAGCACTTGTTGTTGCACCAACAGAAGTTCCGAGAAGGATAACTACAATGTACATAAGTGCATTTGAAGCTGTCTCCTGAAGCTGACGAACAACGCCTGACTCTCTGAACAGATTTCCAAGCATCAACATTCCGATAAGAGGAGCTGTTGTGGGAAGAATCATACTAACAACTACTGTAACTACTACAGGGAAAAGAATCTTCTCAAGCTTAGTAACTTCTCTAAGCTGCTGCATCTTGATTGTTCTTTCCTTCTGAGTTGTAAGAAGTTTCATGATAGGCGGCTGGATCATGGGAACCAGTGACATATATGAATATGCCGCAACCGCGATAGGTCCTAAAATTGCTGTCTGATGAAGCTTAGAAGCCAGGAAAATTGAAGTAGGGCCGTCTGCTCCACCGATGATTGAAATAGCTGCTGCAGCCTGATCGTTGAAACCAAGTGCAATAGCAATAAAGTAAGCTGCAAAAATACCGAACTGTGCAGCTGCACCCATAAGGAAGCTTATAGGGTTTGCAATAAGCGGTCCGAAATCCGTCATAGCACCTACACCCATGAAAATAAGAGAAGGAAGAATTGCCCACTCGTCAAGGATGTAGAAATAATGTAACAATCCGCCTGCTGTATCACCGACAGGTTCTGCCATGATCGCAGGATAGATATTTACAAGAAGCATACCAAACGAAATCGGAACCAAAAGTAATGGCTCAAATCCCTTGGCAATTGCAAGATACAGAAAAACCAATGCTACGACAACCATGACATAGTTGCCGACAGACATTGAAGTAAATGCAGTTTGATCCCAGAGATTAGATAATGTCTTAACTATGTAATCCATTTTTTATCCTCATTTCTGTATAAAATAATACTTTCTCTGATTCATCAATTAAGAGTTGCAAGAACTGTTCCTGCCTCTACAGAATCGCCTGCTGCAACATCAATACTTGCAACTGTTCCGTCTGAAGGAGCTACCATAGGGATCTCCATCTTCATAGACTCAAGAGTGATAACTGTATCGCCCTTCTTTACAGCCTGTCCAACACTTGCGTTGATCTTAAGGATCTTTCCGGCAGCACCTGCCTCAACTTTGATTGAACCTGCGCCTGCGCTTGCCTTCTTAACAGGAGCTACAGGAGCCTTGGGTGCGCTTGCAGCAACAGGAGCTGCTCCGCTTCCTGCGCCTTCTTCTACTGTTACATCATATACGTTTCCGTTTACGGTTATTGTATAGTTTTTCATCGTTTCTCCTTTCATCCGACACAGAATAAATTCTCCGTGTACCCGATGTCATTATTAGAATTTTTTCCAATTATTGTTTACTTTTCTGATCGATCTTACACGGAATCCATCTGTGCTTCCGCTTCCCTCATATGCAGCAATCGCAGCGGCGATAACGGCTACAAGCTCAGAATCTCCGGAGAGATCTTCCTGCTCGGCGATCTGGCTTATTGTGTTATCCATTGCTTTTGTTGCAATTTCCTTATCGCTGACTTTTTTCTTCTTTTCTCCGAAAAGAGCAGGGAAAAGACAGATGATAAGCGAAATGAGAATAAGTATGGCAAAAGCCATTCCCATGCCGAGAAGTGTATTAAGACCGGCATTTGTAAGTTTCTCTCCAAGTGTCTTGTTTACCGTAACACCTGCATCACGAATACTGAAATCATTGTTGATATAGAGCTGCAAAAGCGCGGAATGTTTTGTTCCCTGAATTGTAGCATCTACAACAAGAACATCATCATCGTTGATGTAGTATTTTACATCGGTAACTTTTATATCATCATTGAGAGTCTCAACACTGTTAAAACCAACTTCTTCAACTGCCTTGTACCAGCTTATATATCCTGACTTAATGGCATTGAAATCATCTTCATTGACTTCTTTAATGGTGAGATTCTTCTCATCAAATTCCATTGCCAGGCCAAGATACTGTTTCTCATCGAAGTTCTCGGGAGTAATTTCGTTAAGATACCATCCCTCAAAAACCTTATCCTCGATATATGTGGCATACTGCTCCAAAGAGGTCGGATCAAACAATTCTTTCGGATATCTGTAACTGTTCAAGGAGTCTTCTGTAGCAGCTTCACCGGAACAGGCACTGAGTCCAAAAAGGCAGCTGAGTATTACTCCCAAAACTAAAATTTTACGTTTCATTTTGAGCGCTCCCTTCATCATACTGTTCCGTGCTTCTTCGCAGGACGCTCATCTCTCTTTGTGAAAAGCATCTCAAAAGCACCGATTACATACTTTCTTGTGTCAGCAGCTTCGATGATCTCGTCCACATATCCTCTCGCAGCAGCACTCTTAACATTGTTCTGAAGCTGTGCATAATCAGCTGCAGCCTTTGCAACAGTATCTGCATCTTTTCCATCGCAAATGATCTTAGCGGCAAGTTTTGCATCCATTGATCCGATCTGTGCATTAGGCCAGCTGATGGTAATGTCTGCACCGATTGCCTTAGAATTCATGATAACGTATGCACTTCCGAATGCCTTTCCTGTGATAAGGTTAACCTTAGGCACTGTAGCATTTGCAAGAGCATAAACAAGCTTTCCTGCAGCCTTTGCAACATGCTTCTCATCGCACTTTGATGAACCGAATCCTGTTGCATTTGTAATTGTAAGAACAGGAAGATCAAAAGCATCACAGAAGTTTACGAACTCTGCTGCCTTCTCACATGCGTGAGCTGTAAGCTTGTCATCAAACTTCTCAGAAGCTTTTCCGTTCTCGTCATATATAGCTGTACGGTTTCCAACAAGACCAACAGTTGCTCCGTTGAGTCTGATGAAACCGGTAACCATCTCTTTTGCATAGTCTCTCTTTGTCTCAAAGAAAAGACCGTTGTCAGCGATCTGTCCTGCAATAACAGCGGGATCTTCGATTGCTCCGTCAAGATTCTCGCATGCTCTGTTAAGATCGTCTGAGCACTCCTTGTATGCATCTGCATCCTCGTTGTTTGAAGGAAGAAGAGATACAAGTTCTCTGATTTGTGCATAAACAGTAGCTTCATCGGCAACAACATCTACATTGCCAACCTCAGAACTCTGCCACTTAGCACTTGAAGTATCACATTTCTCTTTATAGTTGCCCTCAAGAGCGTTGGGTGAATTAACAAAAAGCTTAGCCTTCTCGGACTCCATGAATGTAAAGTCAGTGATTGAAGGAATAAGCGCAAGTCCGCCACCGCATGATCCGAAGATAGCTGTGATCTGAGGAACAACACCCGAAGCCTCCACCTGCTTAAGATAAATCTCTCCAAATGCGTTAAGCGCATCTGTTGCCTCCTGAAGACGAAGTCCTGCTGAATCGATAAGTCCGATTACAGGAGAGCCTGTCTTGATAGCCAGATCGTACAGGCGAACGATCTTCTTGGCATGCATCTCACCTATAGAACCGCCAAGTACTGATGCATCCTGACTGTAAACATACACCAGATTACCGTCTATAACACCATACCCGGTAACAACACCGTCTGAAGGTGTTTCTTCCTGTTTCAGATTGAAATCTGTGTTTCTGGCTGTCACAAGAGCACCAATTTCAACGAAACTGTTTTCGTCGAGCAAAGAGATAATTCTTTGACTCGCTTGTGAAGAACTACTCATTTTTCTTTAACCTCCGTAAATATATTTAAGTTATGTTAATCTTTTGGAAAAAGAACGCAACTTAAGTCAGAGTATAGTATATCAAAAAAGAAAGTCAAAAAAAAGGAAAAAAGCATTTTTTCTGCCTTTTTCCGAAAACATTGTAATACAAAATCAAATATCAAGTTTTACATTTACTTCCTGTTCAGCCTCGGCTTTGAATTCTTCAACCTGAACAGCACCTACCGTAGGCAGCTCCTCAAGCGATTTTACACCGAAACTTCTAAGGAATTCTTCCGTTGTTCCAAAAAGAAGCGGTCTTCCCGGAGCATCAAGTCTCCCCAGCTCCTGGATAAGTCCGAACTCAACAAGACGGTTTACGGCATGATCGCTGTTTACACCTCTTATCTTTTCAACTTCAAGCCTGGTTATTGGCTGTTTGTAAGCAACTATTGAAAGCGTCTCCATAAGTGAATCGGTAAGAACCGCCTTTCTCGGAGTCTTTGCTATTTTTACAAGGTACTCGTACATTTCTTTTTTAGTACAGAGCTGTACAGCGTTCTCCAGCTCGATAATACCGATTCCGCTGTCTTCGCTTTCATATTTGGTCTTTAGATATTCAATACTCTCTTTGACCTCTTTTGCATTTACATCCATGGCCTTTGCCAAAGCACTGATTTCAACCGAATCTCCCATTGTAAAAAGGATTGCCTCTATAATCGCTGCGCCTTCTTTACTTGTCATGGTATCAACTTGCCTTTCTTGATTTGATAATAATATCTCCGAACGTCTCGTCCTGCTCTATCTCAATTTCTCCAAGCTTCATTTCTTCAAGCATAACAAGAAATGTCACTATTATCTCTGTCTTACTGTGCTGCTTTTCAAGGAGCTGTCTGAAACTGAATCTGTCATGTTCACGTATGTATGCCTTGATATAAAGAGTCTTGGCATCCATATCAATCTCTTCTTTTTCAATATTTCCGAATCTGCTTCTGATCGGATCGACCTTATCCTCCTGCCTCTTAAGAAGCTCTTGGAAGATTGAATTAAGTTTGGAAAGTGTCGCATCCCCTATAAGATCGGAAAAATCGATCGGAGCCTCATACTCGCTGACTTCCTTGGGTATATTCCTGCTCCTGAACCACTGCATGTCAGCTTCCTGCTGTCTGTCTTTGAGTTCGTCAGCCATAAACTTGTACATCTTGTATTCAAGAAGTTTCTCTACAAGTTCTGCTCTCGGATCCTCTTCCTCTCCGTCCTCATTGACTTCCTTTGGAAGAAGCATCTTACACTTGATATCTATGAGCGTTGCAGCCATCACAAGAAATTCACTTGTAACTTCCATGTCATCCCTCTGCATGGCATTTATGTAATCCATATACTGCTCAGTTATAGTAACTATCGGGATGTCATAGATATCAATTTTGTTTTTATCTATCAGGTGCATAAGAAGATCGAGAGGACCTTCAAAGACCTGCAGTTTTACCTCAAGTGACATTTATTTCGCCTCATGTATTTTAATAACATCTATCTCACAGGGATTGAACATTCTCACCTGGATCGTATGTGTTCCAAGCCCCCTGCTCAGTATCAGATGCTTTTTATCAATCTCATAATGTCCGCCGTCATATTTAGGGAAAAGAGCTATCGCAGGAGAAATAACGCCTCCTATAAACGGAAGTCTTACAATACCTCCGTGAACATGTCCCGACACCGTAAGATCCGCGCCCCATTTTGCATATTCATCAAAATACTGTGGATTGTGCGCAATAAGAATCTGAAACTCTTTCTTTGAGCTGTCTCCCAAAGTTCTCTTTATAAATCCGGGTTCCATCTTCTTTTTTACAATCTTACGATAATATTCCATATTAAGATCAAGCCCGGTTATTCTGATGTTTCCGTCTTTAATCCCGACAGACTCATTTTCCAAAAAGGTAACTCCCGCTTTCTTAAGTCTGCTCTTATATCTGTCATAGAAATTACCGTAATCGGAAGTCCATATCTTAAGTCTGTATTCATGATTGCCATTTGCATAATAAAGCGGATACTTCTGTGCAAGGCTCTTTGCCAGTTCAAATCCCGGCTCATACTTTATAGGCTTCTTATCCTTGCGGGCTGTAAAAAGATCTCCCGCACAAAGTATGATATCCGGATTGATTGCATCAATCGCGCTCACAAGCTTTTCGTTGTTAGGCCCAAATGAATATCCGTGGAGATCCGAAATAAGTACAAAAGTGTGATCTCCCTTGATCTTATCCGATTCCAATTCATAATTCCGCACAACAAAATTATGCGTGTCATGATAAATTACAACAACGCACAATATTATAAACAAAGTTATTGCTGCAGCACAATAAAAAAATGTCATAAGTAATTACTCTCAAAATTTTTTTCGCCGAAATTCATTATAGCATAAAAAAAATCCCTGGAAAAACCAAGGATTTTTTCACATTTAAATTTAGTTATATTTGCGCTTTCTTGCTGCTTCAGACTTCTTCTTGCGTCTAACGCTAGGCTTTTCGTAGTGTTCTCTCTTACGAATTTCCTGCTGGATTCCAGCCTTCGCACAACTTCTCTTAAAGCGACGCAATGCGCTATCCAAAGTCTCGTTTTCTTTTACTACTACAGTTGACATCTTCTACTCTTACCCTCCCTTCAGTCCCTTCAAGCACATGACTGATTGGGTTATTTATTATGTTTTAAGCCACTAAAGCTCACATAACATGAATATTATAGCACAAAAAAATATGTCGTCAAGCATTAATTCGTAGGTAACATACTTTTCTATCGTATTTTATCGTACTTCTTTTTGGCTATCTTTAAACGTATGAATGACAAACCGCTTTTTTCCACCCGTCACGCCGCTACAGGTTGAAAGTGAAAGAATCGAAGGTCTGTTTTCAAAAGTTTTTTCTTTCCCCGATCCCCATTGATTGTTTGAAAGCACGTAGTCTATAAAGCGGTCATATTCATCATTATCATTTACTTCGCTGTAAGCATCGCTTCCCGCTGTTGTTATCTCATACGCAAATGCTTCATATCTGTATACGGTATCTCTTGTATAAATGTACACATACGGATTTTCTTTAAGGATATCAGCTTTTTTTGATGAATAAACTTCTTTCAGCTTACCAAACATAGAGCCGTCCTTCATGTTATGTCCGAAAATCATATCATGCATGCCGCAGAAGTTCTCATCACTAAGCACATCCTCAAAAAGACTTCCCGCATAGCTCTCTTGGCCTTCAAAAGTTTTATTCAAATATTCATCTATCTCTTTTTCTTTTACGACAGGATAACTTATTTCAAGGCACGGCATATATATCCATGCGGTAATATCGGGATTTGTTTTTTCAAGTCCTTCAATATCAACCGTAAGATCCGGATAGCCGTCATTTTCGAAATCTCCGGCCGAACCATGCGCCTGCAAATCTGCGTATGTGCTTCTTATATTGTCATATTCATTTGTTGCCAGAGTAAGTTCTTTCTTGTCTTTAACGACACTTATTATTCCAAAAACAACAACCGCCAGGCATACAACAGCCGCTGCAATCCTGATTTTATTCTTCATACTGATTCCTTCAAATTCTTTAGCTCAATTTTCAATTCATTATAAAATCGGAATTAGCTTTTATCAACTGTCGAAAAGAAGCGAATAACGCGCCTGCATAATTTTACTTAAAGTAACTTATCGAATCCTCAAGATCCATGGCAAGCCCCTGCAATTTTGCGGCCGCTTCATCAATGATAGAAAATGTGGCATTAAGTTCCTGCATTGATGCGTTTGTCTGCTGAGAAGATGCAGCATTTTCTTCAGATATGGCAGAAAGATCCTGTACAATCTCAACAAGCGCCACTTTTGCACCATTAAGATTATCGATCATTCCGGAGATATTCGCCGTATTGTCAGTTACAACAGCAACGTTCTGAGACATCTCAATCATATCATTCTGCGTAGATGCAATGCTCTCGCCCTGAAGAGCTATACTTTCATTCAGTGAATCCATAACCTTTACGGAAGCCTGCGCATCCTCAAGAAGTTTCTCGACTATGGACTTGATTTCATCCGCACTACTCTTGGATTCATCGGCAAGCTGCCTTATCTCATCTGCAACAACCGCAAATCCCTTGCCGGCTTCCCCCGCTCTTGCCGCTTCAATAGAGGCATTAAGCGAAAGCAGATTGGTTTGAGATGCAATTTCATTTATGGCATCAGAAAATTTAGCAATCTCGTTTGCGCTACTGTTTGTTGCGGTAATCGTTGTTCCGATATCCGCAACCGCCTCTGCAACAACAGAATTCTGGGTTACTATTTCAACAAGCGCATTCGTTGCCTTATCGCAGCTTTGCTTCATTCGGCTCGCCGCCTCGTCAAGCGTATTAACCTTTTCCGAGATAAGATCGATGTTTGTTCCGATAGAATCCGTACTTGCCGCAGCATTCTGAACGCTCTCAGCCTGTGACACAGCTCCTTTACTAACTTCACCCACGGCATCTGTAACCTGTGAAGATGCTGCCGTTGCCTGTGACGCAGAATCCGCAAGTTCCAATCCTGCCTTATTGAGGTCTTTTGACATACTCTTTGTTTTGGTTATAACTTCATCAAGCTTTCTGTTTAGAAGCGATGTGCTTTCAGCGATCGCACCGATCTCATTTTTATTATCAATTATTCTTTCATCAAATTCACCGTTAAGTGTTCCGTTTGCAACTTCATCAATAAATCTTGCAATACCCTGCATCTGCGAAGACACCTTAAGGGCCATCATCATTCCTGCAACAGCAACAGCCAATATAACAACAATGGTAATTATTATCATAGACATCAATATGGAATTCATATGTGCCATTACATCCGAATTCTCGCGTCCCGAAAAAGCCATAGCTGCTACGCTTCCGTCAGAATTAAATAAAGGAACATAATATCCGTAATAAGGCATACCTTCGATTACAAGTGAATCTGACGAATACTCCTTCTTTCCATTAAGAACAGCCTGTATCACCGCTTCAGATGCTTGGGTTCCGATAAGTCTGTCATTTGTTCCCTTTTTAAGTATTGTTGTTAAAATACGGGTATCACCGAAAAAGATTGTATAATCAACACCGGTTTCAGCATGAATCTCATCCAAAATACCGCCAAGTTCCTCAGTGATGGAGTCTCCGCCCTTAACGAGGTCTCCATCAATAAGTTCCCAGTCTCCGTTATCATTAAGAGCTGACGCCTCACTGGCCAAATGCTCAGTCGTAGCTTTGAGTTCCTCAAGAATAAGATTATGATATACCTTCTTGATATTGGCAGATGCCATAATAGTAAGAAGTACCGCCACCACACTTATAGTTACAATAGCGATAATAATGACATTGATAAGAAGTTTTTGTTTGTGTCCACCTTTTCCAGTATTCATGCAGCCTCCTTTAGCAGGTGCAATTTACAAAAAAACACACAGATCAACCTTTTCCAAAAAAACAGATAACTATACAAATACCCTGCCATCTGCATCAATTATACCATCAATGTTCATAAATTAAATACAATTTCGTTATTTATGTGACTATTTTATGTTTATTTAATAAATAAAAAAAGATGCATGAATTTTACTCCGCATCTTCTTCATCATCAAACTCAGGATCTGTACTCCTGTTATAGTATACATTTTTTTCATTCTGAATCGCAATGGTTCCAAGAATAGATATCGCTATTAAGAACACAGCTACACCACCGATAAAACCACCGGCGGTAGATAAAACCCCTTTTTCTCTCTCTCGTTCGATCATAGACGAATCAGACTCGCTTGTCTGTGTATCACCCGTGCCACTGATAGTGGACGCGTAACCGCTTTCCCCCGAATCATTAAAAAGAGTTCGATAAATTCCTTCTGAAAAAATTTCATCCTGTGCCTGTACCGTAACGCTTAATCCCTCAAACATCATAAAAATCACAACAAATACTGCTATAACTTTCAATCCAATAAGAGAAACGGCAAATTTGCACTTCTCTTCCCACTGCATATATATACTATCTCCTCTACTCATAACGTCCTGCAAATCCTTCAGTCAACCTCATTTTTTTAAGTCAAAAATAACTAGTAATAAAAACGTCCCCCGTCTCTTAGAAAATCAACTCATAAACTTTACATGACTTAATTTTTATATCACATTTTCCCAAGGATTGTCAATACCCGTCAAAGCTATAGCATCGCTTGCAATCGCTGTGAAAGTCCGTGTTTTTGGCTTAACTGCCGCATCTTAAACGTTTTCAAAAAATTACACATTCATTAATAGAAAAATATATTTTTTAACTATTTTTTAATTTTCTCAAAAATACGAGGTAACTATATTCAGTTACCTCGTAAAATATACTTACAATATTCACACTAAACAGTAACAATTAATTACTTTATCTGACCGCTTAAAATCTTTTCGGCTTCCTGTAAAGCATCCGGTATTCCTACAGGATTCTTACCGCCGGCCTGAGCCATATTGGGACGTCCGCCGCCGCCACCGCCTACTTTAGGCGCAACTGCTTTAATAAGATTTCCTGCATGAGCTCCCTTAGCCATTGCATCATCGGTAGCCATTGCAACAAGATTGACCTTATCATCGTTCTCAGATACGAGAAGTATCACTCCTCCGCCAATCTTATTTTTCATCTGATCACCAAGGTCACGAAGTCCGTTCATATCAACACCCTTCACAGATACCGCAAGGAAATTAACTCCGTTAATCTGCTTAACTTTATCTGTCACATCTCCGAGAGCCGCCTGAGCCTCTTTACTCTTAAGTGACTCATTTTCGCTCCTGAGTGCCTTAAGTTCATCCTGAAGTTTCTTGATATGTGCCGAAACACCCTCTGAATTTGTCTTAAGAAGCTTTGCAACCTCATTAAGAGTATTCTCGGTATTTATATAATATTCTCTTGCATTTGAACCTGTAAGAGCTTCTATACGTCTTACACCAGCAGCAACGCCGCTTTCTGATACGATTTTGAATAGACCTATCTTTCCGGTATTTGATACATGAGTACCACCGCAAAGCTCTACGGAAAAATCGCCCATCTCTACAACACGGACAACATCTCCGTATTTTTCACCAAACAATGCCATTGCACCTGTCTTCTTCGCATCTTCCATTGACATTTCCTTGGTAGATACGGGAAGTGCCTCCGCAATTTTGGCATTAACAAGATCTTCAACCTTCTTGATCTCATCTGCAGTCATAGCCTGATGATGACTAAAGTCAAATCTTGTCTTGTCGGGATCCTGATATGAACCTGCCTGCTCAACATGATCTCCGAGAACAACTCTGAGAGCTTTCTGAAGAAGGTGTGTTGCAGAATGGTTTCTACAAGTTTTTGCTCTGTTCTCTGCATCAACAATAAGAGTAACTTTATCTCCCTTTTTGATGCTTCCGGATACAACCTTACCTACATGTGCAATTCTTCCGCCTGCAACATGAATAGTCTCGGTAACTTCGATCTTGGTACCCTTACTTCCTTCGATAATACCGATATCGCCTACCTGTCCACCCATTGTTCCGTAGAAAGGAGTCTTATCCGTGATAACAGTTACATTTGCTCCGGCTTTTGCACTGTCAACAAGCTTTGTCTCGTCGGCAATCGCTACGATCTTACCCTTAGCTTCAATATCCGTATATCCTACAAATTCAGATACAACAGATGAATCAAGCGCATCAAATACACCCTCGTTTGTGGAAAGGTTTGCAGAGAAATTCTGGTTATCTCTTGCTTTCTGCTTCTGCTCTTCCATAGCAGCCGCAAATCCCTTCTCATCAACAAGAAGTCCCTCTTCTCCCGCAAGCTCCACAGTAAGCTCAACAGGGAAACCATATGTATCATAAAGGAAGAAAGCATTCTTACCGTCAATCTCTTTCCTGCCTTCACTCTTTGCCTTCTCAAGGATCTTGTTAAACTCCTTAAGTCCGTTCTCAAGAGTGCTCTCAAAACGTGCTATCTCTCTTGAAAGCTCTGTAAGAACAAACTCACGATTCTTTACAAGATTCGGATAGCTTTCGTTATATACCTTATCGATATATATTGAAGCCATCTCAATGATCTTATCCTTGCCGAGATTAAGTGCTCTCGCATGTCTTACGGCACGACGGATAAGTCTTCTTAAGATATAACCCGCACCTGTATTTGACGGAAGAAGCTTAGCTTCATCCCCGATCAGCATAACAGATGTACGGATATGATCTGCGAGGATTCTCATAGACTTTGTAGTCTTTTCATCCGCATTATACTTAACGCCTGTATTCTTCTCGATATAGCTGATAACAGGAGTAAATACATCAACCTGATATACATCCTTGGAACCGTTAAGGAATGCAAGGATTCTTTCAAGTCCCCATCCCGTATCAACATTCTTCTGCTTAAGAGGTGTAAGTGAACCGTCCTTATGCTTCTCATACTGCATAAATACGTCATTACCAAGCTCTGTATATTTGCCGCAGTCACATCCGGGACCGCAATTAGGGCCGCAGTCCGGCTTATCGGCAATATAGAACATCTCACTGTCGGGACCACAGGGACCATATTCAAGTCCCCACCAGTTATCCTCGGCAGGAAGATAGTAGATATTTTCCTTCTTAAATCCTGAAGCTATACGATACTGAGCACCCTCTTCATCTCTGGGAGCATTGTCGTCTCCGGCAAATACTGTCGCAGCAAGATGATCCGCATCAAAGCCAAATACCTCTGTAAGAAGTTCATAGCTCCACTTACAGCGCTCCTCTTTGAAATAATCTCCGAGACTCCAGCTTCCCATCATCTCAAAGAATGTAACGTGGCTCTTATCACCAACAGAGTCAATGTCGTTTGTTCTAACACACCCCTGCACATTGCAAAGTCTTTTTCCGAGAGGATGCTTCTTACCGAGAAGGTAAGGCATCAGGGGCTGCATTCCCGCAACATTGAACATAACTCCCGTTGAACCGTCGGATACAAGAGAAACCGCACCGACATCAACATGCCCTCTGTCTATATAAAACTGCTTCCATGTCTTGCGCAGCTCGTTAGCTGTAAATTGTCTCATCTAATCACTCCTTATAATGTAAACTTGTCAGCAAAATAAGTCTCAAGCTCATCAATAGCAACACGTTCCTGCTCCATGCTGTCTCTGAATCTCACGGTAACTTTTCCGTCTGTCTCAGAGTCAAAGTCATATGTGATGCAGAAAGGAGTTCCAATCTCATCCTGTCTGCGATATCTCTTACCGATATTTCCACGGTCGTCAAATTCGCAGTTGTATTTCTTTGAAAGCTGAGCATAAATCTTCTCAGCACCTTCATTAAGCTTCTTTGAAAGAGGAAGAACCGCGATCTTAACAGGTGCAAGAGCTGGATGTAAATGAAGAACCGTTCTTACATCGCCCTCTCCGATCTCCTCCTCGTCATATGCTCCGCAAAGCATAGCAAGGAACAATCTCTCAACACCAAGTGAAGGCTCGATAACAAAAGGAAGATATTTAACTCTCTTCTCATCATCGAAATATGTCATATCTTCACCGGATACATTCTGATGCTGCGTAAGATCGTAGTCTGTTCTGTCTGCGATTCCCCAAAGTTCTCCCCATCCGAACGGGAAAAGGAACTCGATGTCCGTTGTAGCCTTTGAATAGAATGAAAGCTCTTCAGGATCGTGATCCCTTACTCTCATCTCTTCTTCCTTCATGCCAAGGCTCTTAAGGAAATCAATACAAAACTGCTTCCAGTATGCAAACCATTCAAGGTCTGTATCAGGCTCACAGAAGAACTCCATCTCCATCTGCTCGAATTCTCTTACACGGAAAATGAAGTTACCGGGTGTGATCTCATTTCTGAATGACTTACCAACCTGGCAAATACCAAAAGGAATCTTCTTACGTGATGTTCTCTGAACATTTTTGAAGTTGACAAAAATACCCTGTGCAGTCTCCGGACGAAGGTATACCGTATTCTTGGCATCCTCTGTAACGCCCTGGAAAGTCTTAAACATAAGGTTAAACTGTCTGATATCTGTAAAATTATGCTTACCGCAGGTAGGACAAGGAATATTGTTCTCCTCGATGTAAGCCTTCATCTGCTCCTGTGACCAGCCGTCAACGCTAGACTCAAGTGTGATTCCATTCTCTGCAGCATAATCTTCAATGATCTTATCTGCTCTGAAACGCTCATGACATTCTTTACAATCCATAAGAGGATCTGAGAAACTTCCAATATGTCCTGAAGCAACCCATGTCTGGGGATTCATAAGAATGGCACAGTCAACACCTACGTTGGTAGGGCTCTCCTGAACAAACTTCTGCCACCAAGCCTTCTTAATGTTGTTCTTAAGCTCAACACCTAAAATTCCGTAATCCCATGTGTTTGCAAGTCCGCCGTAAATCTCACTGCCCGGATGTACAAAGCCTCTTCCTTTTGCAAGAGCTATAATTTTTTCCATTGTCTTTGCACTATTTTCCATTGTCTGTCTCCATTCCTGCGAATATTTTTTTATTTTGAAAGAAGTATCTCTACGAGCTGTGTACTGCAACCCGACAGATCAACTCCCTTTTTGCCGGTATATCTTGCACCTACAGACACGTAATCAATATTGTAAGGTACAAAAATGGTAGTCTTGTCCTCTACAATGATAACATGCTTATTCTTATATTTTTTTAAGATGTTCTTATCCGGTGCCTTTCTCTCACTGTCTACAAGCTTATCTGTAAGCGTGTATCCCGCTTTTTCTGCTTCTTTAACGGTTCCGTAAAAAAGAACTTTACCATTAAACTTTTTATAGTCGTCAGGGCTGTCATATGTCATAACAACCTTAATCTTAGATGTCTCTTCGTTTTTCTCAACTGATTCAACAGTAATTCTCTCACCAAGGCACTCTTCATTATATGCTTCAACCCTTGCAGAATTGGCAGTCTCAAACTCCTCCTGACTGTAATTCTCTCCGGCAAAATCATCATAGATTACACTTGTGATGTTTCCTTTTCTGTCAATCTTAATTGACGTAATGTCCTTTTTCTCTTCTCCGCATCCTGCGAGCACAACGAAAATAGTTGCAGTCATGAAAACAACGGCTATCTTCTTCATCATTTTATTAAGTCGAATTATATTACCCTGCATAGTTGTGCTGATGCCCTCCTTTTCTATAAACTAAACTGTTTTTCCAGCAAACAAATGATATTATATCCAAATAGTATTTTTTTTTCAATACTAACGCACATTATACAGACTCTCCAGCATTTCAAGGCTTTTAAGAGGTTTATCGATAGATCTTTTCCTGTATTCTGCGGTAATATCCTCAAGTTCCGAAAGCACTTCTTTTGAAACATCGAATGAATACAGCTTCTTAAGCGGACTTGTCGCTATATAATTGACTGTATACACTGTAGAATCAAGAAATTTCCTTCCGCCGGGAATTCCGGGAAACTCTCCTTCTATGCACAGAGCCTTTATTTCATAGATACATCTGACAAGATTGTTCCCGATCTTTTCATTCAAAAGAGCCTTCAGAGAAATATACAAAAGATTCAAAAGCTCTTTGTCCTCATTGTTTTCTCTTGTATAAAAAGAAGCTATCTCAAGAAAAAAGGTGCCATAGCAGGCACCTTCCAGATTTTGTCTAAAACCTTCAAAATAATTTTCTATGTCAGCTTCGACGATCGTATAGGAATTCCTTCCGGCAAAAAGTTTAAACGTTCCGAAGCAAAAAGGCTCAACACTTCCGGCCAGCTTACTTCCGGGTTTTCTTGCATTTCTCGCAAAGGCGGTTATCTTGCCTCTGTCGGCCGTAAACACGGTTGCTACCCAGTCATAATCCCCGACGGGAGAATGTTTTATGACCATGCCTTTTACATTTACCAATTCTTCCATATAACTGTTACCATTTTCTCAGTTTATGCCTCTGACATCATATCCAAAACTCTTAAGCTGCGTCTTGTCATCTCTCCAGTCTTTTCTGACTTTGACCCACAACTGAAGATTTACTTTGATCCCAACAAGTTCTTCGATATCTTTTCTTGCGTTCGAGCCGATTCTTTTAAGCATCGCTCCGCCTTTACCTATGACGATTCCCTTGTGAGACTCTCTCTCACAGATGATCGTAGCTTCGATATCCATGAGTTCCTTGTCTTCGCGTTCTCTCATTCGCTCAACCGTAACGGCAATTCCGTGAGGAACCTCATCTTTCATAAGTCTGAGAGCCTTTTCTCTGATGATCTCAGCAACAATCTGCCTCTCGGGCTGATCGGTAAGAGTATCTTCATCGTAAAAAGGAGGTCCGACGGGAAGGAACTCTCTTATCGCATTCATTACCTCATTGACATTTATTCTTCGAAGCGCCGCAGTATGTACAACCTTTGCAAAATCCATCCTGCTCTTATACGCATCTTCAAATTTCGAAAGATTGTCTTTATCTACCGTATCGATCTTATTTATAACAAGTATGACCGGCTTCCCGCACTTCTTTAACTCCTCGATAATTCCCTGTTCGCCCGCACCAATAAATGTACTTGGTTCAACGAGCCACAAGACCACATCAACTTCGTCGAGTGTACTCTTCGCAACCTTGGTCATGTACTCGCCAAGCTTATTCTTTGTCTCGTGAATACCCGGTGTATCCAAAAAGATCATCTGACACAGGTCATCCGTATAAACAGTCATTATCTTGTTTCTGGTGGTCTGCGGCTTACACGAAGTTATCGCGATCTTCTGACCTATCATCTGGTTCATAAGCGTCGACTTTCCGACATTCGGACGTCCTATAAGCGCTATGTAACCGGTCTTAAAATTATTCTCCATCTTTACCTTCTGTTTTCTTTTCGGCATCAACTACAGGTTTTGCCTTTTTCATTTCTCTGTATTTCTTGACACTTATCCAGATAACCGCAACAAAAATGGCAAGGAACAAAAGCTGAGGAATATGTATCACAAACCATACAATAAATTCTTTTATCGCATTTCCTACAGATTTAAGGCTCTCAACAAAGCCCTCGCCCATTCTTGCAAAGGCACCTTTTTCTTCAACAGGCGTATACTTTGCAACCTCTTCAAGGCTTAAGTTTACAGTGCTGTAATCAATCTGGTTGTCAAAAGTTCTAAGCTGGGACTCCATATTCTCAAGCTGATATCTCACCTGTGAAAGTCTGTCCTGCACAGTGATGATATCTTCCACCGTTTGAGCGGATTCAAGTATCTTAAGCAAACTCTCTTCCTCGGTCAAAAGAGCTTTCTTCTTGCTCTCAAGATCAACATACTGAAGCGTTACATCCTCAACATTTGTAAGTCTGCTCGTGATATTATATGCTTCGCCAATCCCGTCAACAAATTCCTTAAGCTTATCGGCGGGAATCCTTATAACATAGTTTGCTCTTCTATTTTCCCTGCTGCGATCGTCGCCGTACGAACTTCCGTTATATATATCGCTTGACTCGATATATCCGCCGAGTTCTCCGACTTTTGCTTCTATCTGAGTAGACGCCTCATCGAAATTATCCGTCTCGGCACTCATTTCCATCGTAGTGATAAGTTTTCTTGAAGTATCCGCTACAGCTTCGGCTTCCTGCTGCGCCGCATCACCGCCTGTATCGGCGACTTCCTCAACTTCAAAAGCTTCACTTTCAACCGCCTGTTCGGTCATAGCCGCATCTTCTGCAGCAACGCTTTTCATACCGGCCCTATTAGGTCTTCCGGCGTTTACGGTATCAGCGGGTGACGCCGCTCTCATATCCGAAGATTCCGACGAGCTGTCAGCTGAACTTCCGCATCCCATAGCTGTCAAAACAAATAAAGTCACACATGCGAAAATAATAAATACTTTCTTTTGAATAAATCTTTTTCTCATATTTTTACCCATGTGTGCATAAGCACAAGATCACTTATTTACAAGCTGCTCAATATTATCAAACAGTTCTTTCTCCGAATCGATCTTTTCAGAACTTCCTATTACGCAAAGGCACTTATCTTCCATAAATGCATCAACATATTTGCTTAAGCCTCTTATAGTCTCCTTTGTTGTTCCGAGAAGTTCGTCTCTGCAACGCTGGATCCTGTCCATCTTGGAATTGCAGATATACGCAGAAAGACCGTAAGTTCCTTTTGCGGCAGGAGTTTTTGGTGTGTCGAGGTCGGAAATCGCACCAATTATGTATTTAAGAATAACTCTCTCGTCCTCGTCAAAATTCTTAAGATACTCAGATGCCTTCTCAAATACATCGATACTGTTCTTAAGATTGGGATCCCTGTAAGTTACAAATGCCGAATCACCGTTCTTTGCATAACTGCTCATGCAGCCGTAAGCTCCGCCGATGACTCTGATGTTCTTCCAGAGATAATCATATCCCATCATAACCTTGAGGACACGAAGCGCGCCGTTATACTTAAGTCCCTTCGATGCAAAATTTCCTGCGCGGCATACGTACTGAACCTGTCCGGCCGTCTTAAATGCCTCATTTCTTCTGCTTGTCTCGATCTCGAACTTAACTTTTTCATAGTCATCTGTAAAAAGAGAATCCGCAAAGAGCTTACTCTCTTCAGGAACTCCCGCATACTCTTTATCAGAACATGTAACGTCAACCAAAAGATTTTCCGCTCTGAATATCGCATTGCAAAGAGATTTAAGCTTTTCCGATATCTCTTTTGCACCTTCGGAAGTTTCAATCTCAGAAAGAAGTCCCTCAAGATGTCTGAAATATCCGATTCCGCCTGTTCTGTCCGAAACAGCTGCAGCAGGTGAAACATAAGACATTGCTCTGACCGCACTTGTCTGATGTCCGGCAGCGGCAAGATCTGACTGAAGTCTTGCATACTGCTCGCCGAATATTTCCTTAAGTCTTCTGCCGTCATCAAGCTTAGTCTTTGTGATTATCTCTTTTACAAGTTCAAAAGCATCATGAAGATTCTCATGAAGAACCTTTACGCTGACTTCTAGAGTTGTCGTAAACTTAGTTACATCATCCGAATCCGTATATGTGCTTATAGTTCCTGTAATTCCGCCCGTCTTTATGTTGATCTCGTTAAAAAGATCGCCGTAGCTGTAATTTTCCGTATCCATCATTCCGATTACTTTCTTAAGTACGGAAACATACGGAATAAGCTTTGCATCAAGATTTTTCAGGTCAAAAACAAATGTCAGATAAACAATTCCGTTTGTAAAAATATTATGGAAAAGAATATCGACTCCGTTCTCTTCTTTTTTCTCATAGATAAATTTCTCAGCCTCTTTCTTAAGATCCTTAAGTTCAAGAAGCGGAATCTTCTTAAGATCTTCCGGCGAATCGGGTGTATCCTGATATTCCTTGAGATCTGCGGTATACTTTACAATCTCTGCGATCTCTTCAGCTGAAAGAGATGCTTTGTAATCCGCAAGTTTTTTCTTAAGTTCTTCGTCCTTCTTATCTGTAAGTCCCGGAACGGGCTCAAGCATGAGCACTGTCCTGTGATTATTGGACAAAAGATATTTCTCGATAAGTTCCTCGAAATATCTACCCTGAACTTCTTTTTTTAGCTCTGCGAATGTGGCATTAGCCTCAACATTTATCCAAGGTCTGTTATCATCATAGAGCCAGCTGTCGAAAACCTGAAGTCCGTACAAAAGTCCCTTGGGATATCTGCCAAAATCAGCCTCTCTATACTTAAATTCATCATAATTAAGTCCTGCCAAAAGAGCTTTCTTATCAATTCCGTTTTCAGCCTGCTCTTTAAGCACAGATCTTATAACTTCAACAAATTCATCCTTCTGCGAAGCATCGGCATTTTTTGCAATGATTGAAAAAACAGGCTGCTGTATTCCGTTGTCATACTCGCTGTAAACGTCTTGTCCGATTCCTCTTTCGATAAGTGCCTTCTTGATAGGCGCACCGGGTGCGGAACAGAGCGCATAATCCAAAATATCAAAAGCAATGTAGAGCTTTTGATCGAGAGTCGATCCAACGCTGCAGTTATATGAAAGATAAGTATTTTTATCTATCTTTTCTTCGGAAAGGATCGGATAAGGTTTTACTATCTCCTTAGGCTCTTTAAATGCTTCCTGTCTCTCGATCTTTGAATCAACATCAAGACGATCAAATCTTGAAAGGTAGTTCTTGTCGATATAATCAAGCTTCGAAACAAAATCCATATTTCCGTAAAGATAAATATAGCTGTTTGAAGGGTGATAATATTTCCTGTGAAAATCAAGATAATCCTCATATGTTAGTTCCGGGATGACATCAGGATCTCCGCCCGATTCCATTCCATATGTGATATCGGGATAAAGAGAAGCCTGTATTTCTCTTGAAAGCACATCATCCGCAGATGAGAATGCACCCTTCATCTCATTGTAAACGACTCCGTTTATTGTAAGCTCGGAGTCGTCATTTTCCATTTCATAATGCCAGCCTTCCTGGCTAAAAATCTTGTCTGTCTTGTAGATATTCGGATAAAAAACCGCATCCAGATAAACATCCATAAGATTCTGGAAATCAGCGTCATTACAGCTTGCAACCGGATATACGGTCTTATCCGGAAATGTCATTGCGTTCAAAAAAGTATTGAGCGATCCTTTTGCAAGTTCAAGAAAAGGATCTTTTATCGGGTATTTTTCAGATCCGCAAAGAACCGTATGCTCGATTATATGAGCAACTCCCGTGGAATCTTTAGGCGGAGTCCTAAAACCTATGGCAAAAACCTTATTCTCTTCATCATTTGAAAGAATTGCAACTCTCGCCCCTGTCTTTTTATGTCTCATCAAATAACTGTCTGAGTTAAGATCGTCTATATGTCTCTTTTCAACGACCTCATATGCAGATAAATTTTCTATATTCATCAATCAGCCTTCCTTAAATGTCAAAGTCGTCTCCGGAACTGAAATCAAAATCAAAATCAGTCTTTGAACCGGCAGCACTTACCTTAACCGCTTCTTTGTTATTTCTGTGTATCGAAATTGTACCGTTGTATTCAGGCATCTTCATCCTAGGCTCGGCACTTCTTGCATCGGAAGCATCAGCTTCAGTTTCCTTAGGAAGAACCATTCCCTCGGGAACGAAGCGGATATTCTTCTTCTCTTCACGGGCACGGATTCTCTTTATGCGCTCCTGCTCACGACGGGCTCTTGCTTCCTCTTCTTCCTGCTCCTGACGCTTTCTTTCCTCAGCAAAGAATCTTTCTTCCTCTTCGATGATCTTTCTTTCGCGTTCTTCCTGCTCACGACGCTCTCTCTCGAGTTCTTCTTCCTCACTGAGTTCTTCTTCACGTGCTTCTTGCTCACGCTGCTGTCTCTCACGTTCTTCACGTTCTGCCTGCTCACGCTGCTGTCTTTCGCGTTCTTCACGTTCTGCCTGCTCACGCTGCTGTCTTTCGCGTTCTTCACGTTCTGCCTGCTCACGCTGCTGTCTCTCACGTTCTTCACGTTCTGCCTGCTCACGCTGCTGTCTCTCACGTTCTTCACGTTCTGCCTGCTCACGCTGCTGTCTCTCACGTTCTTCACGCTCTGCCTGCTCGCGTTGCTGTCTCTCACGTTCTTCACGCTCTGCCTGCTCGCGCTGCTGTCTTTCGCGTTCTTCACGTTCTGCCTGCTCACGCTGCTGTCTCTCACGCTCTTCGCGCTCTTCACGTTCACGCTCAAGTCTTTCCTGTTCTTCGCGCTCTGCACGTTCACGCTCAAGTCTTTCCTGCTCTTCGCGCTCTGCACGTTCACGCTCAAGCCTTTCCTGCTCTTCGCGTTCTGCCTGTTCGCGCATAAGTCTCTGACGCTCTTCCTGCTCACGGCGCAATCTCTCGCGCTCGCGCATGATTCTTTCACGCTCTTCGCGCTCACGTATCATTCTGGCGCGTTCTTCACGCTCTGCCTGCTCGCGGCGCTGTCTCTCCAGCTCGGCACGTTCTGCCTGTTCACGCTGAAGTCTTTCGCGCTCCGCCTGCTCACGCTCTTCTTTCTCAATAAGTCTTGCTCTCTGTTCCTGCTCACGAAGAATCTGAGCACGCTGAAGTCTGATACGCTCCTGCTGTTCATGCTGAATTCTGGCAAGCTCTTCCTGCTCTTCTTTAGCACGCATAGCTCTAGCCTGCTCTTCAAGTTCACGGCGACGTATCTCCTGCTCCTGCTGCTCACGCGGCATCTTCCTGCGTTCTTCAATCTCGCGGAATTTATCTTCACGATCTTCAGGTACGCTAAGCTCAGCTTCAGGTTCTACAGGTGCTTCAAAAAGAAGTCGCTCACGTTCTGCCTGCTCACGAAGCATTCTTGCACGCTGCAATCTTATACGTGCTTCCTGCTCACGCTGAACTCTGGCTTGCTCTTCCTGATTTTCCTGTTCACGCTGACGCCTTATGCTCTCTTCCTGCTCTCGCATAACTCTCTCGAGAGCTTCCTGTTCACGTTGTAATCTTTCTCTTTCTCTTCGATCACGTAAAATCTTTTCACGTGTTCCCTGTTCAAGTTGCAATCTTTCCTGTTCCTCCTGCGCTTCTTGCTCACGCTGAATACGAGCAAGCGCTGCACGTTCGTGAAGCATTTTGGCTCTGGCCTCCTGCTCACGAAGAATTCTTTCACGTACTGCCTGTTCACGCTGAAGTCTTTCCTGTTCTTCGCGTTCTGCCTGTCCGCGTTGAAGTCTTTCCTGTTCTTCACGCTCTGCCTGCTCACGCTCAAGTCTTTCCTGTTCCTCGCGCTCTTCCTGCTCGCGTTGAAGTTTCTCCTGTTCCTCGCGCTCTGCCTGCTCACGGAGGATTCTCTCACGTTCTTCACGCTCCTCCTGCTCGCGTCTGATTCTATCCTGTTCTTCCTGCTCGCGACGTTTTCTGACAAGCTCTTCCTGTTCACGGAGAATTCTCTCTCTTTCTTCACGTTCTGCCTGTTCACGTGCAAGTCTTTCCTGCTCTTCGCGTTCTGCCTGCTCGCGTGCAAGTCTTTCCTGCTCTTCACGCTCTGCCTGCTCACGCTCAAGTCTTTCCTGTTCTTCACGCTCTGCCTGCTCACGCTCAAGTCTTTCCTGCTCTTCACGCTCTGCCTGCTCACGCTCAAGTTTTTCCTGTTCTTCACGCTCTGCCTGCTCACGCTCAAGTCTTTCCTGCTCTTCGCGTTCTGCCTGCTCACGCTCTTCTTGCTCAGGTTCTTCATCTTCGGGAACTTCCATGTCTCGTCCGAATCTTCCCTGTTTAGCTCTCTCACGAAGTACCTTTGCACGTTCTTCTATGTCGCGACGCTCCATCTCGCGAGCTTCTTCTTCCTTAAGCTCTTCCTGTTCGCGACGTTCTTTGTCATCATCCTGCTCCAAAAGCTCGTTTTCGCGTTCTTCGGCAGCTCTTTGTTCAGCACGTTCTCTTTCACGAACTTCTTCCACATCAAGCTGCTTTGTAGCCATATCGTCTTCGCGATCTTTTTCGCGTCCTCTTTCGCGCTCTTCACGCTCTTCCTGTAAACGCAGTCCTCTTTCTCTGGCCAACTGCTCACGGCGCTCACGACGTTCTCTTGCACGTTCTTCTCTTTCACGGCGCTTTTTCTCACGAAGCTCTTTTTCATAAGCTCCGCCTCTGTCCATGATTTCTCCCTCACCAATGAGCTCGCCGGTCATAAATCCTTCTCTTCGGTCGGTAGCACGGCGATTGCGGGCAGCAAGAGAATTCTCTCCATGATTGCCAAAGCCGCTCATTTCAGAAGCCTTCTTATATGCATAGTTGTTTTCAGGATCTGATTCTTCCTCTTCTTCCTCTTCCTCAATGATCTCCGATTCTTTTTTGGGACCCTGAGAAACAAGCATGGCAACACCGCCGAGAATAAATCCGTAGTAAACTGTTACCACAAACTGAGAGATCATTCTGGTCTCACCGAGACTTGGCTGCATCACAAAGAGAAAGATCATTCCAAAGAGCCAGGGGATTATATTATCCGCGTCTTTGCTCCTTAAATATCCGGCAAAAACAGCTGACATCAAAACTACCGTGATGAGGTACGCAATCTTATTCTCCGAATAAATGAAGAAAGGTTTTATGGGACCCACTTCATGGAAATAATATGACATCCATTTAGAAAAAACAACACCTACATTTCCGATACCGGCTTCCTGTATCATCATCACAAGGAATGTGAACAGCGTTCCCCCCAGCACTACAAGCAGGCTTTTTCCGCCATTTGCAAGGCTTCCCTCCGCCATAAACAAGACAGAAATAAGAAACGGAAAAACCGCAACAAAAGTTCCGGCATCGACATATCCCAGAAAGCCTACCGTTACTCCCACCAGGAAGAACAGTATCATAAATGCCGGTCCCTTACATTCCACGGTATATATTTGCTTCAGATATCGAATCACAACATAGATCTCTATTCCGAACATAACATAAAAGATTCTGTCCGTGTTGAGCTCTTTATCTGCAAATGACCTAAGAAATGCGGGCATGAAAGATACATAACCGATATAGATAATAGATGCTATAGGCCCTAAAAGAAGTTTTACCGCCGAACCTGTGAACATGATGAACACACAAGCAAGAAATGCTTCATACACATACACGGTCTCAGACATATTTCCGGTAAAGATCATAAAGAAACCAAGAAGTTTGGAATAAGTAATGGACAGAAGATCCTGTTCGTATGAAACGCTGTCGGATCCAACTATCGCATTGTCAAGCAAAGACGTATTTCCCGTAAAGATCGGATCGCCCACCGCAATAGTTCTGTATCTGTAAACAAATGCAGCAATGATAAGGCAGGCAACCGCGACTTTATAAAAGATCTCAAAGCCTTTTTTGTGAGTATATCTGTAAAGCTTAACGCTGTCGAAAACCTTACCCGCAAGTAACGCGACCGCGTTAGTCCAAATAATACCCAGTGTGGAAAAGATCAATGTGAATCCAAGTCTGTTTGAGGGTGGAAAAAGCCCTAAAAAATAGCCTGAACAACCAACCATCAACGCATTGAAGAGTATGAATAAAAGCCATATGCACAATGTCGGTATTTTTCGTCTCAGTTTCATTCTTTAGGACTCCCCTCATTTTATTCCCATCATAATCTTTAAATTATTCTTCAGGCTCTTCCCAGTTGTGATATACAGCCTGAACATCATCATCTTCATCAAGAAGATCGAGTATTCTCTGAAGATATTTAACAGTATCGGGATCTGTAACAGATACGTAATTCTGAGGAATCATTGTTACTTCCGCAGATGCTGTCTCGATATTATCCTTGCCGAGAGCTTCGACAACAGCCTGGAAATTCTCAGGAGTTGTAAGTACCTCGTAGCTGTCATCCTCTTCATTGAAATCATCTGCTCCCGCATCGAGAACAAGCATCATGAGATCGTCTGAAGACATCTTGCACTCTTCCTTATCGATAAGGATCTGTCCCTTATTGTCGAACATGTATGATACGCAGCCCGGAGTTCCGACGTTTCCGTTTCCCTTTGTGAAAGCACTCTTTACGTTAGCTGCTGTTCTGTTCTGATTGTCTGTGAGAGCTTCAACGATGATGGCTGTTCCGCCGGGGCCGTATCCTTCGTATGTGATGCTCTTGTAATCAACTCCGCCTTCTGCGCCGGATGCTTTCTTGATACCTCTCTCAATGGTATCATTTGGCATATTATTTGCTTTTGCCTTTGCAATAACCGTTGCAAGCTTGAAGTTGTTTGACGGATCCGGACCTCCCTCCTTAACGGCAACTGCTATTTCTCTACCGATAATAGTAAAAATCTTTCCCTTTGCCGCATCATTTTTTTCTTTCTTGTGCTTGATGTTAGCAAATTTTGAATGTCCTGACATATAAAATTCCTTTCATTCCTCAATATAAACTCTATTTTGCTAATTCCGAGTCTTTCTCGCCCTCTGCACTTTCCTCTCTTGGAAGTTTCTTCATAAGTACGCTCTGTACCATATGATTGCCAACGGAAAGAATCGTGAAACTATAGCCGTTAACTTCGACGCTGAATTCGTCGTCTTCCTCCGGTATCCTGTCAAGTTTCGAGATAAGAAATCCGTTCAAAGTCTCAAACTCAAGTTCACCGAAAGACATTTCAAATTTCTTTTCCAATACTTCAATGGGTGTTGAGCCCTCTACAATAAACTCATCCCTGTTCTTTGTGGGTTTGATGTAGTTTTCGTCTTCGTCATATTCATCCATGATATTTCCGACAATCTCTTCAAGAATGTCCTCCATGGATACAAGTCCCGCGGTCTGACCATATTCATCAATTACAACAACCATCTGCGTCTTGGAAGATTGCATATTGTGAAAAAGAGAATCAATATTCCTGGTCTCGGGAACAAACTTGGGCTGACGAAGAAGTCCCTTTATCTTCCTGATCGGAAGATCTTTTTCTGTTTCCTCTGACAGTTTCTTCATCGCATCACGTATATGCATGATGCCGATAATATGATCGATGTCGTCAAGGTAGACCGGAAATCTGGAATTGTTGGTATCCATCATAAATCCGACAGCCTCTTTAAGAGTCATGTTCGCATCAATGGCAACCATTGCATTTCTGTTTGTCATGATATCCTGAGCTTCCTTGTCCGAAAACTCAAAGATATTTGAGATCATATCTGCCTCTGTCTCCTGAAGCACGCCCTGCTCCTGGCCTTCGGAAACCATTGAAATGATTCCTTCCGTGGTGACATCGGTAAGATTCTCATCTCCTCTTACGCCAAAGAGATATAATACCGTGCCGGAAACCACTCTTACAATTGCAACCAGCGGAGTAACCAGATATCTCATAAAAACAACAGGATAATAACACGCGGTCGCCCATTTTTCGGGACATCTGACCGCAAGCCGTTCAGGTATTCTGACACCAAAACTCATTGTAAGAAGCAATATCACTGCGCCTGTCAGGCAATATGTAATGCGGGTTGCAACATAAGCTCCGCCAAAATCCAGAATATATGCAATATATCTTCCGATACCTTTTGTGACAATTCCTCCGAGAACCATGTTGACCGCTGCCGCAAAAACATTCATGGCTCTTATATGTTTCTCGGGATTTTCCATGATCTTAAGAAGTCCCGAAGCAACTTTATTTTTATTCTCACGACTCTTATTCTCGACATCCTCTTCCTTGACGCGGGTTATTGCCGCATCAAATCCGAAAACAAAGATATCGGCTATAAGAACAGCCGCAAGTAAAAGAAAACTGGCAGAAGGCAAGCCTTCGTCCATAATCAGCCCTCCTGATACGCGATTGATTAAAATAAACCTAAAACCTCAAATTAAAATATACCACATTTTAGCATAATGTACTATATATAATTCCGACAATATTAGCTAAAATGCTTCTTTACCTTATCATACTGTACATTAATCTCCTGCAGTGCGCCGTTATCTCCATCCATGTTGTCGGGATGGTAGAGTTTTACAAGACTTTTATACTTTCGTTCAGCACTTTCCCTGCTTTTACAGCCGGCAAAAAAATCAAATCCCTGCGCACCCGCCGCAGCTACCGCAGGTTCTCTTTCGTAGCCGTAGGATGATTCATCCGCATCTTCCTCGTAATACTCATCTTCATAATATTCTTCTTCGTAGGATTCATCCTCATACTCCGCATCGTCATACGGTTCGTCGTCCTCATAGCCCGCATATCCCGCATCCCCGTAGCCGCGGTCGTAGTATTCTCTTTCGTCGTAGCGTGCTCTCTCCCCATAGTATTCTCTGTCATCGTAGCGCGGTCTGTCGTCGTAGAATTCTCTGTCTTCATAGCGCGGTCTGTCATCGTAGAATCCTTCATTTTCGGGAGACGCTTCTTTTTTCTCTTTTTTCCATTTGGCATACTCTTTTACAACATGCCTTTTACCTGCATCGGGAAAGATCTTGTAATACCTGTTTTGCATTACACTCATAAATCCCTTGCCGACTATCGCAAATCCCACATAGAAAGCCATATCGGCAACAACGGCATAAAGAAGTATCCTTCCGTAGGAAAAAAGTACGGTTATGCCAAGAATGACGCCAACTACCGGTGTAAGCAGGATAAAGCTCAGAACAAGAAGAATAATAAAAGAAAACGAGCCCTCGTATTTGCCTATTTCTCCTTTCCACCAGTTCACGAGTTCATTATAAAAATATCCGACTTCCGAATTCCCCGTCTTAAGAAAATCCTCCGCGGTCTGTTCAAGTCTCTCATTTGATAAAGCTTCTGTGGAAATCTTATCGGGGCCGGCGCTACCGGAAAGCAAAAGAAATGTATTAAGACAATACAGCCCGCAGAATACAACAGCAGTCACAGGTAAAACGCAATACAGGTATTTGAGTAAACTAAAAAACAGCTTAAGAAACCATGTGAGCATGGATAAAAAAGCCTTAAGCGCAGTTATGGCAAGACTCAGTATAGCGTTAGCTGCTGTAGTCAAAATAGATATCATATAAATACTCCCTTGCAAAACTTCTATAAAAATTTTATACGAAATACGCACCCGTGTCGAGTACTCGGGAGTTTCATAAAAAAGGTAAAAAAAAAGAGAACTTTTATAAGTCAAGTTCTCCTTTTAGCTAAAATATTAAATATATACTCGCGGAACTCTGTGATTGATATCGCAGGTAAGCTCATAGTTAAAGCGTCCGCTTAAATCTCCGAGGGTCTCCGCTGAGATCGTTTCGCCCGAAACGGGATCTTTTCCCAGAAGGATTACTTTATCTCCTTCCTTAACATCGGGAATATCGGTAACATCGACCATAAACTGGTCCATGCATACTCTTCCGAGAATATTTGCGCGATGTCCGTTTATAAGAACATATCCCTTATTCGAAAGGCTTCTCGGATAGCCATCTCCGTATCCAACAGGTATTGTCGCGATCTTTGAAGCGCTGTCCGTAACAAAGGTTCCGCCGTAGCTTACGGGTGTTCCCGCAGGAACTTCTTTTATCATTACTATATGGCTTACAAGTTCCATTGCAGGCTTAAGGTCTATGATATCCTTCGAGACTTCATCCGAAGGCCACATTCCGTAGATCGTAACACCGGCTCTTACCATATCCATTGAAGATTCGGGAATTGAAATAATACTTGCCGAATTTGCACAGTGATGAATCGGTATCTTCCTTCCTGCCGCAGTCTCCGCATTTTTCACAAACTCAGCAAAGATCTGCTCTCTTTCTTTTGCATTTGAAAGGTCTTTTTCATCGGCGCGGGCAAAATGCGTAAATATTCCTTCAATCTCAAGGCTTTCAACTTCAAATGCCTTTCCGACAAACTCTTCTCCGCTCTTATCATGGCGGATTCCGATTCTTGACATTCCCGTATCAACTGCAATATGTATCGGAGCGGGATTTTTTATAACTCCCGACTTTAACAGCTTTTCGGCGCAATCTCCGAGCTCTTTTAACATATCTTCCCTAAATACCGCAGGTCTTATCCCAAGAGAAAGCATCTTCTCATAAGCATAAGGGAATGTATATCCGAGAACCAAAATAGGCTTATTTATGCCGTTATCTCTTAAGTCAAACGCTTCTTCCGCCGTAGCTGTCGCATATCCCCATATATAATCTTTATCTTCCAAAAACTGCGCGATCCTAAGAGCACCGTGTCCGTAAGCATCCGTCTTTATGACCGCCATTATCCTTACGCCTTCAGGTATATTCCCTTTCATGGCTTCAAGGTTATATTCTATCGCACCCAGGTCCACTCTTGCGCAGACCCTTGAATTTTCATCGTACATCTTCATTCCATCCGTTTTAAATCAAAATATTCTCAAGTTCTTCTACAATATCGGAAGCAACCATAGAAAGCTTCCCGTGCCTCGAAGCCGCCAGATCTCCCGCCGCTCCGTGCAGATACGCTCCAACGCAGGCACATTCAAAAGAGCCAAGCCCCGTGCCCATCAAAGCTCCGAGAACTCCCGACAGCACATCACCGCTTCCCGCAGTCGCCATGCCATCATTTCCACTCACATTAATATAAATCTTTTTTTCGTTACTGTCACTAACAACACTTCGTGCATCTTTGCAAACAACAGTGCAGTGAAGCTCATTTGCCAGTTCTTTCGGGTAAAAAAGAATATTTCTTTTACACTCGTTTATATCTCTGCCAAAGAGCCTTGCAAATTCAGCAAGATGTGGTGTCAGGATAAGCTTCCTTCCGTTCCTGCTAAAGTTGCCCGCAAGATTCCTAAGTTCTTTGTCTGCCGCGATATGATTAAGCCCATCCGCATCGACAACAAGATTCTTGTCATATCTTGCAAGAACAAACTTAAGGATTTCCGCGCCTTTTCCGTTCATTCCGATTCCGGGACCCACAACCGCCGCAGTCGACCAGTTCATCGCTTCTTCGAGTTTAGCGGATACAGGCTCATAATCTTCATAAGTATCAATAAGCGCCTCAGGAAGGATAGTCTTTATAACTTCCGCATTTTCGGAAGCCGTAAATACCCTGACCATACCCGCTCCCGCTTTAAGACACGCACCCGCGCTCAGCACGCACGCTCCGCTTATTTCCTTCGATCCCGCTATGATAAGGATCTTACCGTTTGTACCTTTGTTCGAATTCTTTTTTCTCTCGGGCAAAAGAGCTGTCGGCTTTTCATCATAAAAGAAATACTCCGGTGTATTTCCGCAAAAACTCTCCTCGGTGATCCCCGCATCGCAGACAACAAGTTTTCCGACATGCTCGCATCCGGGATAAAGTATATGTCCCAGCTTTACGCAGTTAAATGTAACCGTCTCGTCAGCATTTACGCATACAGAGCATATTCTTCCGTCATCGGCACTCACGCCCGAAGGAATGTCTACAGATATAACAAAAAGGTCGCTTTTTCTCTCTTTTTTGCAATCATTGATATAGTCTATCACTTCGGCATAACTTCCCGTGATATTCCTTGAAATACCTATACCAAATACTGCATCTACAATAATATCCCATTCGGCAGGGCTTTTGTTGTCTCTTATATTGGAAAAAGTGTCACTATTAATTCCGTAATTTGCAGCAATCTTAAGCTGCTTAAGGCACAGCTCGCTGCACCTTGTCATGTCACCGACAACAACGAGCTTAACTCTTATCCCTCTTTGTTTCAGAAGTCTTGCGGTGCAAATGCCGTCTCCGCCGTTATTTCCGACTCCTGCAAATACAAGTGCCGAAAATTTCCTGTCCGCATCTTTTGCTAAGATATATTTTTCAATCTCATCGGCAACGCAAAGAGACGCCCTTTCCATTAAAATCTCAGTGCTCACTCCGAAAACCTCAGAAGTGTTCCTGTCATATCTTTTCATCTCATCGCTTGTAACCGCATATCTCATATGCTTATCTCCCCCTATTAAAAGTATTTAAAAAGCTGCCAACAGGCAGCTTTTAAATACTTTATGATGTATAATCCTTGTCATTGCCTGCAAGAGGCCTGCGAATAGGATGTCTTCTGTCCGGATCGTATTTCATATCGAATATCTCAATAACTTCCGGACCAAAAATCTGATGCATATAGGAATAAAGATTGTAATTTTCCATCTCCGCCTGCTGCATCAGAACAATGTTTTTCTTAAGCTGCACCCTGAAATCCGAAACCCATTTGTCAAGCTCCGTGATATAGTCGGTATTCTCATGAAGTCTCTCATAGCATACCTTCATCGTTTCTATCATAAGCTCATAATCGGCTTCATATATCTTCTTAGAAAGGTCCCTCAGCTCATCATCGTAGGATTCGATCCTTTCATTACAGTCATTGATGAGCCTGGTTCTGTCTTCGATTTTTTTCTCAATAGCGGATGAATCGCCCGCTTTATTGGCTTCATCCCTAAGGGGCACAATCTCACCAAGAAGCTTCTTCTTAACCTTCTTAAGGTCCTTGGTCTCACTGCGCAGCTTTCCGTCGCGTTCGACAAGTGCATTCAGTTCATCCGCAAGATTCGAGATCTCCGGTGTCATTTCCGTCTGCGTAAACAGCTGGTGCCATTTGTTATCCAGCGTCAAAATAGGAATATTTTTTCCCTCCAGCGCAGACATATAAGCTTCTTTGTCTTTTGCCATTAGTTTTTCTCACCTGAGTTAAACATTTTTTCCTGACCTGTTTATATTATACGATAATTTCATCAAACTGTCAGATAAATGTACATTTTCTACCACAATATAGTCAGGTACCTCAAGATCGACATGTGCAAAATTCCAGATAGCCTGAATTCCGCACTCGCAAAGCCTATGAGCCATTGGAACCGCCTGATCCTTCGGAATGGTCAAAACGGCAATTTCTATTTTATTATTTTTTACAAAATCTTCCACTTCATCAATGGGACGAACTTCAACATCTCTTATCTTTGTTCCGAAAAGTTCGGGGTTACAGTCAAATGCACCCTTGAAAACAAATCCTCTTCTTGTGAAATTCGTATATCCCGCAATTGCCTTGCCAAGGTGTCCCGCACCGATAATAACAAGGCTGTGTTCTTTGTCAATTCCTAAGATCTTACTGATCTCGTCATAGAGATAACCTACGTTATATCCGTATCCCTGCTGACCGAAACCACCAAAATTATTAAAATCCTGCCTTATCTGAGAAGCAGTTACTTTCATAATGTCGCTAAGTTCTTGAGATGATATTCTCTCAACGCCCTTTTCTTTAAGATCTCCCAAATACCTGAAATATCGTGGAAGTCTGGAAATGACCGCCTGAGAAATTTCCTTATCTGCCATATTCTGCTCCTTTAATTTATATTTGTAATTTTATGACGCCGGTACCAAAAAATTACTTTTTTGCCACCCGCTTTAATTTATAGATGATTGTTAAGGATTATACAAAATAATTATATCTGTGCGTTAAATCTATGTCAATCCAATAAACCCACATAATACGCAAATACAGTGAACTTACGGCGCCATTTACTTTGACGGTGAAATCATTTATTATTCAATACGAATTGCATTTTTGATAATGATAATTAAAGAAAGTTGAGGATAATTATGTCTTATAAAGATTATATGGTACGCGCAACCGCAGCAGATGCGCAGATAAGAGCTTTCGCGGCAACGACAAAGGATCTCGCCGAATACGGAAGAAAGGCCCACAACCTCTCTCCCATTGCCGCAGCTGCGCTGGGACGACTTATGACAGGTACAGTCATGATGGGAACAATGATGGATAACGACCAGGACCTCATAACCGTAAAGATGGACGGAGACGGTCCTTTAAAAGGAGTTCTTGCAACAGCAGACCGATTTGGAAACGTTAAGGGTTATGTTACAAATCCATATGTTGTCATGGAACCGAATGCATCCGGACATTTAAATGTAGGAGGCGGAATCGGCGAAGGAACGCTCACGGTTATAAGGGATATGGGGTTAAAAGAGCCCTACGTCGGCCAGGTTCCCCTTTATACCGGAGAAGTTGCCGAAGACCTCACATACTATTTTACAAAGTCAGAGCAGACGCCTTCTTCAGTCGGACTCGGTGTTCTTGTCGAAAGAGAAAACCTCTCGGTCATCGCCGCAGGCGGATTTATCATTCAGCTACTACCCTTTGCATCCGAAGAAGTCATAACAAAGCTCGAGGAAAATCTTACCAAATTCTCTTCTGTCACAGATATCCTTAAAGCCGGAAAGACTCCCGAAGACCTGCTTAACATACTTCTTGAAGGCTTCGATGTCGAGATCACCGACAAGATTGATTTAAATTTCTATTGTAACTGTGACAAAGACAGGGTCGAAAGAGCTCTTATGTTAATTGGCCGAAAAGAGCTTCAGGAGTTGATTGACGAGGGTAAGCCTGTTGAATTATGTTGTCATTTTTGTAACAAAAAATATGTCTTTAAAACGTCTGAACTCCTTGAAATTCAAAGAAATTTAGAATAACACCTTTTATAAAAAGAATTTTTGCGTTATACTATTGCTTAGATGTTGGTAACATTTTACTAACAAAGTTACAGGGGTTTTAACAAAGGAGGTAATAGTATGACAAGACACACTGTAAAAAAATCGCGTGCCATCAGGACCGTCATGTCCTTAACTCTGGCATCGACTATCTTTCTGACTTCCGGTATAGGTGCAGCCGTTGCACATGCCGGAGGAAAAGAAGGTGTATATATAAATAACTCTTCGGGGATTGGAAGCATCAATGATTTCAAGAAACTTGCCGCCGAAGGTAAAGATCTTTCTGATAAAACAGTCATTCTTTCTACAAATGACGCTCAGTGTAATTTCGACAAATATCCTTATGTAGCATCACTTAAAAACTTTTTTGAAGACACTTTAAAGTCCGACGTTGTACTTATTGACACAGGTGATTTCTGTGAAGGTAAAGATATGGAAAAATTCTGGAGTGCAAACGGCGGTTCTCAGTGCATGAATACTTACGACAATGACTATGCTGCTTTTCTTGCAATGAATGAAGCCGGATACGATTATGCCAATTTCGGAAATTACGGATTCGGAGCAGCAACCACAGCCAATGCAAATAACTATTTTGATTCAGGCTGTAACATTGTCAATTTTGACTGTGCCGATAAAGCAATGAATTCTGCATGCAAAGGTAAAGGAAAGGATTTCTCACAGTCATCCGAGTGCTTTAACAGTATCATGAAGCAGAACAATCTATGCGACAACAGTTTCATGTATGACTGTGCCAATTCAGACATGAAGATTGGTTTCTTCGGGCTCCCCGATTACCAGGCTTGCTGCAACGCTAATTACGACTTATCCAAGAATTCAGAGTGGTATACAAGTGCAGAACAGCAGGCTCAGTCTCTTAGAGAAGACGGTGCCGATCTCGTTATCTGCATGTCCCAGCTTGGTTTGGGTGATGCTCTCAAAGGCGGTAGCGGAATCTTTGATCTTCTCGGCAATTTATTTGGCCTTGGCGGAAAGAGCGCCACAAAAGGTGCCTCAAAGGGTGGAACCGGCTGTGATTTCATAGATCTTCTTCTTGACGGTTGTTCTCTCTTTGCAGAGGGTGAAAGCGCTCTGCCCCTTAAGTTAGCTGATATGCTTCTTCGTAATATCGGTGTAACAATTCTTGATAACAACAGCAAGTCTATCGAAGACAATTTTCTTTTCTCACTCGATGATATCATCAAGAACCTTGGTGGTGATGCTAACATTTCAAAATTTGTAAGTGATATGATCGGTGGATTTGGTTTCAACCTCTTCGGCGATGCTGATTGCGACTTCGATTGCGATTGGGATTGGGATTACAACAGCTGCACAGGAAAGACCAACGGCAAGTCAACACCTCAGCCCAAGCCTTCACCACAGCCTAAATGCGGTGACACACCTCAGCCTCAGCCCAAACCTTCACCACAGCCAAAGCCCACTCCACAACCTAAGGGTGGCACATCCACTCCAAAACCGGACGGAGCTGCCGCTCCTAAGGGTGAAACAGTTCCCGCCAAGCCCGACGGAGCTGCCGCACCAAAGGGTGAAACCGTTCCTGCTAAGCCCGACGGAGCTGCCGCACCAAAGGGTGAAACCGTTCCTGCTAAGCCCGATGGCGCTCCCGCACCTTCCTATCAGCAGAGCGAGAAGTCGATTTTTGACGAATTATTCCCTGAAGAAGAGGATGATTTCTTCTGGTTCTAATTCTACGTAAATATTGATCAGATTATTTTAACCTGATTTTTAGATAAAAATTTTTATATACCAAGCCACTTCTTTGATCATATATCGGGGAAGTGGTTTGCTTTTTTAACATCTTAAAATTTGAATTAAAATTTTAGGGGTTTAATTAATTTTCTTTTTACGTTATACTATTGATTAAGCATTGGGGCCCAATATGCTTACTACGCGACATAACAACGTTTTTAACATCACAGGAGGTAGTAGTATGAAAAGACACAATGTAAACAAAGCACCTGCCATCAGGGCTGTAATGTCCTTTATCATGGCTTCTGCACTCTTTTTATCTTCAAGTTTCGGTGCATCTGTTGCACATGCCGAAACAAAAACCGTCTCATACGAACACAATGAGTCTGTTGACGGAAAAATATCTGATTTCAAAAAAATGGTAGCGGAAGGCAAAGACCTGTCCGACAAGCTGGTAATTATTTCCACAAACGATGTACACGGTGCTATACAGAAATATCCATATGTAGCATCACTAAAAAACTTTTTCAAAAATGAACTCAATGCTGATGTTCTCCTTGTCGACTCCGGAGATTTCAGCCAGGACAAAAATCCTGAACACAATAATGAGGACGCCGACAGTGCCAACTGCATGGAACCTTCAGAAGGTTTGGCCGGTGTTGAAGCCATGAACGCTGCCGGATATGATATCGCGACTTTAGGCAATCATGAATTTGAAAGTTTCGTTAAGCTTGATAAAAATCTATCGAAAGCAAAATTCAAAGTTATTTGTTCAAATCTAGTTACAAAAGATGCTCGTACAGAACTGGAAACCGCCGAAAAAAATAATAAAAATGACAACAATGCATTGATGAACGCATTTAACAGTCTTACCGAAAAAGATTATTTTTGCGCCCCAAGTTATACATATAATAGTTCCAAAACAGGCATAAAGGTTGGTTTCTTCGGCCTCCTTACAGGAGAAGCTAACATAAATAATATTTCAGCCAAAAAGTTAAAAGACTCGCTGGCATTATCTTGCGCAAAATATCAGATAAACTCTCTTGGAGATAATGGTGCGGATATCATCATCTGTCTTTCACACTTAGGCCTTGAAGATGACCGTGGTGACCACCAAAACAGAAGTATCGATATATACAACGCAGTGAAAAACGATCCCACATACAAGGCTAATTACCCTCTGGATCTGGTTCTTGACGGTCACTCTCACACTCTTATAAGCTCAGGCGGAAACGGTGAACCTATCATGTCAGGCAAATATATGCTTCAGTACGCAGGCATCACTATCATCGGAAAAGACACAGACGGTAAAGCTAAAATTGAAAAATCTGTCCTTGTATCACTCGATGACATGAAAGAGAATCTCGGCCCCGATGAAGAAGCAAATGCAACCATTACAAATATTATAAATTCATATAACCCGAGCTTCTTTGGCGGCACACCCGAAAAAACAAGCAAAGAAAAGAAATCCAATCGCTCACACTCAGACAGCAAAAGGAGGAAATCGGCATGAACATTATAAAAAACAAAGCAACTAAAGCCCTTCTGTCAGTTTCAATGGCCACTACCCTTTTCTTTACAGCAAATGTCAGTGGCTCAATTGCAAATGCCCAAGTTGGTGATATTAACTATCCCATTCCGACCCCAAACTTCAAAGAATACAGTCATTTTGATGAACTGGCAGCAAATAATAAGAATAAAAGTTCTTCCCTCAAAGGCAAGACAATAATCCTGACAACAAACGATGTACACGGTGCGATTGAAGGTTATCCATATCTTGCAGGTTTAAAGAAGACTTTAAAAGACAAGTATCAGGCTAATGTCCTTGTCATTGACGCAGGTGATTTTAGCAACGACAAAAAGAAACCAATTTATACAACCCCCGATAATTGTAATGCAATCGATCTGATGAACAAAGTAGGTTATGATGTTGCAACCCTTGGTAATCATGAATTTTATAAAGCGCAATACCTTAAAGGCAACATCGAAAGAGCAACATTTAAAGTGATAAATGCAAATGTCACGCAGGAAAACACTTTTGATTTTATTAAAAACCACAAGATCACCTTAAACGAAGATGATCCCAAAAACAAAATAACAATAGGCTTTTTTGGAGTTGCTACCCCTGATGTAACTACTTTTGACCCCAAAGTCTCTGTTGCTGTCGGCGATAAACTGCTCAACATTTCCAGAGATCAGGTTACAGAATTAAAAAATAGCGGATCTGATATTGTTATTTGCCTGGCTCATTTAGGTCTTGAAGATGCATTTGAAAAAGATCAATGCCGAAGTGTTGACGTTTATAACGCCTTGACCAAAGGAAACGCGGAACAAAATATAGCTCCGGTACCACTTGACCTTATTGTAGACGGTCACTCACACAGCACTATTACTCCTCCTCAAAAAGGTGAACCTGAAAGAGAAAAAATATTATCAACAGGTACCGAATTTGAAAATATTGGAGTTATAGTCATCGATAATAACGATAAAGCAATTGAAGAGACATTCCTTCTCAAAACAAAGAATTTACCAAAAAATCTTCGCGATTCAGACGTTCAGAAAGATGTAGACAAAATAATATCTCAAACCAAATAAAGTAATATATTTTTCCCACCGTATAAGTAAAAGCGCCACTTTTTTGAGTATCAATCAAAAAAGTGGCGCTTTATATTATTACAATTTCTCTTTACCTAACAATATCTCCATAGCATTCGGGTCTTCTGTCTCTGAAAAGTCCCCATGAAGATCTCATTTTTCTGTTCTCTTCAAAATTGTATTCGGCGTATATTATCTCTTCTTTGTCACGACTAGCTTTAGAGATCACATCTCCAGTCTCATCGGTAAGGAAGCTGCTTCCGTAGAAGCACAGGCTTGAAGTCTGGTTGCCGTTTTCCTCGCAAGGATTGACCTTTTCTGTTCCGATTCTGTTTGCAGCCGCAACAGGGATAACATTTGCTGCAGAATGTCCCTGCATTGTTCTCATCCAGTGTCCTGAGCTGTCAACATCAAGTATGGGCTCAGAGCCGATAGCCGTAGGATAAAGAATAATGTCGGCACCTTTTATCGCAAGGCCCCTTGCGGTCTCAGGGAACCACTGATCCCAGCATATTCCTACACCTATATTTCCAACAGAAGTCTTAAACACCTTAAAACCTGTATTTCCGGGGGTAAAATAAAATTTTTCCTGATAATAATGGTCGTCCGGAATATGAGTTTTTCTGTAGATATCAACTATCTCACCATCAGAATCTATCATAACGACCGAATTATAAAATACATTCTCATCCTTTTCAAAAATGCTTATCGGCATTACCACTTTATTCTTTTTACAAAAATCTTTGAAGTATATCACCGCAGGATTGGCAAGAACAGGCTCAGCAAGCTCGTAATAGTCATATCTTCTCTCCTGGCAAAAATACTTTCTTTCAAAAAGCTCGGACAAAAGAATTAACTTAGCTCCGTTCCGGGCCGCTTCAAGCGCAAGTCTTCCCGCTGTCTCTATATTGCGTTTTACCTGTTCCTCATCGGATGCCGCACTTTCTCCGCATGCAAACTGAATACATGCAACTTTGACCAAATCTGACATTTTAATCCTCCGTTTTTATTCCGGTATCTGCTGTGTAATGCAGTGAATATTTCCGCCGCCAAGCAGTATGTCTTTTGCAGGGATTCCTATTACATCTCTGCCCGGATGAATATCTTTTAATATATCAAGAGCTCTCTTATCGCTCTCTGCATTTTCTCCTCCAAACTGAGGAACAAGAAGCGCTCCGTTAATATAATAATAATTCACATAACTTGCGGCAAGTCTCTCGCCCACACTTCTCTCATCCTCGCCATCCTCAAACACATAATTTGCAAGATTTTCTTCTGTTATAAGGACAGGAACATCAGGTATCGGAAGCTTGTGAATCTTTATCTGTCTTCCCTTTGCATCTGTCATACTGCTAAGATAGTCAAAAGATGCTTTGGAAAGCTCGTACTGCGGATCGTCTTTATTATCGGTCCACGCAAGTACAACTTCACCGGGCTTTACAAACGCACACATATTATCTACATGTTCATTCGTTTCATCATTATAGATTCCTCTGGGAAGCCAGAGAACCTTTGAAATGCCAAGGTACGTTCCAAGCTTTTCTTCTATTTCTTTTTTGGAAAGAGAAGGATTCCTTCCCTTGCTCAAAAGACAGCTCTCGGTTACCATCAAAGTTCCTTCGCCGTCTGTATGAACAGATCCGCCTTCAAGTATAAAAGGTTCCGCATCATAATACTCATACCCGCACAGTTCGCAGAACTTACCGGGAACCGCATTATCTTTGTCCCAGCTTGCATAGAGACCGTCAAATTCGCCGCCCCATGCATTAAATCCAAAGTTGACAGCTCTTTTAGCCCCGTCTTTTCCCGTAACAAAAATAGGTGCAACATCTCTCGCCCACGAATCATCAGTATCGATCTTTATGATATTCATTGCATGATCAAGCCTTCCGCCACATTCCGCGCAGACTTTCTTTGCTATCAGATCCGTAAACTCTTTTGCCTCCGCATAATATACCGGATCGTTCGGAACAAGAAGATAAAGATCTTCTCTCTTTAGTATCTCATAAAAAATCATCCCAAAAGAAGCAAGTGCTCCGCTTCTGTTTTTTCCCCAGCTTCCGGGTCTTGTGGGATATATCATAATTGTGCCTTCGTGCCTTCCAAATTCAGCAGGCATACGAAAGCCGTCATTTATCGGCAATGCGCCGTTTCTCGTTATCTTCAAATTGACTCCTTACTTATAATCTTGACTTAAAATCTTCATACGAAAACTTCTTTATAACTTCCACACTTCCGTCTTTGTGCATGATATCAATATCAGGAAGCGGCATTCCGTTGAATGTATTGTTCTTTACCATGCTATAGATCGCCATATCTTCAAATATCAATCTGTCACCGATCTTGATCTCTTTATCAAAACTGTAATCGCCTATAACATCGCCCGCAAGGCAAGTTCTTGATGACAGTCTGTATGTATACTCCTTTTCATCGCACAGCCCCGAATCCTTAAGCGGCGGTCTGTAAGGCATCTCAAGAACATCAGGCATATGGCATGCTGCAGACGTATCGAGAATAAGAACAGGATAATTCTCAGTCTCAACAATGTCCATTACTTCGGTCACAAGATAGCCCGCATCAAGCGCGATAGCTTCACCCGGTTCAAGATAGACTTCAAGGTTATATTTTTCTTTTATATATCTGATAAGTTCCTTGAGTCCCTCTCTGTCATAATCAGGTTTTGTTATATGATGTCCGCCTCCGAGATTTATCCATTTTATCTGTGCAAAAAACTCTCCAAAATCCTGTTCAACTTCTTTAAAAGTTGCTTCGAGCGGCTCAAATCCCTGTTCACAGAGCGTATGGAAATGAAGGCCCTCAACACCGCTTGGAAGCGGATTGGGGAGATTTTCCTTTCTAATTCCGAGTCGTGACCCCGGAGCACAGGGATCATATATCTCATGCCCTTCCTGCGTGCTAAACTCAGGATTTATCCTAAGTCCCACAGAAAGTAATTTTTTTGCGGCAGCTTTCTCCCAAACGTTCCTGTGATGTTCAAGCTGTGCAATAGAATTAAATACTATATGATCTGCAACCTCGCATACAAGAGGGAATTCTTCATCCTTAAACGCCGGCTCAAACACATGATTTTCAAGCTTCTTTTTTCCCTCAAAAGGCTTTATCATTTCTTCATATGCGAGTCTTGCTTCATAAAGTCCCGAAGCAGTCGCTCCCTGAAGGTACTCGGCGATAAGCGGATATGTACTGTACGCAGAAAAAGCTTTCTGCGCAAGAAGGATCTTTGCACCCGACTCTTTTGCAATATCCGACAAGATTTTTAAATTATCCAAAAGTTTCTGCTCATCTATAACATAAGCAGGTGTTGCTATTTCTGTTATGTTCATCCAAAATACTCCAATTCTGATAAAAAAGTAATTTCCGTTATGCAAAAACAAAGCTTCACTTTAAAAATTAAAAGTGAAGCTTTGCCTATATTATAATCGCTTAAAACAATCTCAATCAACCAAAATCGGATTCTCGTCTACTACCCACGGAAGTCCGTATTCATTGAGCATCTCCATGTACGGATCGGGATCGAACTCATCTGTTGTATATACACCGGGCTTTTTCCACTTACCGCTTAAAACAAGTGCTGTTCCGATCATGGCAGGTACACCTGTTGTGTAGCTGATAGCCTGACTTCCAAGCTCCTTGTAGCATTCCTGATGGTCACATACATTATAAATATAAAGAGTCTTCTCCTTGCCATCCTTTATGCCGCGGAAGATACATCCAATATTTGTCTTACCGACAGTTCTGGGTCCGAGGCTTGCGGGATCCGGAAGAAGTGCCTTAAGGAACTGAATCGGAACGATTTCTTTTCCTTCGAAGTTGATAGGGCTTGTCGAAAGCATTCCAACATCTTCAAGACAACGCATGTGATCGAGATAGCTCTGTCCGAATGTCATAAAGAAACGAATTCTCTTAATCTCAGGGAAATTCTTTCCAAGAGCTTCTATCTCCTCATGATGAAGAAGATACATATCCTTCTGTCCAACCTGCGGGAAGTCATATTCTCTCTTGATCTCCATAGGTTTAGTCTCTACCCAGTGACCGTCCTCCCAATAGCTTCCGTTTGCAGAAACCTCACGAAGATTTATCTCAGGGTTAAAGTTTGTTGCAAAAGCATAGCCGTGATCGCCACCGTTGCAATCAAGAATATCAACCGTATGGATTTCATCAAAATAGTGCTTTTTAGCATAAGCAACAAAAACGCTTGTTACACCGGGATCGAAACCTGTTCCGAGAAGGCCTGTGATTCCTGCCTCTTTAAACTTGTCCATATATTCCCACTGATAGCTGTAATCAAAATATGCTGTAAAGCCTTTCTCCTTGCATCTCTTCTCGTAAGCAGCGCGCCAAACGGGCTCGTCGATATCTTCAGGTTCATAGTTTGCTGTATCGATGTAATCCACCTTGCACTCAAGGCAGGCATCCATTATTACAAGATCCTGATAAGGAAGTGCGACATTAAGCACAGCGTCGGGCTTGTAGTCCTTAATAAGCGCGATAATCTCGTTTACATCATCGGCATTAACTGTCGCTGTCGTGATCTTTACAGGTGTTCCCTGCTTCTCAAGCTTTTCTTTTAAAGCATCGCACTTTGATACAGTACGACTCGCAAGACACATCTCCGTAAATACCTCGCTGTTCTGACAGCATTTCTGTATCGCAACCTGTGCGACACCGCCGCAACCTATAACCAATAATCTGCTCATATTTTCTCCTTTTCTATCCTTTTATATACTCTTCTAACAGATAACACGGTCATGAAGTAATTCGCCCACTTGCAAGCAAGCTTGCAGTGGTCGATTACTTATGGCCATGTTATCTTGACATATCTTCCTCTTCCTGAAGCAAATCTTCTACATATTTGGGAAGCATGAACGCTCCTTTATGTAAATGCGTGGTATAATACCACGTTTTTATTCCTCTTTCATCCCATCTGTCGGGATTGAAATCCTTAAGCGGATGATACTTTTTGCTGGCAAAACCAAAGAGCCAGTATCCCGCCGGGCATGTGGGAATATGCGCCTGATAAACCCTGTTTACCGGGAAAACTCTGTAAGCTTTCCTGTGCATAGCTCTGCAGCTCTCCTCGTCCTCATCATAGAACGGGCTTCCGTGCTGATATACCATGATTCCGTCGTCATGAAGCGCTTTGTAGCAACTTCCGTAGAATTCTTTGGTAAAAAGTCCCGCCTCGTGTCCCAAAGGCTCTGTCGCATCATTTATTATAAGATCGTACATATCTTCGCATTTACGAAGGTACTTAAGTCCGTCCTGATAGTAAATATGTACCCTGTCATCTTCAAGACCAACAGCGTTATCAGGGAAATACTGCTTGCAGACATCCACAAACATATTGTCAGGCTCAACAACATCGATAACCTTTATCTCTTCGTAATGAGTGAGCTCTCTGGCAACACCGCCGTCTCCTCCTCCGAGAACAAGGACTCTCTGAACCTTGGGATGAACAGCCATCGGCACATGCACGATCATCTCATCATACGTAAACTCGTCCTTCTCAGAAAAGATAATATTACCGTCTGAAGTAAGGAACTTGCCAAACTCAGGCGAATCAAAAACGTCTATTCTCTGAAATTCGCTGCTACCGGAAAAAAGCTGCTTACTGATCCTGATACTGATCTTAACATTTCCGGTATGCATATCGCTAAACCAATAATCCATCTCTGCCATGGCAAATCTCCTCTATAAACACAGTATATATCATATTCAATCAAACCGCGCGGGCTCTTATTTAAGAACAAAAAGCTCCGAAATATCTTCGCTCTCAGGTCCCTGCATCGAACAGCCTTTCTCCATGGCTGTCTTTATATACTCAAGGATTTCTTCCGTAATAACTTCTCCCGGCGAAAGGATCGGTATTCCGGGCGGATAACACATTACAGATTCCGCAGATATTCTTCCGACACACTCATCGATAGGAAGCTGCTCTTTTTCCGCATAGAAAGCTTCCTGAGGCGTAGCCTTGACAATGGGAGTAATGTACTCTGCCGAGAAAAAGCTCTGCGCAGGCTTTGAGTAAAGTCTTCTGATATCCGCAAGCGCTCCCGCAAGTCTCTCAATATCCTGAAGCCTGTCACCTATGGAAATATAAGCCATTACATTGGACAAATCTCCAAACTCCATCTGTATATCATATTCATCTCTAAGCAGATCGTATACTTCAATTCCGGTAAGTCCGATACTCCTTGTATTGACAACGAGCTTTGTCTCATCGAAATCAAAGATACTTCCGCCGTTTATAAGTTCATTACCGTAGGCGTAATAACCACCTATATCATTTATCTCTTCTCTGGCATACTGTGCCATCTTAGTTACTTTTTCAAAACTGTCATGCCCGTTGAGAGCAAGATTTCTTCTGGAAATATCAAGACTTCCCAAAAGAAGGTAACTTGCACTTGTAGTCTGTGTCAGATTAACAACACGGCTTATATAACCGATATTTGCATCCGCTCCGCAAAGAAGTATCGAACTCTGAGTAAGACTTCCACCTGACTTATGCATACTGATAGCCGCCATATCTGCGCCGGCAGCCATAGCATTCAAAGGAAGCCCCGGTCCGAAATACAAGTGTGTTCCATGGGCCTCATCAACAAGAGCCTTCATCCCGTTCTCATGTGCCAGATTGACAATGGCCTTAAGATCGGAACAAATACCGTAATATGAGGGATTATTTATAAGAATAGCCTTAGCATCGGGATTATCCTCTACCGCCTTCTTAACATCCGCAATCTCCATCCCAAGCGGTATTCCAAGTTTCGTATCAACCTTGGGATCGATATATACAGGCACCGCTCCGCACAAGATCAGTGCATTTATTGCACTCTTATGCACATTTCTTGGCATAATGATCTTCTCTCCCTTTTTCACATGGGAAAGAACCATCGCCTGTACCGCACTGGTTGTGCCATTTACCATCATAAATGCATGTGCGGCGCCAAAAGCATCCGCCATCAGCTCTTCTGCTTCTTTTATAACAGAAACCGGATGACAAAGATTATCCAGAGGTTTCATGGAATTAACATCTATTCCAACACACCTGTCACCCAAAAAACGTACCAGTTCAGAGTTTCCCCTTCCCCTCTTATGTCCGGGCACATCAAAAGGTACTACTCTTTGCTTGCGAAATTTCTCAAGAGCGTCATAAACCGGCGCTTTCTTTTGTCTACTAAGGTCCAACTTCCGTTCCTCCTACCATCGAGAAATGGTGTTGCACAAGTTCTCTATCAAAAAAGAGCGGTGCGTATTATTAAAACATACGCACTACTCCCCAATCAATTCTAATTGTGCAGCAAAATTATGATACTATATATCTCCCCATTATGAAAGTAAAATTTCGCAGGAAATAAAGTATTTAAGCTACTATTCTATTGTTATATTTTCACGTATCAAAATGCAAAATCAAATGTATAACTAAGACCCGCATTGTAAATCTTGTCATTACTCTGTGTGATCTCTAATGTTGCATCTTTCCAGCCGTTTATCTTGATGATTCCCTTAACGTTGCTACTTTTTCCGGTAAACTCAAGTTCTCCGTCACCTTTATCCTTAAAGGTTCCTTCCAAAACAGCCATCTGGTGGATTGAAAAAACAGCCTCATTGCTTCCGTCAGCACCTTTACGTGTTACAAGTATGCTTCCGATAGTATCTGAATCCTGCATATCTACAAAAGTTCCGTAAACCGATCTCTCCGGGAACTTAAATTCTTCATCATTTGACTGAGCAAGTTCATATGCAAGAACCAGGCATCTGCTGCGAGTGGTATTTTCCATAAACTCACTTACAAGCTTTGAATCTAAGACCTCGCCGTTTTTGTCCTCGCCTATACTTTTTTTCATTACTTCTTCTTTAATTGCATTCCAGCTTCTCTGATCTTCAAGAAGTTTTTCTCTTTTCTTTACATCATATATTTTTCCGACAACTCTTGTGCAGAGAGTATTTAACTCGGTTTCCCATACTGTGCGTGCAAGACCGTCAGCAATTTTTTTCTCTTCCGGTGTTACGGCGTCTGAAGAATAGTCCGCGTACTTTTTAGCAATCTTCTCCACTCTGTCAATCTCATTCTGAATTGTCAGCGCTTCATGTATGGCATCGTTGATCTCTTGCTGTATGTCATATGAATGATCTTTGTAAAAATCAAACTTTGTCGAATCCTCTGAATTTGCACTGCCTACAATCTGTAATGCATTCGCATTTACATTTGCAGTGACCGTTTTGACATTGGCCGGGTCAACCCCAACTACAGTATCTGCTGCAGCGCATCCCCATACGGCAACTGATAGCGTTGAGATCAGTAACATTGAATTAATTGACATTTTCATACTTGGCTAATTCCTCCGCTTAACGTAAAACATAAAATTAAGTGTCATCATTTGCTGCTTAGTATCGCACACAATCTGATATCTGAGTCATATTATAGCATATAATGTGACATAAATTGTGAAGATTGTGAAAAGTCGTTTAATCAATAATAAACTAACTCATTACCGAATAATTAACTAAAAAACACTACATCCAGCAAGGATTTTATGATTAATTTAGTCTAAAGTCAAGAGAAAAAATAAATCATTTCAATCCCGTGGTGTAGCGCTTTATTAGTTTTTTTGATTTATGAGTAATGTCTTATTCTAAGTTGTATTCCGTTTTTTTCAGATAATTCCTTACATTTCTCGATATCCTGTTCAGGAAGGACATCAACAATCGACCACTTGACATCTTTTATCTGTTCTTTGCATTTCACTGCAAAATCAACCATCTTATCAAATCCGTTTTCATATTTCGGTCTTGACACTTCCTGGTACTTTGCCGCATCCGGTGCATTGAGACTGATAGAAACGCTGTCAATAACTTTGGAAAGCTCAGGTACAATATTTCGATTGTTTTCCTCATTTCCGAGTCCGTTAGTATTAAGACGGGTCTTTAATCCGAATTCTTTTTTTACAAGTTCTGCCGCTTCCAGAAGCGTATCCAGTTCACATGTAGGTTCTCCGTATCCGCAGAACACAAGCTCCTTATATCCGGAAAAATCATAATTTCGTATCGCATTAAGCACTTCATCTTTTGTGGGATTCTTCTCATGCCACAGATTATCGGCACTTCCGACCCCATCTCTTAAAGATCTTATACAAAACGTGCAACTGCAATTACATTTATTGGTAATGTTCGCATAAACCGAATCTTTGTATGTATATAATATATCCGCCATTATTTAAGCTCCTTAAGTTGTAAACTTTAAAATATTTCTTTTAACTCCGGCACTTTGGAACGCTGCCGCTCCAATGTAGAAAAAGATTGCGCTTCCTCCTGACTGAACAACGCTTCCCGATAAAGTTGACAAGAAAGCAACTTCGCCGCCGAAAATAATTTTTTCTGCAATGAAATATCCTGTTGCCGAGATAAAAAATGAGATTATAGGCGCGGCCAGATTTCTTTTCGTAAGTAATGAATCCCCCTTACTTGTAAAAGGAATCACGATCAGCATCTTGATTATCACTGTTGCAATAGCCCACATAGGCGCCGTAAGAAGATCCGCGATACCTCCTCCAAGCGCTCCGACCATCATCGCATATGGAGCCGGCAACAATACTGCCGCAAGATATATCACCGTATCACCGAAATGTACATATCCTCCGTTTATCCCGACAGGTATATGGAAAATATAAGCTGTAAAGATAACGGTCAATGCAGTCATTGCTCCGGCAAGAGTCAAAAGTCTTATTTTTGCATTTGCATTTTTTTCTGTCATTGTAACTGCCCTCCCATATCTAAAATATTTATATGAAACTTTACAGCAAATCTGATTATATAGAAATGGTCAGATTATGTTTTTTTAATATTACCAGATAGAGGCTCTCAAATAGAAAAAAGGCTCCGGCATATACGCCGAAGCCTCTGAAAATCACATTCGATTTAATACACCATTATTTTCTTAAACAAGCATATTGCCTTTATGCCTCTTAATCTCAAACAGACCGCCTGATGTGATGGTCTCTTCAACATATGCGGTAAGAATATCTCCGTATCCGCGCTGATTATCTTTGCTAAATCCGGGCTCAAGCGACTGGAATTCGCCGTCTGCATAAGTAATAGCCAACGCATTATTCTCACTTGTTTTAAGAATAAAGATTGTCTCAGCGCCATTTTTTACGGCAGTATATTCATATCCGTTTCCGTCAAGGAAGCTCTCAATCTGGCTTACATCTCCGGACACTGCATCCGCCATGGATATATCCGATGAAGAAGCCGCTGCTTCCTCTACAACTGCCTCTGTAAGAGCATCCACCTCCGCATTCAATACTTCGTCCAAATTCTTCATCTCATCAGCTGACATGTCTCCTCCAATATCTTCCGTAATAGCTTCATTTTCTGTAGTATTGATATCACTCTCAGTCTCTTTCATAGCGTCCATAAGAGCATCCATCTCAGCGGGATTGGGCAAACCGCTGTCGACATTTGCTGCCTCTTCCGCAACAACATCTCCAAGAAACGCATCATCCGAAGCAGAAGTTTCAGGTGCAGCTTCTTCTATATCGGGAATTTCAGTATCTTCTGATTTATCTTCCTCTATAACCGGCTCATCCAGAATCACTTCCGAAAACTCAGGCATAGGATCTGTTGCTTCCTGTATAGGTATCTCAACTGACATAGTTTCGGTAATCTCAGTTATAGGTGCTTCTGTAATGCTGTTATCTGTAGTCTCGGTGATCGGCACTTCCGCAGCGCTGTCAACTTCAGGTATTTCTGCCACCAAAGCTTCTAAATTATCCATAATTGCCGCCTCTTCTTCTGATAAACTCGTCTCTTCGGACTCTGCATTATCGGAAGCTTCCGCTTCAGTCATAGAAGCAAGCATCGCATCAACATCAGTAGCCTTCTCTGCTTCTGCCATAGCAGCAAGCATCGCATCCACGTCAACAGCAGGCTCTGCTTCTTTTGATTCATCAACAGCCGCATCCGCAGATTCCTCTGTATCCAGCAGTTCTTCTATCGGTTCAATATCAATAGATTCTCCTTCTCCCAACGTCTCAACAGATTTTTCCTCCGCCTGCACATCTGCAGCAATACCCTCGAGTGCCTCAGCAATCGCTGCATCAGTATCAAGAATATCCTGAGAACCGGGCGCAGCATCCGCTATCGCATTAAGTACATCAATTGGAGCATCATCAATTGCAGCGGCATTCCCCACATCCGTTGCAGTTCCCACATCTTCGCGCAAAAATCCTGCCGATGATTCTTCTGCCTTCATGGCAGCCAAGAGATCGTCAATATTTGCATTAGATAAATCCTGTTCGCTCAGAATATCCTGAGTGTCCATACCTTCCATATACTGTCTCCTTTCAAAGCTATCCTCTTATACAGATATTTCTTGCTGTCATTTAATAACAGCATATCATTCTTTCGGTATGTTTTTATTATCTTATAGTTTAACTATAATTAACAGTAAATTTTTTATAAATTCAGAATATTCCTTTTTTTAAACAAGATTTCATCTATTTTCTATCATCTATATATCATGCCCCACTTTGTGCTCGTTCCCTTCATCCCATTCATCGTAGATATCAATTGCCGGATTCATTTTAAGTTCTTTGTAGAAATCGCTGTTATAGAATCTTTCTATCGCGTCAACATCACGCTCAGGCCCGTTCTTTACCGTTGTATATATACTTAGATTAACTCGGTCAAAATACTTCAGTCCTATCTCAATATCTTTTTTGAGCTGTTCGATAGTCTGACCTTCCATCCCGAACATAATATTGATCCATTGAAAATGCTGTGCTATCTGCTCAGGTGTGACACCCGGAAGCCCTTTATGCAGGATATCTTCTCTGATATGCTCATCGAATGTTTCAACACCACAGCGAAAAAACGTATCAATACCATACTGCTTAAAAAACTCGGTGAAAAAGCGATTTGCATCTCTATAAATATAATGTCCTTCAAGGATAACTGTCTTAATCCCCTTATCTCTGCAAGTTTCCCTGATGTAGTTGATCGTAGTAAACGGAAGCTCTGTATATGACGCCGAACATGTAACTTCAAGGACTGTCGAACCAACTTCTGTTCCTTTTACCTGTGCGAGTACTTTTTTATTTACTGAATCACATGCAAGGACTGACGAGGATTTATCATCCTGATAATCGCAAAAAGTACATTTTCCCCAAGAACAGCCAAGAGATACCAACAGAACATTTTCTCTTTTCATAGAGCTCGTATTCCCATCAACAAGCTGATAGCGCACAAGATCGTAGATCATGCAACTGCCTCCTGCTCGTCATCATCATCTTTTTCCAAAAGGATTCCGCTTTTGCGGTTAAGATATCCCGCAAGGTACAAAAACGGCGTATCGCAGGCCGCGATAAGCATCTCTATAGCAGATCCCGCAAGAGCAACTTCGAGGCAATACAAAAGTGGAAAGGTCCCGATAAATGCAAGGATTGAAAAGCCAAAGTTCTCTGCGCAGTTGCAAAGAATAGTCGATATATTGTTTCTAAACCACATATACTTACCGCCGGTCTTCTGCTTTATTTTCTGATAAAGAATGACATCTACCCAGTTTGATAACACGAACATTACTCCTGACGCCGTCGTGATCCTGACAGACATGGCAAAAATATTCTTCATGGCGCCGTCTACCGTATCATATGAGTTCGGAACAAAACTCTGTGTAAATATTGCAAAGATAATATATGCAATGAGCGCTGCCGCCGCGATCTTTACGGCATTCTTACTTGCCTTGTCGCTGTACTTCTCATTAAGGATATCTGTCGTAAGATATGTCGAAGCAAACATGACATTTCCGAGAGCCGTTGAGATACCGCCTATATCAATCTGCTTGGAAACCTGAATATTTGCAAAAACAACTGCAAGTGCCATCCATGTATAGAGCCCCCACTTTCCAAAAAGCTTATCCATTACAAGGACTCCCGAAAAACATACGATAAGTTCCAATATGCCCAATAATATATTCATCTTCTATGACCTTTCCTTAATAAAAAATATGACTTTATTGTCTTAATGAAATATTTGCACAGGGAAAAATTGAAAAAATAAAAGAAAACTCTGCGAATTACCGCAGAGCCGTCAGAATGCATGATAATACATGTAATTTCCAATCAGCCCTGGTTTTGTTTAACGACAGGATGGTGCAAACGAACTGTCGAGTCATTACTTATGTGACTTTGGCTATACTACTACGAGTTTTTGGCGATGTCAAGATGTTTATTATTGTGTGCATTATTTATCATAATTATAAGCATTGACATCATTTAGAGAACATGGTATAAGTGTATTAGGAGTGTTAATACACTATTACAAAATTTAAACCCCCTTTAATATATTTATTTTAGATTATTACACAAAAAGAAAGTATCAAGATATGAACAGACACATGACAGCGCAACCGGTACAATTCATGAAGGTCAGTCGTCCTCCCGTAAGGAACACGGCAAGCCCCCGAAGGAATTACCCTGCACCTAAAAAGAAAAACAAACTTAAAAAAAATGCAATTTTTCTTTTTATAGAATTAATCATATTGATAGCAATCGGAGCACAGGCATTTCTGATATTAACAAAAAAGAGTAACGTAGAGATTGCGGCAGAAACTAAAATTCCATCTTGGATAGATGTTCAACTTATAGATCAGGGCAATCCCTCAAGAAGTGGTGTGATTCTTGAAGGCATAAATGATATTGTAGTTCATTATGTCGGAAATCCACGGACTACCGCACAGCAGAACAGAGATTTCTACAACCAGCAGGATTCGGATGTATGTTCGCATTTCGTTGTCGGCATGGACGGCGAGATTATAATGTGCGTTCCCCTTACCGAAAAGTCCGCTTCAAGCAATGACAGAAACAAAGACACCATTTCAATTGAAGTTTGCCACCCGGATACCACAGGCGAATTTACCGATGAGTCCTATCAGTCACTGATAAAGCTTGTAAACTGGCTCAGATCTACATTTAATCTAAGCACCGACCATGTAATAAGGCACTATGAAGTTACCGGAAAAGAATGTCCTATGTATTATGTAAGAAACCCGGAAAAGTGGGATCAGTTTAAAGAAGATCTAAAAGCCGCAGAAGAGGGAAAAGAAGTGGAAAGTTCATATCGCAAGCATAAATCAGGCGAAGACTCAGAAGAAAGCGAAGATTATTCTGCAGATAATAGCGAGGAGTATGATTATAGCGAATCTGAAAATTATCTGGCAGACAATGACGTATATGAGGAATTTTCGTCGGAGATTCCGGATGAGGAGTTTGAAGAAATCTTTTATTAAGAGTAATAATGTGAAAGCGTCCCTTTCAAGTATATTGAGAGGGGCGCTTTTACATGGGCGGTTATAAAAGAGAGAAACGTCCTTTCAATCAAGCTTGAGGGGGCATGTCGATACGCTTATACAAGAGAAAACATCCCAACGTACTTTGATTATAAATAATCAGTACGTTGGGATGTTTTCTCTTGTCGTACGTTGTCGCAAAGCTCTTATCAACACTTAATATATCACGCTCCTTCGGAGCTCTCTCAAATAAAAAAGGTACCGACCCTTTCAAGCAAGCTTGAGGGTCGGTACCTTTTTTATTTGAGCCACTACGTGGCGATATATTAAGTGTTGAACGAGTTTTGCTCGTTATCGCTCACATCATTCCCATGCCGGGTGCGCCAGCAGGCATTGCAGGAGCGGGCTCTTTGATTGTTGCTACTGCTGCTTCTGTTGTAAGGAAGCTTGATGCAACAGATGTAGCATTCTGAATAGCACTTCTTGTAACCTTGGCAGGATCGATGATTCCGTCCTTAACCATGTCTACGTACTCTTCTGAGTATGCATTAAAGCCTACGCCAACTTTGCTTTCCTTAACCTTGTTAACGATAACAGATCCGTCAAGACCTGCATTGTTAGCGATGTGGAAAAGAGGAGCCTCAAGTGCCTTAAGAACTACATTTGCACCTGTCTTCTCATCTCCCTCAAGGCTTGCAGCAAGTTTCTCAACTTCCTTAGATGCATGGATATAAGCTGATCCACCACCGAAGATGATGCCTTCTTCTACTGCCGCTCTTGTAGCATTGAGAGCATCTTCCATTCTGTACTTAGCTTCTTTCATTTCAGTCTCAGTTGCAGCACCTACTCTGATAACGGCTACGCCGCCTGCAAGCTTAGCAAGTCTCTCCTGAAGTTTCTCTTTATCGAAATCAGATGTTGTATCTTCAATCTGCTTCTTGATCTGAGCAACTCTTGCTGCGATCTCATCCTTCTCGCCGAGACCGTCAACGATTGTTGTCTTTTCTTTTTCAACCTTGATGCTCTTAGCTCTTCCGAGGTCATCAAGTGTTGTATCCTTAAGCTCAAGGCCGAGATCTGAAGAAATAACCTTTCCGCCTGTAAGAATTGCGATATCTTCAAGCATAGCCTTTCTTCTGTCACCGTATCCGGGAGCCTTAACTGCTACTACATTGAATGTTCCGCGAAGCTTGTTAACGATAAGTGTTGTAAGAGCCTCACCGTCTACATCCTCAGCGATGATAAGGAGCTTAGATCCAGTCTTAACGATCTGCTCAAGAAGAGGAAGGATATCCTGGATGTTAGAGATCTTCTTGTCTGTAATAAGAACATAAGGATCTTCAAGATTTGCTTCCATCTTGTCCATATCTGTAGCCATGTAAGCTGAGATATATCCTCTGTCAAACTGCATACCTTCTACAAGGTCAAGCTCAGTCTGCATTGTCTTGGACTCTTCGATTGTGATAACGCCGTCGTTTGAAACCTTCTCCATAGCGTCAGCGATCATCTGTCCAACTTCATCATCTCCTGATGAAACAGCGGCAACTCTCATGATCTGATCCTTGCCTTTAACCTTTGTAGCCATCTTTCCGATAGCTTCTACTGCACACTCTGTAGCCTTCTTCATACCTTTTCTGAGTACGATGGGGTTAGCACCTGCAGCGAGGTTCTTAACACCTTCATTGATCATTGCCTGTGCAAGAACTGTAGCTGTTGTTGTTCCGTCACCTGCTACGTCGTTAGTCTTTGTAGCAACTTCTTTTACAAGCTGAGCGCCCATGTTCTCATAAGCATCCTCAAGCTCGATCTCTTTTGCAATAGTAACACCGTCGTTTGTAATTGTAGGTGCTCCGTATGATTTATCAAGAACTACATTTCTTCCCTTAGGTCCGATTGTAACTCTGACTGTATCTGCAAGCTTATTAACGCCTTCCACCATAGCTGTGCGGGCGTCTGCGCCGTACTTAATTGTCTTTGCCATTTTATTTATCCTCCGAATTGTGTTTGATTATTTAATAATAGCAAGAATATCGTTCTGCTTAACAATAATGTATGTTACATCATCAAGCTTAACTTCTGTTCCGGCATATTTTGAATAAATAACATTGTCGCCTGTCTTAACCTGCATAGTAACTTCCTTACCGTCAACTACTCCACCGGGTCCGACAGCGATAACTTCTGCCTGCTGAGGCTTCTCCTTCTCTGCTCCGGGAAGTACGATTCCTGATTTTGTTGTCTCTTCTGCTTCAAGCTGCTTTAATACAACTCTGTCTGCAAGTGGTTGTAATTTCATTACAAATGCCTCCTTTATATAATGGTTTGAATAATCTTTTTAAATTGTTAGCACTCATTTCGATTGAGTGCTAACCTCTAAGAACATATATTAGTGACTTCGCTTTGTATGTGCAAACGTGGATATCAAACATCAGATACATTATACTCTCATTTTCTTTGATTATCTCATCTTATCTCTCTTTTGCATCATTTAGTTATTAAAAAAGTATAAACTTGTAGCGTCAGTCTGCATTTCAGAGGCATAAAACCGTATTAATATGATGTTATGTCGACATTTCAGTAAAATCCCCGATTAAAAGTCAACGTGCCGGTACTCAGGAAAAAATAAGAAAAGCATCAAAATCATAGATATCTACGAATTTTTGATGCTCCGGCTTACTTACTGCTTAAAGTACGTTATCGCAACAACCTTCTCATCCAGCGCAAATGTGATTCCACAGTCTTCGAAATCATAGTTCAAGATATGGCTTCCTTCCATAGTTTCGCTTGAAGGTTCTCCGTAGGCGGCACGCACTTCCTCTTCAGTACTGCCGACAGAAATGCCTCTGGCCGTCTTAACGTTCTCATCGTGTATCGTAAGCTGTCCCAGCGATTTCACTCCGTCAACTTCTTCTGTAAAAAGAACCATTCTGTCCGTATCGATATAATAAATATTTCCGGATTCATCCCCTGTCTGATTCTCTTCCGTTCCGATAACACTAAGGATCGTATCAATATCATCATTTACAGAAACTGTTTTTCCATTATATTCAAAAGAATTATCGGGAACCATGGGTTCTTCCGATGTAGCCTCAGCAGCCGATTCCTCTTCTGTCATCTCATCTGATGAACCTTCGGCACTGCTTTCCTCAAACAATTCCTCAATACTAAAATCTGAATCACTGCTTAGCTCAGATTCAATCATTTCACCTATATCAGAAAGTTCCTCTATTTCCGGCACTTCGCATCCAACAAGTGTAAACATCATCACTGATGCCATAAGACATATCATCATTTTCTTTTTCATACCACCAACTCCCTTTCCAATTATAAAAACACTTTGTAGCAAAGAAAAAAATTTCCTAAGATACAAAAAATGACCGCAGAAATAATAGATTTCTCCGTTATTCTGCAGTCAAACCATCTCGTTATGTTATTACACACAATAAAAGATTTACGACTTTGCGCCCATACATTTCTGTATGTTTGCCCCGTTTTCTCTCTATGTTAATTTTAACATAACCTTAGTCCATTATCAATCAAATTAATCCATATACTGCTACTCGCCTTTATAATCATACTTTTCAGCAAAATCCTTCACTTTTGTCACAAGAATACTTGCAACATTCCGAAAAATTATTTATAATCTTTTTATTAACATATATTTTACAAAAATGTAGAGATATAATCTCTCAAAGATTGGAAAAATGCTATGGAAACAAAAATCATATTCATCAATGATGAACTTATATCACATAAAAAAGAACTGGAAAACTGCAAAGAAGAAATAAATGAGCTTCTGGCAAAATTTGAAAAAATGGATATGGATCCCGCCAACAAAAGCTATGTACGCATGATGGCGGCCAAAATAAATATTACGCTCCATGATATTGATTCAAATATCCGAAAGATTTCTTTTGCTTACAATATCGCTGAGCAGTACGCCGAAAGACTGATCAACTATTCTTATATGAAAAATACACTTCTTACGGATGACACCGAAGATGAAAGCTCAGATACAAAACATACAAATTAAATAAGTATTTCGCTCGCGAAATGCCAGCGCGCAAAAGGAATTTCCTATGATATAAAGAAAAAGGCTTCATCTGCACTTTAACGTGCATAGATGAAGTCCTTTTTATAAATCCTTTAAATAGCTTTCTTTCGTCCCAGCATCTTTCTTATCATGCCTTTGGACATCTCAAAGCCCAGCGTTCCTGAATTTACAACGATCATATCTTCCGGCGCGCCCATCAGATCTGATGCCTTCCATATCCATCCGCCCCATTCTTCCTGCGAATAAACCTTGCAGAATTCATCCCAGTCTGTAAAGACAGGCGTTGCATTTGTCTCATTTTTCCCATTTCCTTTTGAAAGACACGGAATCGATATTTGTGTTCCTTTCTTTACAGAGCCTTTCGCATCGATTCTTTTTGCGATCTGATCCATGCCCTTAACCGGTACCAGAAATGATGCTCCGCGAAATGCCTTGACTATATCTGCCTCGAGCTTTTTAAGCATTTCTTTTTTGCCATCATAATCTGCACTGTAGAAGCGCTCTTCCTGAAACTTCGCCACGGAGCGGAAAAAATCCGGATTCATGACAGGCCTGTTTATCTCAGGTGTCTTACTAAAATCAGGCACCGGGATTATCTCTTCGCTCTTTATCGATATCGCCGAATATGCCATAATATCAACCTGAAAAACCTGCACACCTCTCATATAAGCCGAAACGCCAAAAAATTTAAACAAGTCGCCATGCGGTATCTCGGTCACTTCAAACGTAGTCCTGAACTGCTTTATAAAATATCCGATACACTCATCGGCATACTCTCTTTCCGTAAATACCCAGACCCTGTTCCCGTCATCTATAAAAGGTGAATGAGTTATCCTGTCGGTAACCGTCCAAAGCCGTTCAGCCGACTTAAGCCTTTCGATTATGATTTTCTTAAGTGCATCTATCGCCTTAATAAATCTGACAGCGTGCGTATCCTTCTTTTTTAAAGTATCTTTGCTGATACCTACGAAAATCCCCTTCTCAACTGCATAACAGGCATTGGAATGTATCGTTATGATATCCTGGATTGGAAGATTTCTTATCTCCTTCATGGTTTCCGTCTCATCAGGGCTTATTCTCGGAACATATCTGTTACTTATATCATGTGCATGTTGTGTTCTCTCTTCTCTTGTCATTAATAAAAAAATTTTCCTCTTTGTCGTTTGCTGAATCTCCGGTTGCGTTATTAGAAAATTAATTATATAAATTTCCTATTAACATCTTAACATGTGTGAACTTTCAGCGCAATAATTTAGCCTCGTAAAAAACTGAATAAACAAGCCATTTAATTAGTTCATATTCTTTTTATAATAAATAAATTGCATATCTAAGATTTATAATACATAATACAGTTAAGAAAATGTCGCTTTCAAAACAAGGATGTTTTGAGTTTACGCTTTAAGCGCATGTGCAAGGAGGGCAATGTTATGAGCACAAATATTTTTGACAGTCTATCGGGCTCATACAACTACATGTCCGATATGAACAATCTTCTTTCGGATTATTCAAGCATTAAAAACGGCTCTTACAGGTCGCTTATGAAATCATATGTGAAAAAAGTCGGCAATCAGGCAGCGCTCAACGCATACAGAGAAACCGGAAGCACGGCAAACGTTTCCGTCTCCGATCCGGATAAGACAACCGATTCCAAGAAAGTAACTTCTACGTCAAATACCAAAGACACAGCCAAGGTTACTGCTGACAAATATGAGAAATTCAGATCAAACTGGCTCGACAACCAGCTTAAACACTACGAAAAAGACGGCAGTAAAACTACCGCCGCCGATACATCAATATCAATCGATACAACAACTTGAATTTTAATCTTTTTTGTGAGGAATTTCCTTTCCCGAAAGATCAATATAGTTCTCTTTCAGAGCTATAGCCCAGTATTTTTCCGGTATATCCGGCCATTTAACTGCTCCGCGTTCCTGTTCGCATAGTCGCATGGCGCGGAGCAGAACTGTTTCACTAAGGTCCACTCCGGTCCTTATCGTATGCATGGCCAGTGCAGCCCACGCAGGTGCGGTATTGCAAAGACCTGACTCTTTAAATTCCTTTAATATCTCTTTCCTGTCATACTCAAGCTGAATAAGCTCTTCTTCCCATGTTTTCCCGTTTCCGTGAAGTATACAGAACTGCGTTTTCCCGCCGTGAGACCAGGGAATCCCGATAGATCCGGGGCCAACGGCTTTTTTGCCCCTATAAACATATGCATCCTGAATATGCACGTGTCCGTGGAGAAGAAGCGACGTATTCATATGCGCAAGTATCCTCTTGGTATTTCTCTTTTCCCTGATAAGCACCTCGCTTGTATTTTCCGGCGATCCGTGACAATACTGAAACTTAGGCATCCCCGGCATCTCATATACTCCCTGATTCTGAAGCGAAGCAAAAAAATCAAAATCTTTATCCGTGAGATTATTATAAGTGTAAAGAAGGCTTCCGCTCGACGATCCGGCTTTCCAGCCCTCACCGCCTTTTTTCCTGTAATTAAGAAGGTATTCCTCCCTGTTTCCGCGTATTATGCAGGTATTAAAATACTGCTTCAGAACATAGATAAGTTCCATCGTTTTCTGAGGATACGGACAATCCGACACATAATCTCCCAAAAGAAGAAAATTCGTTATCCCCCTCCCCATGGCATAATCTATGCAAGCCTGCAACGCAGAATGATTGCCGTGTATATCGGCAAATACCGCAATATCAATCATATAAGACTAAAGCTCCGTTCATCAAACTGTCTGGTAAAGAGTTCGTAATAATAACCCTTCTGCTTCATAAGCTCCGCGTGTTTGCCGCGCTCTGTTATCTTACCGTCTCTTACCACCAATATTATATCAGCATCTACGATAGTTGACAGCCTGTGTGCTATGACAAAAGATGTCCTTCCCTTCGTAACTGTGACAATGGCATCCTGAATCGCCCTCTCCGTAACTGTATCGATCGAAGATGTCGCTTCATCAAGTATAAGGATCCTTGGATCAGCAAGAATCGCCCTCGCAAACGAAAGAAGCTGCTTTTCACCAGTCGACAGCATATCGCCGTCTTCTCCGACGTCGCTGTCAAGCCCCTTCTCCATCTTCTTTACAATATCTTCTGCAGATACGAGCCTAAGCGCCTCCATTATCTCTTCATCGGTCGCATCAGGCTTTCCGTATTTAAGATTATCTCTTACGGAACCCGAAAACAAGTGCGGCGTCTGAAGTACATATCCAAGATTACTGTGAAGCCATAACTGCGACCTAAGAGCCGCATCTTTTCCATCGATAAGCACCTGTCCCTTTGTCGGTTTAAAAAATCTACAAACAAGATTTACAAGCGTCGATTTGCCGGCGCCCGTCTCTCCCACTATTGCGACGTTCGTTCCTTTCGGCACTTTGAGATTAAAGTTTTCAAGGACATATTCATCGCCGTCCGGATATTTAAAAGAAACATCCTTAAATTCAATATCTCCTATCAAAGGTTCCCAGTTCTCTTTTTTGGGATTAAAAGTATCTCCGTATTTTTCAATTACTTCAATAGAATCAGAGACATCAGACTCTGTCTCAAGGAGTCTGAAGAGCCTCTCAACATTTACCTGAACCGCGATCATCTCTGATATCGTGACGATCACATTCTGTACCGGCTCAAGAAGCCCTAGCGCATATGACAGGAACACCGACAGCGTACCTATCTGTATGATACCGCTCTCTGTAAGATTACCGCCCTTCCACAATACAAGTGCAAGCGCAAACGAAGACAGCATGGTTATAAGAGAAGTAAAAAGAGCCGAATAATGCGTGGAATGTACCGATTCTCTCCGCATTTTCTCCGTATCTTTTTCAAAATCCTCTTTTATCTTATCCTCGACGACAAGTGACTTTATCGCCTTGGCACCGGTGATTCCTTCATTGAAATTTCCCGTTATCGTCGAATTTATCTCTCTGATCTTTCTGTTAAGCACAAGGAGCTTTTTCTGGAAATACATCGCGATCACGGCCGCAACAGGAACCATCACGATCACAAATGCCGCGAGCCTTACATTCATCACAAGCATCATAACGAGCACCCACACAATGTAAGCGCCGTTCCATATGATATCCATCATTCTCCATGACACCATAACGCCGATCTTTCCCGTATCGCTCATTACTCTCGCGTGAATATATCCGACATTGTTTCTGTTAAAATAGTCAAATGACAGTTCCTGTAGATGGTTAAAAGAAGCATTCCTAAGATCTCTGTCCATCCCCATCTCAACCTGTCCGCACAGATCGCAGGTCACGTAATTGTCGACAACCTGGATAATCAGGATCACAAAATAAAGGACAATGAATAAAGGAAGCCCCTCCAATGTCTTTTTTGCCACGAAATTATCCAGCGCGAACCTGTTAAATATCGGAAAAACAGAATCAAAGAGCGAACTTATCACGCCCAAAGAAACCATCAGGATGATCTTCGGAAGATACGGTTTTATATACGTATAAAGTTTTGGTATGCCAAAAAACGGCAGCTTTACGTTATTTTCTTCTTTCATATTCCCTGCATCTGTATATCATAAATTTTTTTATAGATTCCATCCTGCTCAAGGAGCTTATCATGGCTTCCGCTCTGTGCCACTCTTCCCTTATCAAGCACAATGATATTATCCGCGTGCATCAGAGTCGTTATCCTGTGGGTTATTATTATCACCGTGGAATTTCCGGCATTTTCGGAAAGCGCCTTCCTAATCTTCATATCGGTCTCGGTATCTACAGCCGACAGTGAATCATCAAATACCATGATAGGCGGCTTTGACATCAGCATCTGCGCTATCGCGGTCCTTTGCTTCTGGCCTCCCGAAAGGGTAACGCCCCTCTCTCCCACATAAGTATCATATCCTTTGTTAAAAGAAAGTATGGTATCATCAAGCGCCGCTATCTTAGCCGCTTCTCTTATTTCTTTCATATTCGGATTATTTCCCGCTATTCCGATATTTTCAGAAAGAGTCCCCGAGAAAAGAAATGGCTCCTGAAGGACAAGTCCTATATTTTTCCTTAAATGACTTGCTTTGATATCGGCTATATCCGTATCTCCTATGTAAATCTTTCCGCATCCTTCAGGCAACTTATATAATCTGTCCAAAAGATACATTAGAGTAGATTTACCGGATCCCGTTCCTCCAAGTATTCCAACCGTTGTTCCTGCTTTTATGGTAAAACTTACATTTTCGACAACTTCGCTCAAACCTTCGTCGTATCTGTAAGAAACATTTTCAAATCTTATATCGCGGTTCATATCGGGTTCGACCGCATTTTCTGCATCTTTTTCGGTTTCGGAGTTCATAATGTAAGCAATACGGTCTATAGAAACCCTTGCTTTACTCATCTCGGAGATTATCCTTCCAAGCGCACGTACAGGCCATGTGAGCATGGCGTTGTAAGAAACAAAGGCGATATACTCTCCGACAGTTATTGTATCTTTTACGCAAAATACCGCTCCGACCACCGTTATGATCATGACCTGTAATCCAGATATCAGGTCATTTGACGCCCAGAACGCCGCCAGAATCTTTATAAGTCTTATCCAGAGGTCCGTATAATGAGAATTTTGTTTTTCAAAGCGGTCTCTTTCATACTTTTCTCTTCCAAATGCCCTTACTACGCGAACTCCCGTAAGATTTTCCTGCGCAGTCGAAGATAGTCTTCCTTCTTCCGAATCCGCCTGTTCAAAGCCCACTCTTATCTTGTTATGGAAAAAACATGAATAAAGAACTATGACAGGAATAAATACCGCGGATATTACAGTCATGGTCTTATTTATGCCAATCATGAAATATACCGCTACAACTATCCTTATCACCGTTCTTACAAGAGAATGAAGCTGCTCCGAGACAAACATCTTTATCGTATCAACATCCGATGTACAACGCTGAATGATATCGCCGGTGTGATTTTCGCTGTGCCACGAAAAAGGCAGCTCCATAATATGTTCAAAAAGCTTATCTCTCATTCTGCGAACGAATCTCTCCGCCGCAATAGAATTGGTAAGTTTTAAAAGATATCTGCAAAGCGCCGCAAGAAGCGCAACTGTAATAACAGCAGCCGCTACATATACAAGGTTCTCTTTAAGAAACACCCTGCCGCCTGCTTTTTCGATCAATCTTTCCATATATGCAGGGACACTGCCCTCATTTAAGGCAGTGTCCGCAATACAAAAGTCGATCGTATATTGAATTATCTTCGGTCCTATCATGTCAAGAAAAGTCACAATAACCGAAAATATCACGCTTATTAAAAAGATTAATAAGCTCCCCTCAAGAAAATATAATATGATCATATTATCCTTTTACTATTTCTTTTAATGATCCTGCAAGTCCCGCAACACTCTGAATGTTTGAAGGAACGATTATCTTGGTTGCCTGTCCGTTTGCAGCCTTCTCAAACGCCTCAAGACTCTTAAGTGTAAGAACAGAATCATCTGCTCCCGCTTCCTTAAGCATCTTGATACCTTCTGCATTAGCCTCCTGGATATTCTTGATAGCTTCAGCCTGACCTTCGGCCTCACGGATTCTCTTTTCTCTCTCAGCTTCAGCTCTGAGGATAGTAGCCTGTTTATCAGCCTCGGCCTGAAGGATCTTACTCTGCTTCTCACCTTCTGCAACAGTGATCTGAGACTGCTTTTCACCTTCTGCAAAGAGAATCTTCTCTCTCTTTTCACGCTCAGCCTTCATCTGCTTCTCCATCGCATCACGGATCTGCTCGGGAGGATTGATATTCTTAAGCTCAACTCTTGTAATCTTGATTCCCCAAGGGTCTGTTGCGATATCAAGAGCATCCTGCATCTGCGCATTGATCTGATCTCTTGATGTAAGTGTCTCATCAAGTGTAAGCGATCCGATAACGTTACGAAGTGTTGTGGCAGTAAGATTCTCAATAGCTCCGATAGGATTTCTTACACCATATGCAAATGCCATAGGATCTGAAATTCTGAAGAATACGATAGAGTCAATCTGCATTGTTACGTTATCCTGTGTGATAACGGGCTGAGGCGGGAAGTCGCAATACTGCTCCTTAAGATCAACCTGTCTTGCCACTCTGTCTATAAAAGGAACTTTTATATGAAGACCTACATCCCATGTCTCCTTATATGCTCCTAGTCTCTCAACGATAAATGAATGTGCCTGAGGTACGATCCTGATATTTGCCGCAAGCAAAATAATCACAAGAATTACCACGATAGGAAAAATAAACATAATTATGTCCTCTCTCTCAATTTTTAATAAGTTATTTTTTTTACGATCAGTTTATTTCCGACAATCTTTTCGACGACAACTTCCTCTCCTTCTTCGATTGTAATGTTGTCATCAGTCGATCTTGCAAGCCAGATTGAACCCTCAAGCTCAACCTTACCGCTATTTTTCATATTATCGATCCCGGTCTTTACGATCAGTTTTTTACCGATAACGGAGTCAATATTGGTCTTGGTCAGATTGTTATTAAAATGTTTGGCTGCAATAGGTCTTACCGCTGCGATACATACGACTGAAACAAGCACAAACACGGCAACCTGAGCCGGAAGTCCCGCTCCTGCCAGTGCAAGTATCATCGCGATAAAACTACCTGCAGCAAACCATATCGTCACAAGTCCGACGGTTGCAAGTTCAATTAATGCAAATACAACAGTGATTACCAGCCAATAACCTGCCGGTGTAGAAATAAAATCCATAGATACCCCCTTCCCCATTGCATCGCCGCTACCGCTGTTTTGGGTAACGTATTACTCATATTATACATTCTTTTCAGCGGGAAATCCATGTATATATCAGGTAAACTTCTTATCGTTATACCATTTGATTATTACTCAAATCACGGCTATTATATATTATAGGGGAAAGGACTTATGCATATGATCGATGATTTATATACAGAGCTTAAAACAGCCGTAAATTCAATACCTCTTTCAGCCGCAATCCTGTCCGTCAAAAAAGACGGTAACGGAAATTGCGACGAGCTTCGCTACTTTACCATGAACGATTCATTTATTTCCGACTCTTTGTATCTTTTTTTTAAAGACGAATCAGATAACAGTAAAACCAGAGAAGAACAACTTAAAGAAGTAGAATCAAGGCTTGAGGGTGAATTATATACAGCAAATGTTCAAAAGGAGCTTAAATTTGAAGATGCCTGTTTCAGAGCGGCATGGAAAAGAGAGCCCATCCATAACTATGTAGATACGACAAAAATGTACGGATACTGGACCGAAAACTTTTTCCTTCCCGTCGCCGTAAACTTTGATAAAGTCGAATCCGACGTAGCTTTCTGTCTTTTCATATACACATTAAACAAGGAAATGGATGTGAATAAGTTTTCAGCAGTATCTCCCGATATTGCCTCATTCATCATAAAATCTTGCTTAGAGCTTCAAAGTGAAAATGATTTCTATTCCAGCATGCAGCTTGTCACCGATTATATAAGAGAATATGCCGGCGCCTACGGTGCAAGTATAATGTCCTACCAGAGCGACCTGAAACAATATGAAGTAATAAGCGGTTCGACCGTCGATGAAGTGAGCATAAAAGAAATATTTTCGAATATTCCTTTCTCAACTGTCGCAAGCTGGGAAAAGCTTCTGAAACATACAAATGCGATCATCATTAAGAACGAGCAGGATCTTGAATATTACGAAAGCCAGGCTCCCGAGTGGGTAAAAACTCTGAGAGACAGTCGCGTTTTCAGTCTGTGTCTCGTACCTTTTTTGCGCCAAAATAACATAATAGGCTATCTGTTTATTTCAAATTTTGATGTCAGTCAGATGAAAAAAGTCAAAGAAATGCTTGAACTGTTATCTTTCTTCTTATCTGCGGAAGTTGCAAACCATCTTTTCCTTGAAAAGCTTGAATACCTCAGCAATATAGATATTCTGACCGGCGTAAAAAACAGAAACTGCATGAATGCAGATCTTGAAGAGTTTTCTATAAAATTCAAATTTAATCCCATTCCGTTTTCTGTCGCATACTGTGATATCAACGGGCTTAAGATCGTAAACGATAATCTGGGTCATGATGCGGGTGACAAGCTTATTGCAGCAGCTGCCGACATTCTCAAGGAAGTCTTTAAAGATGACAACATCTACAGGGCCGGCGGCGATGAATTTTCAATCATCTCAACGCACAGCTCAGAGCATGAGTTTGAGGAAAAAATAAAAAGACTCCGTGAACTTACAAGCGATCCAGACAAGCTGTGTTTTGCGATCGGTTACTATCACGACGGCGGATCGGGCCCCTTGGAACTTGCCATGCGCTATGCAGATGAACGGATGTATCGGGACAAAAACGAATTCTATGAAAAGCACCCCGACAGAAGGCGTTAACTTAATTATTAATTTATTATTTTTCACACTTTATTGTTTGATTATTCAATAATTTAAAGATAATATAGATATGAATTTATTATGCGGTAAGATGCACTTTTTGGAGGTAAACAATGTCACTCAATAAACTTTTTGAGCATTTTGATGAGATAGAATTATCCGCCGATCTTTCGGCCTTCATAATAAAGACTTGTCTACATATGCGCATGGGCGAAGATTTCCGTTCCAGCATGGATAATGTCGCCAAAGATTTAAGAGAATATACCGATTCTTATGCTTCATGTATCATGACAATATCAAGAGATCTTTACAAATTTAATGTTGTCGGCGAAAGTGTAAGAAACAATGAGATTGTACTTCAAAATGTTTTTGACAACATTCCGTATGAAGTTGTTGAAAGCTGGGAAGAACTTACACTTGAGAATGATTCTATAATCATAACAAATAGTGCAGATATGGATAATTACGAAAAGCGCTCTCCCGCCTGGGTAAAAACTCTTAAAGAAAACGGCGTCGAGACTCTGTGTCTTATCCCTTTCATTCATCAGAATACCATAATAGGATATATGTATGTCACAAACTTCAATATTACAAAGATTGCCGAGTTTAAAAAGATCATTGAACTTCTCTCTGCTTTTGTAACATCGGAAGTTGCTCATCATCTTCTCATCGAAAGGCTAAGAAACTTAAGTCTTATCGATTCGAGGACAGGCGTATATAACAGAACCGCAATGAACAACATGGTAGATGAACTTTCAGCACAATTAAAGCTCACTCCCGCCCCGTTCAGTGTTGCTTTCTGTTATCTCAACACACTTAAGACAGTTAACGAGAAGCAGGGACATGATGTTGGTAATAACCTTCTGAAAGAAGCCGGCAAAATGCTCAAAGAAGTTTTCCATAATGATTACATATACCGTTCGTCAGGTGATGAATTCGCAGTTATATCAACGACAAGCTCCGAAGAAGAGTTTGAAGAAAAAATTGAGAATCTCAAAGACCTTGCAAGCGATCCCGATTGGCTCTATTTCACAGTCGGATACTACACAGACAACACCGACGGCGCTCTTCACAGCGCAATGAGATATGCCAACAAGTACGAGCAGGAATTTAATGAGGAATTCTATTATAACTATCCGGATATGATAAAATAAGTTTTCCGACAAAATAAGGGTGAGATCCATAGGTATCAAATGGATTTCACCCTTTTATAATTATTCCTAATTTTCCGTGATCATCTTAGAGCTTTTCTTATCTTCTTTTATAAATTCGTAAACAGCTTTAGCTTCAAAATATATTATGGCTCCGATCAGCACTCCGAGTGTGTTAAGGAGCACATCATCGATGTCTGTGCGTCTCTGATATAAAGGAAGCTGTGATATCTCGATAAAAACAGTCCAGCATAATCCGATAAGAGTAACCTTTATGATATTGCTGAGTTTTTTGTAGCAAAACGGCAAAGCCATTCCTACAGGTACAAACATCGCAATATTACCGAGTATATTTATTTTGTAGCCGGCATATTTCTGCTCAAGAAAAAGAAGTATCTTAAAATTACACTTAAACGGATACGCCCTATGAATATCAAAAATTACAGGAGGAATATGTCCGTTTTCAAGTTCAAACGGGAAATACACATATCTGGCGATAACCGCCAAACAAGCATATATAGTCAAAAGTTTCAATTCATATCTTATGTTCACACTTTTATTAACTCTGGCACATATTATTCTCGCAACGATCCAGCATATCGTAATAAAAGTAAACATCCCCAAGTAAGTAATCTGAATCATGTAAATCTTTCCTTTCAAGCTGTCACAAAAAGCCTATGACATGCGGAAATGATAACACTGAAAGGGGCTCAAAGTCAAATAATGACTGGTTTTCGTAAAGAAAAGGTCGGTTCTGTATAAAACAGAACCGACCTTATTTTATTATAATTAGCTATCCGGCTTAAATAGGAAGTTCGACTCTCGCGCCACAGCGCTCGCCCGAACGACCTTGCCAACTAAATTCAGCTACACCTCATTAAGTGTAAGGGGTATGTTCGACTTTCGCACGATGTGCGAAATCGAACGACCACGCTCACTAAACTCGACAAGACCTCGCTAAGCTGATATCAAAAGGAAGTTCGACTCTCGCACTTCGTGCTCGATCGAACGACCTTGCCAACTAAGCTCGACAAGACCTCGCTAAGTTGGCAAGGTCAGAACTTCCCAGCCTTAGCTGCTTCTTCGATAGAAACGGCTGTAGAAACAGTCATACCAACCATCGGGTTGTTACCTGCGCCGATAAGACCCATCATCTCAACGTGAGCGGGAACTGATGAAGATCCTGCGAACTGAGCATCTGAGTGCATACGTCCCATAGTATCTGTCA
>JAEEGI010000923.1_pt1 | contig 77139 bp, 49 predicted proteins | sample 8958751 | NCBI WGS metagenome assembly JAEEGI01 (sample SAMN16246545, study PRJNA631951) | gut metagenome | biome: gut microbiome; feature: rumen; material: KS-attached | host: Bos | place: Iran: Karaj | collected 2018-10
TCGGTCATGATGATTACCTCATCGCTCGATGCACGCACCTCGTCCTCAAGGATAATGAGGTCCTTGGTACGGCCTGCGAGCACGCTGATCACGCGGTTGCCAGCCTCTTTCATCGCGCGGATGATGGGCAGCAGCGGAGCGGTACCTACACCGCCACCGGCGCACAATACGGTGCCATACTTCTGGATGTGAGTGGCCTGGCCCAGGGGACCTACCACGTCATGCAGGCATTCACCGGGTTCGAGGGCACAGATCTTGCGGGTGCTGTCGCCCACGCTCTGGATAACCAGCGTGATGGTGCCGGCCTTGGGGTCGCTGTCAGCAATAGTCAGGGGGATGCGTTCGCCTTTTTCGCCACAGCGCACGATCACGAAGTGGCCAGCACGGCGAGACTTGGCGATGAGGGGAGCCTCAACGACAAGCTTGGTCACGTTAGCAGAAAACTGCTCTTTACTAACGATTTTGTTCATTGGTTTTAATTGTGAATTAGTTATTAAGTTGTAAATTGTTTTCTTTATTTCTAAGGACTTTATGGACCATAATATCCTTAAAGCAGAGTCATGAATTCCTTACCGAACTGGCGGCTCTGCTCCAGGGCATCCTGGTCGGGAACCCACAGGGTGCGGATACCGTCATTCACGGGCTCGATGCCAGCGGCCTTGAGGTGCTCGGTGATGAGCTTGATACCCTCTCCACTCCAGCCGTAGCTGCCGAAGGCGGCGCCTTTCTTCTTTTTCAGCTTCATGCCCTTGAGCATCTCCAGGATGCCGGCAATGGCATAACTGTAGCCGTTGTTGATGGTGGGAGAGCCCACGAGCACGGCACGGGAATGGAACACCTCGGTAAGAATGTCGTTCTTGTCGTTTTGGGCGGCATTGTACAGCTTCACCGTCGTCGTGGGCGACTGCTCACGGATGCCGTCGGCAATGGCCTGTGCCATCAGGCGTGTGCTTTGCCACATCGTGTCATAGACGATGGTCACCTGGTCCTGCTGGTAGTTGTCGCTCCACTGCTGGTATTTCTCGATAATCAGGCCGGGGTTGTTGCGCCAGATGATGCCATGGCTGGGGCAGATCATCTTCACGGGCAGGTTCATGGCCAGGATTTCCTTCACCTTGCGGGCCACCAGCGGGCTGAAGGGGGCAAGGATGTTGGCATAATATTTCTCGGCCTCCTGCAAGACCTCATCCATGCACACCTGGTCGTCATAGAGCGACTCGGTGGCAAAGTGCTGGCCGAAGCCGTCGTTGCTGAACAGGATTTCCTCACCGCTCAGGTAGCAGAACATCGTGTCGGGCCAGTGCAGCATCGTGGCCTCGATAAAGGTCAGCGTAGTATCGCCCAGCTCCAGCGTGTCACCGGTCTTGACGTTGACAAAGTTCCAGTCCTGGTGGTAATGGCCACGGATGATGGCTTCGCCCTTGGCGGTACAGTAGATGGGCGTTTCGGGGATTTCGCGCATCAGATCCACGAGGGCTCCGCTGTGGTCAATCTCGTTGTGGCACATCACGATATAGTCAATCTTGTTGAGGTCAATCTCCTGCTTCAGGTTCTTGATGAACTCGCGGCTGTAGGGCAGCCAAGCGGTGTCGATGAGGACCGTCTTCTGGTCACGGATCAAGTAGGAGTTGTAACTTGAGCCGCGGTGGGTGGACAACTCGTCGCCATGAAAACGCTTCAATTCCCAGTCCACTTTACCTACCCAAGTCACTCGGTCAGTCAGTTTCTTACCCATTTTGTGTTATATCATTAGTCGGTTAATAGTTGTTTCAAACTGCAAAATTAACACATTTTTCTTTCTCCAACCCCAATAGGCAGTGTTTTTCTATATAAAAATGAGCGCACTGCCCAATGATTTGGGGGCAGTGCGCTGGATTTTAAGGCGTTTTTCTAATGACCGTGACCGTTATTCTGCCGTGATCAGGTAGATTTGGCCGTCAGGGGTCGAGAAGACGATTTTTCCGCTTTGGGCACAGGGCAGGGGATAGGTAGCAATCACGTCATCGCCGGTGAGCACCTGCTGCTCGCCGCTGAGCGTGCGTGCGACAATCCTTGAGGCCGTGATGGTATATTCGCCGTCCTCCTCGTCCATGCCTACGATGGTCTTGTTGTCCCACCACTTGGGAGCCGTGAGGTTGCCCATAGCAGTGACATGACTGCCGTCGATGTCACACACAAAAGTCCCCTGGCCGCTCACGTAGTAGAGCACTCGGCTACCATCGGGCGAGAGCGAGCCCCAGATGTAACGCTCGTCGGGGCCATTGGGTGCCAACAGCGTCGTCACACCACCCTGGGTGATGTAGAGTTTCAAGTGATGCCTCGACAGCACGGGACGATTGCCAGCGTCAGATACGCCTTTGGCAAGAGCAAAAGACTTGACCTGCCCGTCGGCAACTACCGTAGCAGTGGCATTGCCGGCGTTAAAGCCCTGCAAGTCACGGGTGGGCTTCACCAGCGTCGTTGACTTGCCGGTGGCCAGGTTGATGGCTTTGACGGCTTCATGGCGGCGTTTGTTCTTATAGGACAACTCGCCATAAACCACCTGACCGCCATCCTGACTGATACACACATTGCTGCCGGCACCTTCTTTATCGGTGAGCCTGGTAGTACTATTTGTTGACAGGTCCCATTTGACAAGACCCTGCTTGGTGTCGGTCGACAGCAGGATATAGTCGCCTTGCGGACTGACAGCGACGGCCTGCTGAATGATACCGTTGGCAGCAACGGGAACATCCAGGCGCTCGACTGACGTCACATTCAGGATTTGAGCACTTGCACTCACGATGCCAGTCAGCATCAGGAGCATGAATATCATATTATTTTTCATCATCAAAAAATTCTTTTGTTGAGTTAAACAATGAATCAGAAAGCACCCAGCAGGCTGTCGATGAGCGCTGTCACATCGGCGATATTGATAGCCGAGCTGCCGTCGACGTCGGCCGCCCGCTCGTTAAACGGTTCGGGACTGCTGCCCAACAAGTGATCGATGAGGGCAGTGACATCGGAAATATTCACGATACCGTCACAGTTCACATCACCGGCAAGGCCGCCCTGGCCCTTGGTGACGGTGAGAGATGACTTGGCGGGGGTAGTGCTCTGGTTGTCCTGAGTGGGAATCGAATAGATACCCACATTGCCACCGGCGCACACCAGGTTGCCGCCCCAGTCAAACGCCATCTGGTAAATGGCATTGACACTGCTGCGGGCATCGGCGATGAACGAAGTGCCGTTAGACACGAGGGTGGGGGTGGAGCCGTTCCAGGTGATGTTGAAGAACTGCAGCACACCGTCACCATCGTTGATGACCATCATGTCGTTGCTATTGTTGATGGCAAAGCCCGACATCAGTGAACCGGTCAACGAACTGAGGTCTCTACCTGAGTTGTAAACCACCTCGCCATCGTTATTGACAAACACGAGCGAAGGCACACTTTGCAGATTCTGGCCACTGCTGCGGTATTGCATGACCCAAGTGCCACGTCCGCCATTGTCGGCGATGATGTTGCCGTTACCGTTGATCATGAGCGTACCCACGTCAAGGTAATTGTCAGGAGCCTTGTCCCAGGTGGTGAGCAGGCTGCCATCGGGCTGACCGATGTTGTAGATGCCCACACCGTTGCCCTTGCCCGAGGGACCGATAACGTCCTCGAGGAAGGCATACAGCTTGGTATCGGCGCCCGTGCCCTGAATCCAAACGCCAGGTACCGAACCGCCGACGCTCTCGCCATTGTTGGTAATCAGACCGCTGGAGTTGCGGCTACCGACAAAGAACTGGGTATAAGTGCCATCCAGGTGGTCAGGATCGGCGATATAGATGCCCGAAGTGGCATCACCCCATTCGGGAATATAAATCTTACCCTCGCCATCCACGGCCAGTCGCATGTTGTTGGCCCAAGTGATGCCGCCGTTATAAACACTAGAATTCATCGGGCGGGCATTGATGTCACAGGCATAGATACCGTTGCCTGCATTGTTCTTGGCAACGCGCTCGCCCACATAGATGGTGCCGAAGTGGCTGCTCTCGGGGCTGCGGTCGATGGCAACGGCGGCGCGGGTATAGGAAGCATAGTTGTCGTTCAGGCGGGTAATGCGGGTAATGGCGTCACCCACTACATTCACAGCCCAGTTCATCACCTGGCCATCGTTGCCGGGCAACTGCTCCTCGGTCAATGTGATGGTGTTCTCACCCTCGACCACATCGGCCAGTGCCACGCGGCCCACTTCCTCACCGGTTGTGTTATCGGTGAAGATGAGGCTGGCACCACGAGCGGTGGTGTTGGCGTTAAAGATGAAGGTGTAGCTGCCATCATCGTTCTGGGCACTGTTGAGGCCGTAGGCAAAGATACCCTTGACAAATGAGGTGTCTACGGGTAAATCCTTCTTGACGACGCTCAGGGCAGTGCGTGCAGGCGTCGTGCTCTGGTTATTGTCGGTCGGAATTGAGTAGATGCCGATGTTCTTGCCGGCACACACGAGGTTGCCGCCCCAGTCAAACGCCATCTGGTAAATGGCATTGGCACTGGTGCGGGCATCGGCAGTAAACGAGGTGCCATTGGCGGTCAAGACGGGCACATTGCCGTTCCAGGTAATGTCAAAGAACTGGACAATACCGTCACCGTCGTTGATGACCATTACGTCGTTGCTGTTATTGATGGCGAAACCTGCGATTACCGAGCCATTGAGCGCGGTCAAATCGGTGCCGCTGTTGAACAGGACGTTGCCGTCATTATCTACAAACACGAGCGAAGGCACTGCAGCAGTGTTCTGGCCCTTGCTGCGGTTCTGGCAAACCCAGATGCCGCGACCTGCCGGGTCGGCAATGATGTTACCGTTGGTGCTCTGCTCGAGCGCTCCGATGTCAAAGTATTTATTGGGAGCCTGGTTCCATATGGCGAGCAGACTGCCATCGGGCTGTCCGATGTTATAGACACCCACGCCGTTGCCCTTGCCTGACGGACCGATAACGTCCTCAAGATAAGCATAAAGCTTGGAGTCGGCGCCATTGCCCTGAACCCAGACACTGGGAACAGAACTGCCCACGCCCTCACCGTTGCCGTTGGTAATCAGGCCCGAGCTGGCTCGCGTGCCCTCAAAGAACGGGGTGAACGTGCCGCCCAGATTGTCGGGGTCGGCGACATAGATGCCCGAAGTGGCATCGGCCCAGTCAGGAATGTAAACCTTGCCTTCACCGTCCACACTGATGCGGAAACAGTTGCTCAGTGCCTGGCCTCCGCGATATACCGTCGTGTTGCGGGGCCTGCCGTCGATGTCACAGGCATACAGGCCATTGCCGGCATTGTTCGAACCCACGCGTTCGCCCACGTAAATGGTGCCGAAGTGGCTGCTCTCGGGGCTGCGGTCGATAGCGACGGTGGCGCGGGTATAGGAAGCATTGACGGCATTCAGGCGGTCGATAGCGGTAATCGGTTTGCCTACCACGTTCACCGACCATGCCAGCACTTGGCCATCGTTGCCGGGCAGTTCCTCGGGGGCAAACGTAAGGGTATTGCTGCCCTCGACGATACCGCTCAGGGTGATGCGTCCGGCCTCCTCGCCGCTCACGCTGTCGGTGAACACGAGATAGGCCTCGTTGGGCTCACTGTTGCAGTCAAACGTGAAGACATACTTGCCGTTGTCATCAATGCTGCGGTTCAGGTTATAGGCGAAGATGCCTTTGACGGGCTCGTCGGGTTCGAGAGGCTCACCGCCTTCAAGATAGAGCACCATATAGGTCGTCTCGTTGGCCTTGACGGTGTAACTGCCTTGATTCAGCAACTCATCATAGCCCTCGCAGCTGACGCTGATGGTGTAATCGTTGCCGGGAGCCAGGTTGTCAAAGACGAAGATGCCGTTGTAATTGCCGTCGGTCGTGTAGGTATTCACCAGAGTACCGCCCTTGTATAGGCTGACTACCGCCCCATTGACGGGAGCTTTGGCATCGATAGAACCCGAGGCATAGGTGTACAGGCTGTGTTGCAGACTGTTGACCGCATCCTTGACGCTACCCATGATGTAACCGGTTGTTTCGCCGTTGATGCCGAAGTAATCGGCTGCGCCACGCGCCAGGCGGATGCCTTCCTGACGGCAATAGTCCTGGTTAAGGGCGCGGTGACGGGCGGGCTGATAGGTGTGGAAGTAACCCTCCACCAGGAAACCGGGCACGCCGTGCTTGAGCGCTCCCAGGTAGCCGTAATAAGTAACGCCCGATGCCGTGTTGGTGCTGTTCGAGCCACTGCCGTAGAAGCTGACGTCACCCTTGATATAGGTATTCGTGCGGCTGTAGGAACTCGTGGGATCCACCTCGTTCATCCAGTGCAGAGGCCAACTCTTTTGGCACATGGCCTTGCTGCCGCTCACAGCCTCTTCGGCATCGGTGCCACGGTAGATATACAGCGGATAGTTGGTCGAGGTGCCCTCGGTCAGGGCGTTGGAATGAATCGAAATGAACATGTCATAGTCGCCCTCCTCGGCCTCGGCCGAAATCACCGTCAATGGCTTGCTGTAGGCACCATAGGTGTTGCCGTCATAGGGGAAAGGCCCGCTGGCCGTTCTCGACATGGTGATGTTCTCGCCCTTGACGCCCATGCGCTTGAGTGCCTCACGCATTTCCAGACCTTTCCACAGGTTGGTGTTGCTCTCATAGAAGCCGCAGGTGTCGGGCCTGCCGGTCTCGGAGAGCATCGGATAAGAGATAGTGGCCATGGGGCGGTCGTTAGGACCCCACCCGCCATGGCCCGGATTGATGTAGATTCTCACATCGTCGGCAGTGACGGCCAGCGCCATGCCGACCGTGCCTGCCGCAAGCAAAAGCAATAGTAGGATTTTTTTCATCATCATAAAGCTTAAGAATTAAACATGAATTTTGACTTGACTCTTTGGTTAAACAAAAAGGCTCAACAGCGTGTGTGAGCCTTTTTGGTAATCATTATTTGGGTGCAAATATATGATTTTATTTTTAATATTCAAACAAATGAAGGTTTTTTATTGTAATAAAATCATATCCGTCACGCAACAGTTAGTCATTAGCCTCGTCTTCGGCTGTCAAGCTCTTGGCGCGATAGGTCCAGCTGTACAGCCTGTAGATGTCGGCCAGTCGAGGCAAACGTTCCTTAAAGTCCTGATAATTCTTGTCTTGGGGATTCAGCCACAACACCTCGGCCAGGGCAGCTATGCGGGGGAGCACCTGATACTGGACTTGAGGCTCACAGGTGATGTATTCGGTCCACACATTAGCCTGGGCTCCCAGAATATGGCCTCGTTTGTCGGCTGGCAATTTGTCGGCCACGGGTTCAAAATCATACACTTTCTTCAACGTGTTGCAACCGCCGAAGGCCAACGGCTCGTTCCATGTGCTCTTAGTCTGATAATAGTCAAAATACAAGGGGTCAACGGGCGTCATGACCACATCGTGGCCCAGTTGGGCGCCTTGGGCGCCAGGCTCGGCACCCCTCCACGACATGATGGTCGCTGTGGTATCCACATCGCAGCCCAACAGTTCGTCCCAGCCGATGATGCGCTTGTCAAAATGGCTCAAGTATTGCTGCACATGAGTGGTGAGGGCGCCCTGCAGCAGGGCCTCGGCACTCTGTTTGCCCTCGGCCTTGATGCCTAAGTCCTTGATGCGCTGCTGGCACAGGGGGCATTGCTCCCAGCGCATGCGTGGCGACTCGTCGCCACCGATGTGGATCAACTCACCGGGAAACAGCTGGGCGACCTCGGCCAACACGTCCTCAACAAAGCGCAAGGTATTATCTTTGCCCAGGCACAGGATATCGTCGGTCACGCCCCAACGCTGCCACACCTCATAGGGTCCACCCGTACAGCCCAGCTCGGGATATGCGGCCATGGCAGCCACCATGTGACCCGGCATGTCAATCTCGGGGACGATAGTGATGTAACGGTCGGCGGCATACTGCACGATGTCGCGTATTTCATCCTGACTGTAATAGCCACCGTAGCGGATGCCGTCGTTCACGGGAGAGTTGTGGCCCAGGGTAGTACCGTCGCGCCAAGCACCCACCTCGGTCAGGCGCGGGTACTTCTTGATTTCGATGCGCCAGCCCTGGTCATCGGTCAAGTGCCAGTGCATACGGTTCATGCCGTGCAGGGCCAGGATATCGATGTAACGCTTGACGGCCTCGGTGCTGAAGAAATGGCGCACACAGTCCAGGTGCATGCCGCGATAACCGAAGCGGGGAGAGCCTTCGATCTGTGCAGCAGGCAGATAGACGATGGGCGCAGGGCCCACGGGCAAAGATTTACGCAGCACCTGAATGCCCTGAAACACGCCCGCCGGCGTCTTACCTGCAATTTCCACACCCCGGGCAGTGACCGTGATGCGGTAACCTTCTTCATTGATGATTTTGCCGTCGAGCAGCAGGGTGATGTTGTCGGCAAAGTCACGTGTGTTGCGCGTGGGGCGAATGCTCAGGTGATCACCTGTCATCTCCTCAATGAACTGACTCAAAAAAAGGGCATTGCGCTCCATGTCACGGTTGCCAGTCGGGTAATTGATCAGACGCTGGGGCGTGAGTGAGAAATCGGCACTCTTGATGCCGTTGATGGCGTCGGGCAAGGGAACCACGCGATAATCGGCACGAGGCGTTTGGGCCATTCCGATAGCGGTTACCGACATCCATGCGGCAATAATAAGCAGGAGTTTTTTCATCTTGATAATAAATTGATTATTGATTTGTTTGCTGCAAATTTACGACTATTTGGCCGATAGCCAAACATAAAAAAGTAAAAAAGCAGTATCTTTGCGGCACGATGAGACGGTTGATAAAACATATCATATGCCTTGTTGCCATTATGCTCGTGGCACTGACGGCAATGGGACAGCAGACGGCGATGACACAGATTACCGGCCTGGTGCGTGACTCGTTATCGCACGAGGGCATTGCCTATGCGTCCGTCTCGCTCATGGGGACCAACGAGGGCACACTAGCCAGCGACCGCGGCGGCTTCACCATCAACTCACGGGCCAAATTCTCGAAACTGCGCGTTACCGCCATGGGATACAAACCCAAGGAGGTGGAAATCAAGCAGGGGCAGGGGAGTGTGGTGCTCATCGACCTGGTGGCGACAGGTGTCGAACTCGACGAACTGGTTGTGCACAAGGGCAAGGAAAAATACAGCAAGAAGAACAACCCCGCTGTTGAGATGATCAAACGGCTGCGGGAGCGGCGCGATGACAACGACCCGCGCCGCCATCCGCACTATGGCTATACCCAGTATGAGCGCATGATGCTGGGCTTCGGCAACCTCAACGACATCATCAGCAAACCCGAGGAACAGGCGTGGATCGATGAGTATGCCGACACATCGTTGCTCACGGGCAAGCGCATCCTGCCCATCTCCATCAAGGAGACCGTCGCCCGCGACTACTATGGCGATGGTGGCCACAAGCAACTCATCTTGGGTACCCGCAACGCCGGCATCGACGAGCGCATCGACCAGGAAAACATCAAGAAGATATTGGATAACTTCATGGGCGAAATCGACATCTTCCAGAACGATGTGTCCCTGCTGACCAACCGCTTTGTCAGCCCCCTGTCACGCATTGCGGTCGATTTCTACAAGTTCTACCTCAACGATACGGTCATTGTGGACGGCGAGCGCTGCGCCGTGCTGAGTTTCGTGCCGTTCACGCCTCAGACCTTCGGCTTCCTGGGCCGCCTGTACATCTCGCTCGAGGACACCACGATGTTTATCAAACGGGTGTCGATGGGCGTTCCCTACGACATCAACCTCAACTATGTGGACCGCATGAGCATCGTGCAGGATTTTGAACGCGCGCCCAACGGTTCGCGCCTCAAGGTTCGCGACAATGTGGAGGTGAGTTTCAAACTCATGCCTGGCGTGCCCGAGGCTTTTGCACGGCGTGAAACAACCTATCGTGACCACAACTTTGAGCGCCCCGAAGCCGGCGTTTTCAACTTCAAGGGCGAACAGTCCAGCGGCAGCGGTGTCGCCTTCATGCCCGACGAATTCTGGCAAGAATACCGTCCTGCCGAGTTGCGGACTACCGCGGCCACGATGCAGAGCCTGATGAAACGCCTGCGTGGTTCCAAGCTCTTCTATTGGGCCGAGCAGGTAGTGATCATCATGGTCAATGGCTATATACCCACGGCTAAGGTCAGCAAATTTGACCTGGGCCCCTTGAACACCATCATCAGCGGTAATTCCCTGGAAGGTGTGAGGTTGCGCTTGGGTGGCATAACCAATGTGAACCTGAGTCGCCATTGGTTTGCTCGAGGTCATGTGGCTTATGGAACCCGCGACAAGAAATTCAAGTACATGGGCTCGCTGGAATACTCGTTTGCGCCCAAGAAATCGCTCGACCAGGAGTTCCCCATCCACAGTCTGAGGCTCAGCCACCGCTATGATGTGGACAAACTGGCACAACACTACCTATACACCAACCCCGACAACATGTTCCTGACGCTCCGTCGCCACAAGGACGTGAGGATGCAATACCTGCGCACGACCCGCCTGGAGTACCGCCACGAGTGGTACAACCACTTCTCTATCGCCCTGGGCATCGAGCACAACATCCACGAGGCCACCCAGTATGTGCCGTTCCAATATGCCGACGGCACTGGACGAAAGCGTTACACCCAGGCAGGATTCACGGCCCAGCTGCGCTTTGCCCCGGGCGAGACCTTCTACCAGGCGCGTTCCTACCGCATTCCCATCAATATGGATGCCCCCATCATCACCTTGACCCAGACCTACATGCCCAAGGGCTTCATGGGCAGTCTGCACGAGATCAACAAGACCGAATTGGGATTGCAGAAACGGTTCTGGTTTTCGGCTTTCGGCTATGCCGACGTCATTGTCAAGGGCGAAAAGGTGTGGAGCCAGGTGGCCTATCCCGACCTGTTGATGCCCAACGTCAACCTCTCTTACACCATCCAACCCGAAAGTTTTGCCCTGATGAAACCCATGGAGTTCATCAATGACCAGGCCCTCACTTGGGACCTGACCTATTGGGGTAACGGCATCCTAATGAACCGCCTGCCACTCATCAAGAAGCTGCGCCTACGCGAGGTGTTGACCCTGCGCGGCATTTGGGGCAGCCTCAGCGACAAAAACAATCCCAATGCAGTAGAGACGCAAAATCCTGCGTCTCCCTCAACAAGCGACCTCTTTATGTTCCCCAGCGATGCCCTCTGCCAGCCCATGGGCGACAAACCCTACATGGAAGCCGGAGTGGGTCTCGACAACATCCTCACCATCCTGCGCATCGACTACGTCTGGCGCCTGACCTACCGCGACCACGCCGGCTCAGACCGCCACGGCATCCGCATCCAACTCCACTTCAACTTCTAATTTTTCGATTATTCTCTAACTTTTACTTGCTAATTAGGAACTATTGTCCTAACTTTGTGGCTGTTTCAATGGCGTTGCCCTTGTTTTTCTGAAGAAAAGGCGTGTTCCTTTTCGATCTGACAATTAACATTCTCACGCTTATTAATCGACAATATTACATTTTAAACCATACGATGCTTATGAAGAGATTATTTGTACTTTTGATTACGACTGCTGTTGTACTTGGCGCATCAGCAGGTGTAAACCGCAAGTTGATTAACAAACAGACAACTAAGGTCAATGTCAAGGAAATGAAGGCCATGGACCATCATACAAAGATGGTCAAGAAGGGTGATGCCAATGTGTTGCCAGGTACACCACTAAAAGCTTTTGACTCCACTAAACGTCCTAGAATCAACCACGCCCAGAGATACAACAACACTTGGTTCTGGGATTTTGAGGATGAGGAGCAGATGAATGACTGGACCGTTAGGGACGATGACGAGGATGGCTACAGCTGGGAGTACCTCTATGATGCTGATGGCATTAGCTTCCAAACCCACAGCGGCATTGGCTGTGTTTTCTCTGCAAGCTATGACATGAACTATGGAGCACTATATCCCGACAACTGGCTCATTTCCCCATTGATCGAACTGGGCGGCACTTTTGGTTTTTATGCTTGTGGTCAGGAACCCAGCTATGCTTATGAGCACTTTATTGCTTATGTTAACGTAGATGGCGAGTGGATTGAGTTGGGTGAAGCAGAGACTACTGGCAGCATGAAGGCTTACGCTTATGACCTCAGCTATTATGAGGGTATGGAAGGCTGTGTCGCTATCCGTCACTGCAACGTAAGCGACATGTTCCGCCTGAACGTGGACGACATCACCATCGGTGAGTTTGAGCCCGATCCCGAGCCCGAGACGCCCACTGTCATCACTGAAATCCCCGATGGTTGTCAGATCAATATCTACTTGCGTAACAGCGCTTGCATCTACAACAGTTTTTATGGTATGTCTACAAGCATAACCAACAACAAATTTACTGTTGCTTTCGCTCCCGATGGTGAGGTTTACATTCAGAACCCCGCATGGTATTTAGATAGTTACGGCTCATGGGTAAAGGGCACTTATGACCAAACAACTGGCATTATCACGATTCCCACAGGCCAGTACTTGAGCTGGAACAAAGACTACGGCTATGGCATCATGCTAGGATGGGGAAGCACCTACGTTTACACTTTGGGCGAGGATGAATACTACATGGGCTATGAAATCGATGAGAACATTACCGAAATCCAGATGATGGTTCATGATAACTACATCTATCTGCTGAACACCCAGGGTAACATCAACGCAGAGTTCCCTAATAACTACAATGCTACTGGTCTGTATGCTTACTATAGCGATGACCTGAACTTGACTGCACTCGAGTTCTGCAACCGTGACGAGAATGGGAATGAAAAGCCCTTTGGAATTTTAGCTACCATTCCTAAACCAGCGATTCCTGCCAATCCTACCGCTGACGGCTGGTATGACTGTGGTGACGAGAGTGGCTACTCGAAGTTTTCCTTCACATTGCCCACTACCGATGTTGATGGCAACAGCCTCGATCCCGAGCACTTGAGCTATGCCGTTTGGATCAACGACGGTTTCGGCAATATGTATCAGTACACCTTCCGAGCTGCTGATTATACCTTCGACTTGTATAATGACATCAACGAGGTCCCCTATGAAATCTATTGCAGCGCTGTTGACTTACACAACAACTACGTTTACATGTATCGCACCAACGAGAACGACAATCCACTGTTCGTTCAGGACGCTACCCACAACGGCAACATCGGCATTCAGGCATTCTACACCATCAGCGACATGAAGAACGCAAGCGAAATCATTTGGCTTTTCATGTCCTCTCACAATGAGGTTTATCCGCCTAGTGCGTCAATTGAATCAGGAAGTACTGTTTTGCCTGGCACTGAGGTGTATTTAACTCACGATGATCCCGAAATTGATATCTATTACGCATTAGAATATCCTCCGTTCAGTGAAGGTGGCATTGACGTATTAGAATGGCATTTATATGGCGGCCAACCTATTGTCATTGAAAAGGACATGAAGATTTGGGCATATGCATTCGAGTCAAATCACTCCAGTGATGTGGTCTCTTTTGTTTACTATACTAGCACTTGGCTAAGGGGTGACCTGAACGGTGATGGCGAGGTAAACATTGCCGACGTCAATGCTGTCATTAGCATTATCCTTGGCGAGCCATGTGATGATGCCACATTGGCCCATGCTGACGTGAACGGTGATGAAGAGATCAACATTGCAGATATCAACGCCATTATCAATATCATCTTGAATAACTGACGCTAGCACTATTATTGAGCATAATACTTAACAACAGATAGCCGTCCTGCATCCAGTGGGGCGGCTATTTATAATTTTAGAAGCCGTTTGGGGCTAATTCCACGTCTGAATTATCGAGTACTTTGATTAAGGGTGGTCGTTTAGTGAAAGGGCCCCTCTTTGCCTTTTGCCTCAAACTCAAATCCTTCTTTTCATCTATTCATCCACTCATCTACACAGTGATGGAGGAATAGAGGAAAATACTCTATTATTTTGAAATGGCACAGTCTGATCTGGAACCGTGTAATTGCATTGTTAATAACTTTATTTTGGTGGATTAGGAAAATAGTAGTAATTTTACAATCCACATCCCGGCGCAAAATTTTGCGTCTCCACATCAACATAGACAAATAGAAAAACAGAAAAAAGATGATACCATTTGTACATCTTCACGTACATTCACAATACTCGATTCTTGATGGGCAAGCGCCTGTCAAGGCGCTGGTTGACAAGGCTATAGCCAACGGTATGCGTGGCATGGCCATCACCGACCACGGCAATATGTTCGGCATTAAGGAGTTTCACGATTATGTGGGCAAACTGAACAAGAAACGGGGCGATGACGAGAAGTTCAAGCCCATCTTTGGCTGCGAGGTCTATGTCGCCAACAAGGACCGCCATGAGCACATCGACAAGCGCGATATCGGGCGCCACCTGATTCTGCTGGCCAAGAACCTCAAGGGCTACAAGAACCTCATCAAAATCGTTTCCCATGGCTGGACCGAGGGTTTCTATTCCCATCCCCGTACCGACCACAGCGAATTGGAGAAATACCACGAGGGCATCATCTGCTGCTCGGCCTGCTTGGGTGGCGAGGTTCCCCAACTGATCATGAACGGACAGATGAACCAGGCACGTGAGACCATCCAATGGTTCAAGAGCGTGTTTGGCGACGATTATTACCTGGAGCTGCAGCGCCACAAGGCGACAGTGGCCCGCGCCAACCATGAGACCTACGAGAAACAGTGCCTGGTCAACGATGCGCTGATTCAGTTTGCCAAGGAGCTTGACATCAAGCTCATTTGTACCAACGATTCCCACTTCGTCAACGAGGAGGATGCCGACGCCCACGAGCGCCTGATCTGCCTGTCAACAGGCAAGAAGCTCACCGACGAGAACGTGATGCTCTACAGCAAGCAGGAGTGGTTCAAGACGCAGGAGGAGATGAACGAGGTGTTTGCCGACGTGCCCGAAGCCCTGCAGAACACCAACGAGATTCTCGACAAGGTGGAGATATACAGCATTGACCATGCGCCCATTCTGCCCGATTTCCCGCTGCCCGACGGCTTTGACAACGAGGACGATTACCTGCGTTATCTGGTCTATGAAGGTGCCAAGGAGCGTTGGCCCGAACTCGACGAGGAACACCGCGAGCGCATCGACTTTGAGTTGGAAACCATCAAGAACATGGGCTTCCCCGGCTACTTTCTCATCGTGCAGGATTACATCCGCATGGCGCCCAAATTGGGCTGCACCGTGGGGCCAGGCCGCGGATCGGCCGCAGGATCGGCAGTGGCCTATTGCCTGGGCATCACCAAGATAGACCCGATGAAATATGACCTGCTGTTCGAGCGCTTCCTGAACCCTGACCGCATCTCACTGCCCGATATCGACACCGACTTTGACGATGACGGCCGCGCTGCGGTGCTGAACTATGTGACCGAGAAATACGGTGCCGAGAAGGTGGCTCACATCGTGACCTACGGCACCATGGCGGCCAAGAGCGCTATCAAGGACGTGGCACGCGTCGAGGACTTGTCGGTTGCCGAGAGTAACCGCCTGGCCAAATTCATCCCGTCGTCGCCCAACGATATGCCCGAGGACAAGAACGGCAAGAAGTATAAAATCACGGTGAAAAACTGCCTGGAGTGCTTCAATGACTTCCGCGACGAGCTCAACAACGATGACCCTAGGGTGGGCGAGACCATACGTTTTGCCGAGAAACTGGAGGGCAGCATCCGCAATACGGGTGTACACGCCTGCGGTGTCATCATCGGACGTGACGACATCACCGACTGGGTGCCCATCAGCACCGCTACCGACAGCGATGGCGAGCGCATCATCGTCACGCAATATGAAGGCGGCGTCATCGAGAGTACCGGACTGATCAAGATGGACTTCCTGGGCCTGAAAAACCTCTCCATCATCAAGGAGGCACTCGATAACATCAAGCTCAACCATGGTGTGGACATCGACATCGAGAAGATTCCCATCGATGACCCCAAGACCTACGAACTCTATTGCAAAGGCCAGACGTCGGGAACGTTCCAGTTCGAGTCCGCCGGTATGCAGAAGTACCTCATCGAACTGCATCCCACCTGCTTTGAGGACCTGATTGCCATGAACGCCCTCTACCGCCCCGGCCCCATGGACTATATCCCGCAGTTCATCCGCCGCAAGCATGGCACCGAGCCCATTGAGTATGACATCCCCTGCATGGAGAAATACCTCAAGGAGACCTATGGCATCACCGTCTATCAAGAGCAGGTCATGCTGCTGTCGCGCCAACTGGCCGATTTCACACGTGGCCAGAGCGATACCCTGCGCAAGGCGATGGGTAAGAAGCAGATCGACAAGATGAATGAGCTGGAAGCCCTGTTCTACGAGGGAGGTGAGAAGAACGGCCATGACAAGAAGGTGCTGAACAAGATTTGGGAGGACTGGAAGAAGTTCGCTTCCTATGCCTTCAACAAGTCGCATGCGACCTGCTACAGCTGGGTGGCCTACCAGACCGCTTATCTCAAGGCCAACTATCCCAGCGAATACATGGCTGCTGTGCTGAGCAGTAACCTCAACGACGTGGACAAGTTGTCCAAATACATGGACGAGTGCCGCTCGATGGGTATCGAGGTGTTGGGTCCCAACATCAACGAGAGTTACAAGAACTTCAGCGCCACCAAGGACGGTCGCATTCGTTTCGGCCTCGCCGGCATCAAGGGCGTGGGCGTGAGCTGCGTGGACTCCATCGTCGAGGAGCGTACCAAGAACGGCGCCTACAAGGATATCTTTGATTTCGTCCAGCGCATCAACCAGGGCGCTTGCAACCGCAAGGCGCTCGAATCGATGGCGCTGGCAGGTGCCTTCGACGACTTCAAGGAAATCAAGCGCGAAGACTTCTTTGAGGTGAATCCCCGCAACGAGTCGTTCAGCGAGACGCTGATGCGTTTCGGCCAACGTTACCAGGCCAGCCAGCAGGAGATGCAGAATTCCCTCTTCGGGGCCTTTGGCGCTATCGAGGTGGCCACTCCGGCAATTCCCAACGCTGAGCCTTGGTCCCAGCTCGAACGCCTGAACCGCGAGCGCGATCTGGTAGGCATGTACTTGTCGGCCCATCCCCTGGATCCCTATTATATCGAAGTGAATTACGGCTGCGACACGCCGCTGGCCGAGGTAAAGAACCACTCCGACTCCCTTGACAAGGAGCTCACGATGGGTGGCCTGGTTGTGGACTTCCAGACGCGCATGGGCAAGAAAGGCGGCCAATTCGGCATCCTGAAGATTGAGGACTATTCGGGCTCTTTCGAGTTTATGCTCTTCGGCAACAAGTTCGTGGATTACCAGAAGTTCGGCGTGCCTGGCCTGGCCATCGTCGTGAGAGGTGCCTACGAGAAAGGCTACGGCGACAACGTTCGCTTCAACGTCAAAACCATTGAGTTGCTTGAAAACCTCAAGGGCAAAATGTTGAAAAACCTCGTCATCTCGCTCAAGGATGACGACTTGAATAATGTGGACTTCCTGAAACCGCATCTGGGAGCCAAGGGCGACAACCGTTGCGAACTGTACTTCCGCATGAAGGACCAGGTGAGTGGCAATTATGTCATGCTGCGGTCTAAGAAGCCCATCGCCGTTGACAAACGGTTGATGGAGTCGTTGCGCGAAGCGGGACTGAAATACAAGGTCAATGCCCTGGTATGACAAAATGCCAGTTGGCACTATAATTGCTAACGAATAAAATATCAGATATTTGACAATAACAATTCATTAAAAACTAAAAGAAATGGCTAGAGAGATTAACGACGCTAACTACAAGGAATTACTGGAATCGGGCATGCCCGTTGTGATTGATTTTTGGGCTCCCTGGTGTGGTCCCTGCCGCAGCATCGCTCCCATTGTCGAGGAACTGGCAACGGCCTACGAGGGACGTGCCATCATCGGCAAGTACAACGTGGATGATGAGACCGACCTGGGTGTGGAATACGGTATCCGCAACATCCCCACATTGCTGTTCTTTGACAAAGAAGGCAAGATGGTGGACAAGCACGTGGGCACCATCACCCGCGACATGCTCACCGCCAAGATTGACGGACTGCTGTAAAAAGAGAGTAAAACAGAGAAAACGGCTGAATAGTCTGGAGCAAACGCCAGATTATTCAGCTTTCTTTTTGGCCTCGTGATCGCCACGCGACCAGTCGATGTGGTAGCCGATAGTCGCCAACTCGGCTTTGAATTCATCAATGCCTTGGGCCGATTCGGCGCCAAAGGCAGCTTTGTTGTCATACAGCGCGTACTGCTTGCGCGTGTCGGTGGGCGACAAGTTGGGCATCACGACATTGGCCCCGGCAAGAATGCCGCGCAACCTGCCGTCGGGAGCCAGTGTGGCCATGGCTGTTGTGCTGGGAATCAATGCCTGTGGCAAAGCCAATCGCAGGATGGCATACAGGCGAGTGGTCAAATCGATGCTACCTGCCGGGAAGCGGGCAAACGGTGTGTCATGCTGCGGAATAAACGGCCCGATGCCTATCATGTGGGGCTGGAAATCCACCAGATAATGAATATCCTCGACTATCGTCTTGAGGCACTGGAACGGAGAACCCACCATGATGCCGGTACCCACCTGGTAGCCCAATTCCTTGAGCCAGTCCAGGCACTGCAGGCGATGCTGGATGGTCAAGCCCTTGGGGTGCAGCAGGCTGTACAGGCGTTCGTTATGGGTCTCGTGACGCAGCAGATAGCGGTCGGCGCCGGCATCCTTCCACAGCGCATAGGTCTCGCGCGGATGTTCGCCCAGCGAGAGGGTGATGGCGCAATCCGGCCATCGGCTCCTGATTTCACTGATCAGGTCGGCAATCCATGGCGAGCGTTCCTCGCCCCATTCGCCGCCCTGCAGCACAAATGTGCGGAATCCAATCTCATAGCCCTGCTCACAGCAAGCCAGCACCTGCTCACGCGTCAGTGTGTAGCGCGCTACATGGGCATTACTGCGGCGTATGCCACAATACAGGCAGTCGTTGCGGCATACGTTGGTCAACTCGACAAGTCCCCTCAGGAAGATGCCTTTGCCAAACTGCTGCTGAGCCACCTCGCGGGCCTGTGTCATCAGGTAATCGACATCCTGAGGATTGCGCATGGTGAGCAGCGCCCGATATTCGTCGGTCGACAAGCGATGCTGTTTCCTCAGTTTGTCAACGATGCACTTTGCCATCACAAGCTCTTATTTATTCAGATTGCCGATGACCTTGGTGAACTGCTCGCCCAAACCGATGGTATAGCCTTGGGAGCAGAACATCACACGGTTAAAGGTATCGGCAAGGATGAACATGGGCAACTGCGATTCGCTCTGGAGTTTCATCTCCTGGGCAATCTGGCGGCGGATGCTGCCGTCAGTGTCGATACCGTAGATGATGTTGCGGGGCAGGACACCGAAATTCTCCTGACGATACTTCTGCGCTTCCTGCCCGTTCTCGAACAGCAAGACCATGGGACGACCCCATTTATCCAATTCCGCACTCATCTTGGAGATGTCACGCATGGCATGGTTGGTAGGCTCTTGGCCCACGCCCAGCACGCCCACAATGAAGTAGCCGCGGCCCGTCTGCGACAAGATGCTCACCGCATCGCCAGGCACCGGTTTCAGCTCACTGTCAAGTAATTGGAACTTGGATTCGGAATTGAAATTGCCGATAACGGCAACGATGTCATCGCTCTGACGCATGGTCAGGTCGATGGTTGTGATTTCGCCTGGCTTGACCGTAAAAATTCGGTTGGCAACCAGCACCTTGCCACTGGCGGCACGGGTGCCGCTGGTAAGCATATAGGTGCCGGCGTCGAGCGGTGTGCCGTTTTGGAAAGTATTGCTCCACGATGAGCCTTCCTCAAGCCCGGAATCGCCCTCATCGTAGTTCAGCAACTGGGTTGAGCCGTCATCCAGGATACGCGAAATGGAAAAATGGTGGTAGTATTTCGGATCATCGAGGGTTGGGGTAGGGGTGTAGTGCAGTTTCAGGGTGCCCGTCTGCGCATTCTGCTGCACCACGGCCTCAAAATTCACATCCTGCCAGTCACCACTGGTGCGGTACTGCACCTTGCCGGTCACGGGATCCATGCGGGAATCGATGTCGAGCGAGCGGGCCATGTCCACAAAGAAGATGTCACGGCCGCGACCGTCGGCCACACGGGAGCGCCACACGCCCATCGGCGTTTGGGCAATGTGCAGGGCATTCTCCTCGGGATGGATTGCGATGTTGTCGCGCACCCATGCCACAAGTCTTGAAGGATCGGCCTTGAACTGGGCAGCTTTTATTGCGTCAAAGGCATCCTGTAACTCGCACTTGAAGGGCGAGGTGATCATCTCATATTCCACACGCTGGGCCAACTGGCTGCTGCGGGCGTTATAAGCATCCTCGAGGATAGCCATCGTCACGTCGCGCATATCCTTGTCGTTCAGTCCTTGGAGTACGCCAAGCACACGGTCCATATTGTCGCTATGCTTGTTCAGGAAATCCAATATCGTTTGCCAATTGCCGCGGGCTTTCACCAAATAATCGGCTGCAGCGGCGCATAGGTTTTGCGCTTTGTCTCGAGTCATGAAAGTAGCTTCATAGGCCTTGCGGATGGAGTCTTCACGGGCGAACCGCACTTTGTTGGCAGCGGCCATCTCGGGAGTGACCTTAGGCATGGCGGCCTTTTCCACCGGTGGCACGATGTCAAATGTTTCAAACGACGGCCCATTCTTGAGACTATTGCTCTTGTTGAGGGTGATGTCCACGTTCTCATCCTTGCCGAAGGTCACCTTGCTGTAGCCATACCAGCCGTCCTTGCTGGCCCACACGAGCATATCGCCCTTGCCGGCAGTGAGCGATGTCTTGCCCTTGCCATCGGTATATTTGGTGGCGGCAGGGTAGAACTCGCCATAGTTGTAGATGCGGAATTCAACCTTGGCTCCCTTGACGGGGTTGCCGGCCTTGTCAAGCACCTGCACCTGAGTCGATGCCGTGGCGGCATAGTTGCCGATGAGGTTGATCTCGGTGAAATTGCGGGTGCGCAGCATCACCTCCTCGGGGCCGTTATAGTCACCAAAGGCGCGCGTGTGCATCAGCAGCGCCCTCGACGCGGGGGCATTAAACCAACCCAGGTCCAGCACAGCCTCAGGCTCACAGGCGCCCATAAAGTGCCACTTGCCGTCGGCCCAGGCCTCGACCCAGGCATGGTTGTCGTCGGTGTGTGCCCAACGCGGGGTATAAACCTGGCGGGCGGGAATGCCGATAGACCTGAGGGCTGCAACCGTGAAGGTGGATTCCTCGCCGCAGCGACCGATGGCGGTATTCATGCAGGCAAGCGGTGACAACGTGCGGGAGTCGCTGGGCTGATAGGTCACGTGCTCATGACACCAGTGGTTCACCTCCAGGATGGCCTCTTCCATGCTCATGCCGGCCACGCGTTCTTTCAGTTCCTTGAAAAAGACGGGCCTGGACATATCCAGCGCCTCGTTGTTGACGCGCAAGGGCAACACAAAATGCTTGAACATCAATTCAGGCACCTTCTTGCCCCACGGCATCTGCTCGCGGGCCTCGAAGGTGGCACGCACGTTCTCCAGATAAAACTCGATAGGGTAGTCCGTCACGTCGGCCAGCGGCATGTAGGCATACAGGAACCGCAACGCCTCCATCTCCTGCTCATTCACGTTCAAGCCCTTTACATCGGGCGTCCTCAACTCATCGACAGTCGCCGCTTGACTGATTCCAGCCACAGCCAGCACCGTCATCAATATTGCTAATAATCTTTTCATCTTGATATAATTAACGAAGCAAGCCTTACATCTGCAATAAGTTGCAAATGTAGCACATTCTAACTGGCTTGGCAAATAAATAGGCAAAAAACAGTGCAAGAATGAATGGAGGTGTTTACTTCAGGCTCCGCCAGCAATTCTGGAGTTCCTTCAGCACTTTCTTCCCTCGTCTTTTACTCACTTTGAAGTTTTTTTTGACCCCGTTGGCAAGTTCGACCTCCACTTTCACGATGGGCCACATGAGCAGTTTCTGCAAATCGGTGTCTTCAAGCAGATAATCCCTTCCAGTATAGTAGATGGATATATACGGCATTGAGTGAGAAATCCACGGTATTTCATAATAAGGATTATTGATACGACCCGTGTATTCAATCCCACCATCAGCGTATTCTACGCCATTAGTGGTCTCCATCTCACGAATAACATCACCAAAACTCCTCAATTCAAGGATGGAGTCGTTAGCGAACTTAACGACCAATTTACAGTCTCGGGGATAGGAAAGGTGCTTTTTGGATGATTTCAGGACGACGGTAAACAGATATTTTGGCACGGAGTTTTCACGATGATCATCATAGAGCGCAAAATTCATAAAGACCTTGCCCGACTTAAAGACGACCGCATCACCATAGGTATAATTACCGACAGCCTTAGCCTGTTGAAACGTGAACATCAACACGCAAGACAACAATAAGAGATGTTTAATCCACTTCATCAATCACATTCTCATTAAATTTATGCAAATATAGCACAAATATTCTGATTGCATAGTTGATGACCCTAAAAACTAGGGACTAAGGACTAGGGACTAGAAACTTTTTTTGTATCTTTGCACCCAAAATAACGGAATCCCTTTATATGAAGACAATACGTAACTTCTGCATTGTGGCGCACATCGACCACGGCAAGAGCACTCTGGCCGACCGACTGCTGGAAGTCACCAACACGGTGGCCGGCAAGGATATGCAGGCTCAGGTGCTCGACGACATGGACCTGGAGCGCGAGCGCGGCATCACCATCAAGAGCCACGCCATCCAGATGGACTACATGAAGGATGGCGAGAAATATACCCTGAACCTGATTGACACTCCGGGACACGTGGACTTCTCCTACGAGGTGTCACGCTCGATTGCGGCCTGCGAGGGCGCGCTGCTGGTGGTGGACGCCACCCAGGGCGTGCAGGCACAGACTATCTCCAACCTGTATATGGCCATCGATAACGGCTTGGAAATCATCCCCGTCATCAACAAGATTGATATGGACAGTGCCCACCCCGACGAGGTGGAGGACGAAATTGTGGAACTGCTGGGTTGCGACCCCAGCGAAATCATCCGCTGCAGTGCCCGCACGGGTGAGGGCGTACCCGCCATCCTCGACGCCATCGTGGACCGTATTCCCGCTCCCGTGGGCGACCCCGAGGCACCGCTGCAGGCATTGATCTTTGACTCGGTGTTCAACTCGTTCCGTGGCATCATCGTCTATTTCAAGATATTGAACGGCTCGATTGCCAAGGGCGACTTCGTGAAGTTTGTCAATACCGGCAAGGAGTATAATATCGATGAACTGGGCGTACTCAAACTGCGTCAGCAGCCGTGCGACCGCCTCTCGACGGGCAATGTGGGTTACATCATCTCGGGCATCAAGAATTCTGTCGAGGTAAGGGTGGGTGACACTATTACCCACGTGCAGCGCCCGTGCGAGAAGGCCATCGAGGGCTTCCAGGAAGTGAAGCCGATGGTGTTTGCCGGCGTCTATCCCATCGACCCCGAGGACTTTGAGAACCTACGCGCCTCGCTGGAGAAACTGCAGCTGAATGACGCCGCCTTGACCTTCACCCCCGAGTCGTCAGTTGCCTTAGGCTTCGGCTTCCGCTGCGGTTTCCTGGGACTGTTGCACATGGAGATTGTGCAGGAGCGCCTGAGCCGCGAGTTCAACATGGAAGTCATCACTACGGTGCCCAACGTATCCTATAAGGTGTATGACAAGAAAGGTGGCCTTACCGAGGTGCACAACCCCGCCGGCCTGCCCGACATCGCCGTCATCGAGCACATCGAGGAGCCCTACATCCGCGCCTCGATCATCACCCAGAGCGAGTTCATGGGACCCATCATCACCCTGTGCCTGTCTAAGCGCGGCGAACTGGTGAAACAGGAGTACATCTCTGGCAACCGCCTGGAACTGACCTTCGACATCCCGCTGGGCGAAATCGTCATCGACTTCTATGATAAACTCAAGAGCATCAGCAAGGGCTATGCCTCGTTTGACTACTTCATCAACGGTTACCGCGAGTCCAAGCTCATCAAGCTGGATATCCTGCTCAACGGCCAGCCGGTGGACGCACTGAGCACGTTGACCCACGTGGACAACGCCGTGACACTGGGCCGCCGCATGTGCGAGAAGCTCAAGGAACTGATTCCGCGCCAGCAGTATGACATCGCCATCCAGGCCGCTATCGGTGCCAAAATTGTGGCCCGCGAGACGGTGAAGCAGGTGCGCAAGGACGTGACCGCCAAGTGCTACGGTGGTGACGTGAGCCGCAAGCGCAAGCTGCTCGAGAAGCAGAAGGCGGGCAAGAAGCGCATGAAGCAGATCGGTACCGTGCAAGTGCCGCAAAAGGCCTTCCTTGCCGTGTTGAAACTCGACTAACAGTCATGTATGGCAAGTTGTCAACTTGCCCAATGTTGAGCAGGAAACATGGCCGACGAACTGCAGCATATTGACCTTGACAATCCTGAGTTCCAGGATGCCTGGAGTGTTATCAGGAAGACACACCGTTCGGTTTTCCTTACCGGTAAGGCGGGGACGGGCAAGAGTACGTTCCTGAAATACATCTGCGCCAATACCACCAAGAATCATATTGTACTGGCACCCACAGGCATTGCCGCCGTGAATGTGGGCGGGCAGACGATGCACTCGTTCTTCAAGATACCCTTCAAGCCCATGGTGCCCGACGACCCCGACTATGCCAATCCCACCAGGATGCGCAAGATGCTGCGGTACACCAAGGAGAAGGTAAAACTCATCCGTGAACTGGAGTTGATTATCATCGACGAGATATCGATGGTCAGGGCCGACATCATCGACTTTGTGGACCGTGTGCTCAGGGTCTATTCCGGCAACATGAGGGAACCCTTCGGTGGCAAACAGTTGCTGCTGGTGGGTGACATCTTCCAGCTGGAGCCGGTGGTGACGCATGACACGCGCGACATCCTCAGGCGCTATTACAAGAATTTCTTTTTCTTCAACGCGCGGGCATTTGCCCAGATTAACCTGGTAGCCATCGAGTTGCGCAAGATTTACCGCCAGAGCGACAATGACTTCATCGCCCTGCTGGACCGCATCCGCATCAACCGCGCTTCCAGCACCGACATCGCACGCCTGAACCAGCGATGCAACCCCGATTACCACGAGGTCAACGATGACTTTGTAATCACACTGGCCACCCGGCGTGATACCGTCGACTCCATCAACGACGATCACATGAAAGCGCTCAAGACGCCCGAATATGTCTATGAGGGGGCCATTGAGGGTGATTTCCCCGAGAACAGCCTGCCCACAGCCTACAACCTGGCCCTGAAAGAGGGTGCACAGGTAATCTTCATCCGCAACGACAAAGAGGGCCGCTGGTGCAACGGCACGATTGCAAGGATAACCAAGTTGACCGATACCAGGGTATATGTCGCGCTCGAGAACGGCAAGGAAATGGCCGTCGAGCGAGAGATTTGGGAAAACATGCAATACACCTACAACGAAAAAGAGAAAAAGGTGGAGGAGAAGGTGCTGGGCTCGTTCTCCCAGATACCCATCAAACCGGCTTGGGCACTCACGGTCCACCGTAGCCAGGGCCTCACATTCAATAAAGTGGTGATAGACTTTGCGGGTGGAGCTTTCACCGGTGGGCAGACCTATGTGGCATTGTCACGATGCACATCACTAGAGGGTATCACGCTACTTAAACCGCTGAGTGAGAGGGACATCATAGTCAGTATGGCCGTCGTGGATTTCAGCCGCCAGTTCAATAACCGACAGATTATCGATGAAGCGATGGAGCATGAACGTGCCAACCAACTCTATCGCCGTGCGGTGCACGCATTTGACAATCAGGAGTTTGAGGACTGCGTCAACTACTTTGCCGATGCCATGAAAATTAGAGACTATCTGCAAAATCCTGCAGTCAAGCGACTGATTTCCAGAAAATTAAACACATTCAAGAAACAGGTCCGCACCATCGAACGCTTAAAGCAAGTGATTGAGAGTCAGAAGAAAACGCTTCAAGAACTCGCGCTCGAGTATGTGTCGATGGGTGACCAGGCCCTCGCGATGGACAGCAGTGGGGTAGTGGAAGAGGGTAGTGTACCCTACGGCAAACGCCTGGATGACATCGCAATCCGTTCTGCACTGGCCAATTACAACAAAGCATTGAGAATTGTGCCTGATTGCATCGACGCCATGATAGGCAAAGCACGATTGCTGATGGCTCTGGACCAACTGGAGAGTGCTGAGAAGGAATTGGAGAAAGCGCTGGAACTCGACAAAACCAATTATGCTGTCCTCTTCGGCATGGGTGAGCTGATGGAACAACTTCATGATGTGCCTGAAGCCATCAAGTTTTATAAGAAAGCCGCAAAGGCCGACAAGAAACGCCCCGAGCCTCATGATCGCCTCCAAGCCATTTACGAGAAAATCGGTCTTGACGACCTTGCCGACGAAGAACAGGAAATCGCTGACCGCCTGAGAAAAGCGATTTACAAATCAAAATCCAACTCAAAAAGAAAGAAACGCTAATTTTCACCTCTTCCGTTATGGGGGAGCGAAAGTTCAAAATCTCCGATAATCTATTTTACATAATACAAATATTTATTTTAATTAGCATAATCCAATATCTGGAAGATACTCATTATCAAAGCCTCACGCCTCAATCAAAATATGATCACATTTTGTGTACTTAATAATATAATGTCAATTCAAGTTATTACTCTCTCATATTTTCTTCAAGTTATCTGGCAAGGTTTCAGACAAAATAATTTAGACGCTTCCTTATTCGATGAATTATATGATGCCTAATCCTGCAAGTTTAACTCCTGCTCTATTATCGCGTTTTGCTTAGTTCATGGATTAATTCTTTTTGAGGGAATCCGGAGTTGCTCTCAAATTTTCAATTCTCAGCGAGTTTAGACATTAAAAAAACATCAACAATCAAGTCCATTTTTAATAAAAAGGACGATTCTTCCCAATGCCAGAGCAATCCTAGTGATTCATTTTGTTTCTAAATCAAGACAATTTACAATTGCAATTTACATTATAACAATTATATTACTATAACACAATAAATTAAATGTTGCATTTTAAAGTATCTATTTAATATATTTAAGCATCTGATTATCGTATTGTAAGCATTTTGTGCACGGATCAGCCTTCGACACCTGATTTTGTCAGAAATATCTAAAGTTTTAATTAGTTTATTATCTAATATTCAATAAAATATATCATCATATTTAAACTAAATATTTATATTGCAAACAACTGACAAATAATTGTAAAGCAGAGTTACTTGTTCAGTTAATTTTAGTCACTTTTTGCCACATTATCGTAAAAGTTAACTATCTTTGTTGCTTTGAAACTATCAAAACAATATAATAATGTTAAAGACATTGCTCAAACACGTCAAGCAATACAAAACAGCCTCATTACTGACGCCTGTTTTTATTATGCTGGAAGTAGTGCTTGACGTTCTCATTCCGTTTGTCACAGCCAAACTCATCGACAATGGCATCACGGCGGGCCACATGCCCAGCGTTTACAAATACGGCCTCATCATGGTTGTCATGGCATTCCTGAGCATGATGGCTGCCATCCTGGCCGGCAAGTATGCGTCCTATGCCTCTTCGGGCTTCGCCTGCAACCTGCGTGATGCCATGTACAAAAACATTCAGCGGTTTGCCTTCAGCGACATTGACAAGTACAGCACTTCTGGCCTTGTCACACGCATGACAACCGACGTGACCAACCTGCAAAACGCTTACCAACAGATTATTCGCACATCGGTGCGAGCCCCATTCAACCTGTTGTCGAGCATTGTGATGTGTTTTGTCATCAGTCCACAGTTGAGCCTCATCTTCATCATTGCCAGTGTCATACTAGGTATTATCTTGGCCTTGATCATCTCAAAGGTGTCCAAGATGTTTGCGCTGGTGTTCAAGCAATATGATGTGCTCAACGCTGTGGTACAGGAGAATGTAACCGGAATCAGGGTTGTTAAAGCCTTTGTGCGTGAAGATCACGAGAACAGCAAGTTCTGGAAGGCAGCCAAGCGCCTTTATGACCTCAACGTCAAGGCCGAGAGCCTGATGGCCCTGAATGGACCCGTGATGAATATGGTGGTCTATGGATGCATCATCGCCATCTCGTGGTTCGGCGCACAGTTTGTTGTCGGCGGCAGCCTGACGACCGGTCAGCTCACGTCGCTGTTTACCTATGTGATGACCATCCTGATGTCGCTGATGATGCTGAGCATGATTTTCGTGACCATCACACAGAGTCTGGCCAGTGGACAGCGTGTGGCCCAGGTCATTAACGAGATTCCTGACATTGTCAATCCCGATGACGCCATCACCGAGATTCCTGACGGCAGCATCGACTTCAACCACGTCTTTTTCGCTTATAAAGGCGGCAGCGGCGAGTATGCCCTCAATGATATTGACCTGCACATTGCCAGCGGCGAGTCCATTGGCGTGATTGGCGGCACCGGTAGCGGCAAATCATCGCTCATCAACCTCATGAGCCGCCTCTACGACGTTTCTAAAGGCGAAGTGCTCATTGGCGGCAACAACGTCAATACCTATGATTTAGAAACCTTGCGCAACAACGTCTCGGTCGTGCTGCAGAAGAATGTCCTGTTCTCGGGCACGATACTCGACAACCTGCGCTGGGGCGACGAGAACGCCACTCTGGAGCAGTGCCGACAGGCGTGCCGCGTAGCGTGTGCCGACGAGTTCATCATGGAGATGCCCAACGGCTATGAGACCCGCATCGAACAAGGCGGCACCAACGTGTCGGGAGGCCAAAAACAGCGCCTGTGCATCGCTCGCGCCTTGCTGAAACGGCCCAAGGTCATGATTCTCGACGACAGCACCAGTGCCTGTGACAACACAACCGATGCCCGCATCCGTGCCGCATTGCGCGATAACCTGCCAGACATGACAAAAATCATCATTGCCCAACGCATCAGCAGCATCAAGGAGTGCGACCGCATCCTTGTGCTCGACGACGGCAAGATGGCGGGATTTGACTCCCACGACAACCTGCTCAAGTCGTGTCGCATCTACCAAGAAATCTGTGCTATTCAGGAAGAGGCTGGCGGTGATTTCGACAGCCCGCAGAACCAAAGAAAGGAGGGTGAATCATGAGAATGCCTGGAGGACCCGGAAACCGCCACGTTGTGGTTGACACTACCGGTGTGAACAAGAAGAGCACCCTGTGGCGGCTGTTCAAGTTTGTGATGAAGAACTACAAGTTCTCGTTCCTGGCTGTCGCGGTGTGTATCGTCATTACAGCCTGCACTACCCTAGCCTCTACCCTATTCACGCGAACCCTTATCGACGACTACATCACGCCGTTGATGGGCCAGGCCCATCCCGACTACGGGCCGCTGGCAGTGACACTTGTCAAGCTGGGAATCGTGCTCATCTTTGGCGCCCTGTGCTCCTATCTGCACAGCCGCCTGATGATCAACGTGAGCCAGGGAACGATGCTCAAGTTGCGCAAGAGCATGTTTGAGCACATGGAGACGCTGCCCATCAAGTTCTTTGACACCAATACCCACGGCAATGTGATGTCCACCTATACTAATGATGTGGACACCCTGCGCCAGATGATTTCGGGCAGTCTGCCACAAGCCTTCAACTCGCTGATCACGCTGGGCATCACCTTTGCCAGCATGATCGTGATGAGTGTGCCCATGACCATCCTGTCGATCGTCATGGCATTGATCATGGCATGGTCAACGACCTATCTGGGCAAGCGTTCCCGCAAGCACTTCCGTGTACAGCAGCAAAAGCTGGCCGAGGTGAACGGCTTTATCGAAGAGATGATGACGGGACAAAAGGTGGTCAAGGTCTTCTGCCACGAGGACAAGGCCATCGAGCAGTTTGAGGTCATCAACGAGGAACTGCGCAGCAACACCTACGACGCCAACCGCATCAGCAACATCGTCATGCCGGTCAACGGCAACCTGGGGCACTTGAGTTATGTGCTCATGGGCGTGTTGGGCGCTGCGCTCATCATCAATGGCCACACCGGAATGACCCTGGGTACGCTGGTCGCATTCCTCACGCTCAACAAGAGCTTCGCACGCCCCATTGCCAGCATCAGCCAGCAGATCAATAGCGTGCTCAACGCGTCGGTGGGCGCCGACCGCATCTTCAAGGTACTTGACCAGGCACCTGAGGTCGATGCGGGAAAAGTCCAGCTGGTCAATGCCAAACGCGGAGACGACGGCCTGCTGCACCCGTGCCAGCAGCACACAGGCATCTGGGCCTGGAAGATACCTATGGAAACGGGCAAGACCCGCTATGTCAAGGTGTCAGGCGGTGTCAAATTCAACAATGTGGACTTCGGCTACAACGAAGACAAACAGGTGCTGTTCGACATCGACATCGACGCCATGCCCGACCAGAAAATCGCCTTTGTAGGAGGCACTGGTGCCGGCAAGACAACCATCACCAACCTGATTAACCGTTTCTATGATATCCAGGACGGAAAAATCACCATCGACGGCATCAGCGTGAACGACGTCAGCAAGCGTGACCTGCGTCATGGTCTGGGCATGGTGCTGCAGGAGACCCATCTGTTCACTGGCACCGTGATGGACAACATCCGCTATGGCCGGCTGGAAGCGACCGACCAGGAATGTATCGAGGCTGCAAAGCTAGTGAACGCCGACAGTTTCATCCGCCGCTTGAGCGACGGCTACCACACTGTGTTGAATGCCGATGGCGGTAATCTGAGTCAAGGAGAGCGGCAGTTGCTGGCCATTGCCCGCGCAGCGGTTGCCAACCCGCCCGTGCTCATCCTTGACGAGGCCACCAGCAGCATCGACACGCGCACCGAGAAGCTTGTCCAGCGCGGCATGGACTCACTGATGAAGGGACGCACCACATTTGTGATCGCCCATCGCCTGTCCACCGTGCGCAACAGCGACTGCATCATCGTACTGGAAAAGGGCCGCATCATCGAACGCGGCACCCACGAGGAACTGCTTGCACAGCACGGCAAGTATTACCAGCTGTACACCGGAGGCGAAATCACCTGACCCGCCCCTGCAACAAAACAATCACCCCACTCCATCGGCATGTGATGAAGTGGGGTGATTTATATTCTCTCTTGTTAACCGCCAACCTAAGACAGGAAGAACGGACACAGGCTCTCCAGATAGATGATGCCCACGCCGGCCAGATAGCCAACCAAGGCCATCCATGAAATGCGCTTGAAGTACCAAAAGAAAGGTATCTTCTCGATGCCCATTGCCACCACACCGGCTGCCGAGCCGATGATCAGCAACGAGCCGCCCACGCCGGCACAGAAGGTGAGCAAGTGCCAGAACAGGCCGTCCTCGACGAATGTCAACAAATAAGGATCGGTCGTACCGGCAGGAGCCATATTCTCGAACATCTTGATGCAAGCCGATACCAGCGGCACATTATCGACGATGGATGACAGTGCACCAATGATGGTGGTCATCAACATCGGCTCATGTATTCTGGTGTTCATGCCTTGGGCCAAATCAGCCAGAATGCCCACCTGCGACAATGCCGACACGGCCATGAGGATGCCCAAGAAGAACAGGATGGTGGGCATATCGATGGTGTGGAGGGCCGACGATACACGGCCACCCATCTTGGAATCAATCTTGAAATGCTTCACCCAGAACTCGGTCACACCCCAAATCACGCCCAGCGACAACATGATACCCATGAAGGGGGGCAGTCCTGTAACCGTCTTGAAGACAGGGACAAACAGCAAGCCCGACACGCCGATGATGAGCATGGCCCTGCTCAAGTGAGGATGACGCTCATGCAAGTCAGGATGCTTGTCGGCAAGCCTGGTCACCGTCTGCACCCTACCCTCCTCGAGGAAGAACTGGGCAATGAAGACGGGAATGACCATGGCAACAATACTGGGCAGCAAAAGGTTGAGAATCAGACCCACAGAGCTGACCTTCTCATCCATCCACAGCATGATGGTCGTCACATCGCCAATGGGTGAGAACGCACCGCCGGCATTGGCAGCGATGACGATGAGGCCGGCAAAGAGCCAACGCTCCTTTTGGTCGCTGAGCAAGCGGCGCAACATCATCACCATGATAATGGTTGTGGTCATGTTGTCGAGCACGGCCGACATGACAAATGACAGTGAGCACATGATCCACAACAGTTTCTTCTTGCTTTTGGTCTGGATGTGCTCGGTGATGAATGCAAAACCGCCATAACGGTCGATAATCTCGACGATGGTCATGGCACCGATGAGGAACACAACAATCTCACATGCGTCACCCAACTGAGTCACTATGGCTTCATGCATCTCGGGATCATGCCCCATGATCGCATAAATAGACCACAAGATTCCACAGGTAATCAAGGCGAACGTCGCCTTATTCATGTGTAACGGATGTTCCAATGCAATCAGCACATAGCCGATTACAAAGATGATGACCATTGCTGTAACCATCGTATTGTAGTAGTTGCTCTAAGACAAGTTGTTAGATTAAGGAATTACCGCATTATTAACGCAAGCGGTCGGCGTCGAGAAGTTTCTTCTTGTCGCGGGACATGGCCTTGTGAGCCATCATCAGGAAGATGATGGACAGTACCGGCAGCAGAACATACCATTGCCATGACACGGTCCAGCCCTCACGGTTACCAACGACAAATGCCTGAATGCCAATGGCAACAAGCATTGCCAGGCCGATGATAATGTCAACGAAGCAGACTGTCATCTGGCGCTGAAGGTTCTTATAGAGGAAGATATCGATGAGTGCAAGGAGCGAAATGAGAATGATGAGCGTGAGCAGCAGCGGATCGATGTGCATGCTTCCAGCCCTACCCGTCTCAAGGGCGCCGTAGAGGACCGTCTTGTCCACCAACTCAAACGACAGAGCGGGGAAAAAGGCGAATATCACCATTAAAATCACTGCAATAAGCAGGTAAACAGATTGGATTCGTTGAATAACCATATTAGTATCGTTTTGATGTGTATTATTAATTTTGCGGCAAAATTAAGGAAATATTTCTATAATCAACATTATTCACCCAGAAAATTCGCTTTTCACGGCAATAATTGTTACTTTTGCATGGTATTTGCTACGTAATCGGCAAACTATCTTTTTTGGACAACCCATGACTTTACAAGAAATAGAAAAAGAACATCAGTCAGCAACTCAGTGTATCGATGAGGCAGCCATCAATGATGCGTTTGAGCATTTATCGACGCTTGTGACCGAATCGGGACGTGCCGACATGAACGACGAACTTGTTCGTTTGCGCATGTCTTACACGTTCATGCTCAGGTATTTGGAACAAGGCGTGATGGATCCTCAACGTGATGAAATCCTGACTGGCATCCGCCAATCGCTATATACCCTCAACGACCAGTGCTATATGGGACTGCTGGAGCGCACCAGCCCCGAGGTGTTCTATACCCGACGCCGCGAGCTCGGCAACGCATCTCTTGTCAATATTGTCGATGAGTATCGCGAGTCCCTCAAGGAATTGTCTCTGGTGCAATCGGGCACTACCGAGCAGGGTGATAGTCATGTCATTTTGTCACTCCTGCACCAGACCGAAGCCCTCGAGACAAAACTGTTCAACAGGATATGGTCCTCATTTCCGCTGTCGGCCGATGACGCTAACACCCTGAAACTGTGCATCAACGGCGACATCCTGCCCGTTCACACACGTTGCCTGATGATTGCCGCCCTGCTACTGGGACTGATGAAATTCCATGACGAGAACAAACTGCTCATTCTGCTGGAATCATACTCGATGAGTGATGACCCGCAAGTGCAGATCAGGGCTCTGACGTGTGCCATGCTGGCAATGCTGGCCCACAAGCGCCGCACCTCGTCTTCCAAGGCCATCCACACCCGAATCGACGCCATGCTCGACAATCCCGATTTCAAGTATGACGTGTGGAGTATCCAGGCGCAGCTGGCCCGTTCACGCAATACCGAGAATGTGAAGCACCGTGTTCGCGACGACCTCATCCCCAACATCATGAAGATGCGTCCCGACATCATCGACAAGCTCAAGGACAAGGACACGCAAATCATTGATTTGAGCGATATTGAGGCCAATCCCGAATGGCAGGATTGGCTGGACCAGTCAGGCATTACCCGCAAGATTGAAGAGTTCAATGCCATGCAACTCGAGGGCAGCGACGTCTTCATTGCCACCTTTGCCCACTTGAAGACCTTCCCCTTCTTCAAGACGCTGAGTAACTGGTTCTTACCGTTCTATCCCGCCCACTCGACAGTACTCGAAAATTTGGGCGCCGGAAAACTTGCTTTGGCCGAAGTTGTCCAGCACGCACCCTACCTCTGCAACAGCGACAAGTATTCTTTCTGCCTGTCGTTGGGGGCGCTGCCCGATTCCCAGCGCAGCATGATGTCGGCCCAACTCGAGGAGCAGAATGCCGCATTGAGCGAGGCACGACAAGCCGAACTGCCTGACAACCGCAAACAGCGCGTCAGCATCATCAACGCCTTCGTTCAGGACCTGTACCGTTTCTTCAAATTGTTCTCACGGCGCCGCGAATTCATTGCCGTGATGGACAATCGGGGGCTGGACATGACCGACTGCCTGCCATTGGCCCAAGTGACACGCGATGCCCACGTGCTGGAGCTATTGGGGGCACTGTATTTCAAGAACGAGTTCTATGACGACGCCATTCATTGCTTCACGCGCCTCGAAGGTTTGGACGACGTGAACGATGACCATATCTATCAGAAAATCGGTTTCGCCTACCAGAATGCGGGCAAGCCCGAACAGGCCCTCACCTACTATAAAAGGTATGAACTGCTGCACGAGGAAGACGCTTGGAACATCCGTCACATTGCCGCCTGCTACCGAGCTGTGGGCAAACTCGACATGGCGCTGGAGTATTACCGCAGGGCCGAGGCCATGAACCCCAACAATGTGTCACTCACGCTGACCATCGGCCACATCCTGCTCGAACTCAACCGCACCAACGATGCCCTGCAGCAGTATTTCAAGGCCGATCTGATGCCCAATGCCAAGCACCGTGCCTGGAGACCTATCGCATGGTGCTCGTTCCTGTTGAATGACTATGACCGGGCGATGGATTACTACGACCGCATCATCCGTGACGACAAACCCTCGCCCCAAGACCTGCTCAATCGTGGCCATGTGCTGCTGTGTCAAGGTCTTACGCAACAGGCCATCGAAGCCTATCGCGAGTCACTGCGCATGATGGGCGGCAACACCCAGAAGTTCCGGTCCGCATTCAAGGATGACGCGATGGAACTGAGGCTTCATGGCGTCTCAACCGTTGACCAGGCGTTGATTCCCGATGCAGTATGCACGGCACAACAAAATAATTAAAGTATCACTTGAAAGATGATTGACCACAATACTGTACAACAGATTCTTGACACTGCCGACATTGTTGATGTGGTAGGCGACTTCGTGAGCCTCAAGAAACGCGGTACCAACTGGATTGGTCTGTGCCCGTTCCACAACGACCGCAGGCCGTCGTTTTACGTGTCCCGTGCCAAGGGCATCTGCAAATGCTTTGCTTGCGGCGAGGGTGGCAGTGCGGTCAATTTCATCATGAAGCACGAGCAACTCAGCTATCCCGAAGCTTTGCGCTATCTGGCCCGCAAATATCACATCGAGATCCAGGAAAAAGAGCTCACCGACGAGGAAAAGCAGGCACAAAGTGAGCGCGAAGCCATGCTCATGCTCAACGAGTGGGCATGTGACTATTTCGAAAAGCAGTTGCACGAGACGCAATCAGGTCAAGACATCGGGCTCTCATACTTCAGGGAACGTGGTTTCAACGATGCGACCATCAAGGAATTCCGTCTTGGCTATTCCAGCGAGGGCTATGACGACCTGTACAAAGCGGCCGTATCCCAAGGTTTTAATCCTCAGCTGTTATTTGATGTAGGCCTGTGCATTCCCGATGAGCGGGGCGGCGGACGCGACCGTTTTCGTGGTCGTGTCATGTTTCCCATCATGAACATTGCCGGCAAGGTCATCGCCTTTGGTGGCAGAACGCTCAAGAAGGACAAGAACATCGCCAAATATGTCAACTCGCCCGAGTCAACCATCTATTCCAAGCGCGATGTCATCTATGGCCTGTATCAGGCAAAACGCGAGATCAGCAAACAAGACAAGTGCTTTATTGTTGAGGGATATGCCGATGTCATCTCTATGCACCAGGCTGGTTTCAAGAACGTTATCGCTTCGTCAGGAACGGCGCTCACCGAGGGGCACATTCATGCCATTCGCCGCTTCACGAGCAATGTGACCGAGATGTTCGACGGTGATGCCGCTGGTATCAAAGCAGCCATTCGCGGCGTGGACATGCTGTTGAAAGAAGGTCTGAATATCAAGGTATTGCCTTTGCCTCCCGAGGACGATCCCGACTCGTTTGTTCGCGCCCACAGTTTTGCCGAGGTTGAAGAATACATCAAGCAGAACGAGGCTGACTTCATCAATTTTAAGACGAGCGTGGTGCTCAAGGACGCCCGGAACGACCCCATTAAACGTACTGCTGCCATCACCGATGTGGTCAAGTCCATTGCCATCATCCCCGACGAAATCGCCCGCATGGTCTATGCCAAGGAGTGCAGCAACCTGTTTGACATGGACGAGCAGACCATCTTGCGACAAATCAAGCAGTATCGCACCAAATTCCTCGAGCAGTGGCGCAAAGAACGCCAGCAACAACAGGCGCGCGAGCAACGCATGGCCGGCATTCCCCAGACCGATGAATCGCCGACTGATGCACCCCATCCTGCCGACGGATTTACCGACGACACGGCCGCACAACAACCTGCCCAAGACGTGCCGTACAGCAAAAACAGATCCGATAATGTCCATGTTCAGGAACGCGAGGTCATCAGGCTCATTGTCAATTACGGTATGTGCTATCTGACCGATACCGAATATGAAGACGGGACTGTGAGACCCACCACCGTCCTGGAGTATATCAACAACGAATTGCTGTTGGACAACATGAGCTTCAGCGACCCGCTGTACCGTCACATATTCGAGATCGCCAAACAATACATCGACACCTATTATCGTGACCTGGGCACATTCAAAAGCCAACTCGAGGTTCGTACCCAAGAATACATCACCGAAGAGCTGAAAGAGCTTGGAAACAACGAGTTAGACGCCCTCGACAGTACCGCACTCATCCTCGCGTTGGAACAAAAAGAAAAATCAGTCAACGCCAAGGCAAATGCCAGGGCCAATAACGAACTGATGGAATACAACTGCGGTTACCTGATGAAAACCCTGTGTTCGCTTGATGACGACCCTGTGCGCCAGCTGGCCTGCGAATTGGCGACTGAGAACCTGCCACAACTCAGCAAGATACACACTCAGTTTGCCGTCATCGTCGAGGAACGCGACAAATTGATTCATCTGGTTCCCGAGCGGCTTTTCAACTGGAAAAACGCCATTCTGGTACAGCGCATCAATGATCTCAAGTCAAAAATTGCCCAAGCCTCACCCGACGAGCAGCCACAACTCATGGAACAGCTGCAAGGGCTCTATGCTACCAGGCACAAGCTGGCTGCCTTCATCGGGGACAGGGTTGTCAACCCCAAATAGATTTTTCTGTTTTTTTATGGGAGTTTGACCCCATTTCCAAGTAAAAATTAGTAAATTTGCCGAATGTATTGGCACGAAAACTGCCAATACGTTCGACCATTACTTTAAGCATACATAGATAATTTATTGATTATGAAATTCAAAAATATCATTGCGCTGGCTTTTCTGTCGATTGCCGTTTCAACATCGGCACAGATTCAAATGAATTTGCCCACGACTCAAATCGGTGGAACAGAGTATTACCGTTACGACACCAGCAATGGCGAGAGCATCTATGACATTGCCGCAAAACTGGGAGTAACCAAAGACTACATTATCCAGAACAATCCCGATGCAGCAGACGGCATTTCCAACGGAATGACGCTGTATTTCCCTGTTGGGGCAAATGCCAAGGCCACTAAACCCGAGGCTGCTCCAAACACCACAATTCATGTTGTGGAGCAGGGCGAAACGCTCTATGGTCTGGCCAAACGCTATGGAGTCACTGTCGATGAACTCATCGCCAGCAACCCCAATTCAGAGAACGGCATAAAGATCGGGCAAAAACTGACCATTCCCGCCTCGAGCAGCGCAACAGCCACCATTAACCCCAATCAACAGGTTATCAATGCTTTCAGCAACAGCACCGCACAGGTGGCTGGTTCACAGGCTGGTGAGCCTGTCTTTCACGATATCAAAGATGGCGAGGACATCTACACCATAGCCAAGCAGTATAACTCCACCATCGAGGGCATCATCACTACCAATCCCGGATTGAAACCCAGTGAATACACCACCGGGGCCCGCGTGAAAGTGATCCCCAACTCTGCCCTTCCCTTCATTTATGAGCGCATGAGCCGCCGCAACTACAAATATGAAGTGAAACGCGGCGAGACCTATGCTTCGATTGCTGCCGATAACGGCATCACCGAGGATGAGCTCAAAGCAGCTAACCCCGATCTGAAGAAAGCCAAGAAAGGCAAGGTCATCACCCTGCCCAAGCCCTATGCCGAGCGCGTCACCGGCGACATGGCGACTACCCCTCTCGAGGAGTTGCGTGCCTATTATGAGCCCCGCATCAATGACCTGTATGACAGCTTGGTTGCCAAGCGCCTGGAAAACGAGGTGAACATCGCCATGGTGCTTCCCTTCCAGCTGCACAAGAGTGCGCCACCCAAACAGGCCTATCTCTACACCGATTTCTACAAGGGATTCCTGCTGGCACTCGAAAATGCCGATGAGAACAATAAGCACATCAATCTCAAGGTGTATGACACCCAGCACAACCTGAATGTCACCGACAGCATTCTTGCCTTGCCTGAGCTCAAGACCATGAACATGATTATTGCGCCCAGCGAGCCCCAGCAACTGTCGAGAATCAATGCCTTTGGCAAAGCTAACGGCGTGCCCGTGATGAACTGCTTCACGACCAAGAACGAGGACTACCTCGACAACCCCTATGTCTATCAAGTGAACACGCCCACTGGCGAGCTGATGCACAATGTGATGAGGTGGTTCGACGAGCGCTTCAAGGGCTATAACGTGGTATTCCTGTCGGCCTCCAGCGATAACGACAAGGAGATGTTTGAGCACATACGCAAACACATCACACACAAGAAATACAGCACCGAGACCATCAATGTGAATGGTGATTTGACCTACAATGACATCTCCAACAAGATGAATCCCGGTTCAAAGTATGTGTTCATCCCCTCGTCGGGAGACAAGGCGCTCATCAAGAAGTACATCAAGGCGCTCAAGGAAGTCAAAAAAGAGCGTTTTGACTGCGACCTGGCACTCATTGCCTATCCCGAATACGTATTGTACCTCAAGGACTACCAGACTGACCTGCAGGATATCGATACATACATGTTCTCGCGCTTCTTCAACGCCAAGGGCTATCGCACCCGCAATCTGGAATCGGCATACAAAGCCAACTTTGACGGCGAACCGCTGCCTGGCGAGCCCTATATGGCGCTCTATGGCTGGGACACCGGCATGTATCTGCTCAAGTCGTTAGGCGTTGACGGCCTCATCGATGAGGAGACGCCATTGTATGAAGGTGTTCAGACCAGTTTCCGCTGGGAACGTGGCGACAACTGGCGCGGATTCACCAATCAGGCCGTTGAGATTGTCCATTTCTCGACCGACCATCAGATTACCGTTAATGTGAAATGAGGCATTTCGCACTAATCTTAGCGTTGCTGACCACCCTACTGGCCACGTCACAGGTCCATTACCAGGGGACTATTGCCGTGGGCGGCAAGGCCGGCGCCACACTCTCGCGGGTCAATTTCAACCCCAGCGTGGAGCAGACCATGTTGCCCGGCATGACGGCTGGTGTGATGTTCCGTTATATTGAAGAGAAGAACTTTGGGCTCATTGCCGAGCTCAACATGACACAACGCGGATGGAAAGAGGTGTTCAAAGACGCCGACTACAAGTACAACCACCGGTTCACCTATCTGGAACTGCCCATCATGACCCACATCTTCTTTGGCAATCAACGGGTCAAGGGATTCTTCAATCTTGGACCTGAAATCAATGTCATGCTGGGCGATGGCATCAAGTCCAATTTTGCCTATCAGGATGCAGCAGGCATGGATTATTTCATCAACGATCCGCGCCACATCGAGCAAATGACGATGAAAGTCAAAAACAGGCTTGACTACGGCATCTGCGCCGGAGCCGGTATGGAATTAAACCTGAACCCCAAGCACTCCGTCCTGCTCGAGGGCCGTTTTTACTATGGTCTGACCGATGTATTCCCCAACCACAAGACCGACACCTTCTCAGGTTCCAACTCCATGACCATCATGGTCACGCTGGGCTACTTCTACCGATTGAAATAGCCTGTTCTCTCCCTTGAGTCACAAGGGAATGGCACACGTTCTAATCCTTCTTTTTGGCCCAAAAATGGCTAATCGTGAATGTTCCCGCTATCAGAACAAAGACCAGAGCGGGCAACAAAGTCATTACCAGCTCTTTATAACCCATGATCAACAGGGCAGCCACAGCTGGCAACGCCAGGGCAATAAGAATCAGCAACACACCGACAATGACTCGAATGCGGCCGATGTGATATCTGTCGCGGCTCTTCTTGGACGCGGTATTGTATCCGACGATAAAGTCATCGCCGCGCCCCAGCATGATAACCACGGCGACAACCAGTATCAACAGTGATATGACAGACAAAATGATGAATGCTGTTAGCATAGTCCAGATTTCAATATTTTTTTGCAAATTTAATAAATGATTTCGTCAGCATACCACATTATATAAAAGATATTTTTTGTAATTTTGTGCGTTATTTTGAAAACCTACTTATTAACATTAAATAATTGTTTAAAAACCAGAAAGTTATGAACATTTCACACATCGAACACGTGGGAATCGCAGTCACCTCGCTCGAGGAGGCTATTCCTTTCTATGAGAACATGCTGGGCATCAAGTGCTTTGCAATCGAAGAAGTTGCTGACCAGAAGGTAAAGACCGCTTTCTTCAAGGTGGGCCAGACCAAGATTGAGCTTCTTGAGGCTACTGCCCCCGAGAGCGCTATCGCCAAGTTCATCGAGAAGAACGGTGGCCGTGGTGGCATCCAGCACATTGCATTTGCTATCGAAGATGGCGTGGCTAACGCCCTCGCCGAGGTTCAGGAGAAAGGTGGCCGCGTTGTTGACGAGAAGCCCCGCAAGGGCGCTGAGGGCCTGAATATCGCCTTCCTGCATCCCAAGACCACTTGTGGAGCTCTGATTGAACTCTGTGAAGACCCCAAAAAGAAATAATCAAGACGACCAGATCATGGGAAAACAACTTGATAAGATTCAAGAGCTGATTGAGCGTCGCGAGAAAGCACGCCTGGGCGGTGGCGAAAAAGCCATTGCCAAGCAGCACGAGAAGGGCAAATTCACTGCCCGTGAGCGCATCAACATGCTCCTTGACGAGGGCAGCTTCGAGGAACTGGACATGTTTGTTCAGCACCGCTGCACCAACTTCGGCATGGAGAAGAAGACCTATGACGGCGACGGCGTTGTTACCGGTTTCGGTACCGTTGGCGGACGTCTTGTTTACGTCTTTGCCCAGGACGCTACCGTCATTGGCGGTTCGCTGGGTGAGACCATGGCATTGAAGATGTGTAAGGTGATGGACCTGGCTATGAAGCAGGGCGCACCTGTAGTTGGCTTGAACGACTCGGGCGGTGCCCGCATCCAGGAGAGCGTTAACGCCCTGGCTGGCTATGCCGAGATTTTCCAGCGCAACATCAACGCATCGGGTGTCATTCCTCAAATCAGCGCCATTCTTGGTCCCTGTGCCGGTGGTGCCGTTTACTCCCCTGCCCTGACCGACTTCATCATTATGGCCAAGGGTATCTCCTTCATGTTCCTGACTGGTCCCAAGGTGGTTAAGACCGTGACCGGCGAGAACGTGACTCAGGAGCAGCTGGGTGGTGCAGGTGTTCATGCCAGCAAGAGCGGTGTGGCTCACTTCGCTGCCGAGACCGAGGAAGAGGCTATCGCCATTATCCGTCAGTTGTTGAGCTACATGCCCAGCAACAACATGGAAGAGACTCCCCGTGTGGAGTGCACCGATCCCATCGACCGCGTGGAGGATGCCCTGAACAGCATCATCCCCGAGAGCGCCAACGACCCCTACGACATGTATCAGGTCATCAGTGCCATCGTCGATAACGGTGAGTTCCTCGAGGTCCACAAGGACTTTGCCAAGAACATCATCGTGGGCTTTGCACGCTTCAACGGCCAGGCCGTGGGTGTTGTGGCCAACCAGCCCAACTGCATGGCAGGTGTGCTCGACGTGAACGCATCCAAGAAGGGCGGCCGCTTCGTTCGTTTCTGCGATGCTTTCAACATTCCTTTGGTAACCCTCGTTGACGTGCCCGGCTTCCTGCCCGGTACCGGACAAGAGTACAACGCCGTTATCATGAACGGTGCCAAGTTGCTCTACGCCTATGGCGAGGCTACCGTGCCCAAGGTTACCGTTACCCTGCGCAAGAGCTATGGCGGTTCACACATCGTGATGAGCTGCAAGCAGCTGCGCGGTGACTTGAACTACGCTTGGCCCAGCGCCGAGATCGCCGTTATGGGTGCCGCAGGTGCTGCCGAGATTCTCTATGCCAAGGACAGCAAGAACTTCAAGACCCAAGCCGAGGAAGCCAAGGCTGCTGGCGACGAAGCCAAGGCCAAAGAACTGCTCGAGGCCGGCAAGAAATTCATCCAGGACAAGGAGGATGAGTACAACAACCTCTTCTGCACGCCTTACAACGCAGCCCGCTATGGCTACATTGATGACGTGATTGAGCCCAGGAACACCCGTTTCCGTGTCATCCGCGCTCTTGAGGTGCTCCGCACCAAGAAGTTGAACAACCCTGCCAAGAAGCATGGTAACATCCCCTTGTAATCAATGCGATCTGCTATGAGTAAAAGAGCATTGACACTCATGCTGCTGTGTGCCATCCTCGCACTGCCCACGCTGGCTCAGCGCAAAAACGTGCGCATCAACGAGGTAATGGTTCAGCAGGATAGCACGGGCGGCAATGGCTGGGTCGAGTTCTACAACTCGTCCTACAGCACCAACGCCGTCGAGAAGATGTTCATCACCACGCTTAGCCGCGAGGAGATTCAGAAGGTCTTCGATGCAAACAAGGGCACTAACAAGAAGCCCAACCAGGTGCTGATTGAGTTGTGTGCTGCCCAGCCCATGGACATCTACGAGATTCCCCGTGGCGATGAGCGCAACACCAAGATCGCACCCCGCACCCACTTTGTCATGGAAGCCGACGGCGATCCCAAGGCAGGAACTTTCCACATGCCTTTCACTTTTACCGCCGGTCAGGACAATTATATTGCCCTCTATGACGTGAATGGTGACCTGGTTGATGACGTGACGATTCCCGCCACCCTGAACCCGGGCGAAACCTATGCCATCAAGGCCGAAGGCCGTCTGCCCAGCGTCCTGAACGACGCGGTTCCCGCCGATTCGATCTGGACCGTTAAGGACAACAGCTCAATCGAGACCGCTATCACCAAGGGCAACTACAACATCCGCGAGGTGAACGAGAACATCGAGGCCTTCCACGAGAAGGACCCGCATGGTTTCTGGATTGCCCTGCTGGCGATGTCGGTAGTGTTCTCGGCATTGGCACTGCTGTACATCTGCTTCAAGCTGTTCGGCAAGTTTGCCAGCCGTAACCTGAAGGATGAGGCCAAGGATCAGCCCGCTGCTGCTCCTGTTGCCGCCCAGGCCGCAACGGTTCCCGCTGCCGCCGGCACCGATGGAGAGACGATGGCAGCTATCTGCTTTGCGCTCTACCAGCACCTCAACGCCCACGACACCGAGAGTGGCGTGTTGACGCTGACGCCCCGCGATGGTTCGGCATGGTCCAGCAAGACCAGCCTGATGCGTGAAATACCCGTTATCAAGAAATAATCACCAATAAAAATCATTCACTCAAATGAAGGAATATAAATATAAGATCAATGGTAACGAGTATAATGTTGCCATCGAAAACATTGAGGACAACATCGCCCACATCCAGGTCAATGGTGTGAAATATGACGTAGAGTTGCCCGAGCAGCCCAAGGCAGCGCCCGCCGTTAAGCGTGTGGCAGTGAGCGATGCTCCCGCCGCCGCTCCCAAGCCCGCAGCCCGCAAGGCCGCTCCCGCCGCTGGCGGTCATGTAATTGAGTCGCCGCTGCCCGGCGTCATCAAGGACATTTTTGTTAAGGAAGGTCAACAGGTTAAAGCCGATGACGTTGTCTGCATCCTCGAAGCCATGAAGATGGGTAACGAGATTCATGCCGGCGTTGACGGCGTTGTCAAGAGCATTGAGGTATCTAAAGAGGACTCGGTGCTTGAGGGTAATACCATCATGGTAATCGGTTAAATCAAGTTGTAAGCCTTTGAGTTGTAAGTTTTCAAGTATGATTACCATCGCCTAGATAATCGTTAGACCCCGGGTAACATCGCTTACAGCCAAAGACTGAGAACTAAAAACTAAGAAACATGGTACTGCTCGACAATTTCCTGTTCACCAAGTTGCTGGATTTCTGGCACTTTACCGGATTCTACAACTTTGACTACACTAACCTGATCATGATTTTGGTGGGTCTGTTCTTTATCTACCTCGCCATTAAACATGATTTTGAACCCATGCTTCTCGTGCCCATCGGCTTCGGTATCCTGATTGGTAACATTCCTTTCCAGCCGGGCAACGAGATTGGCATCTATGAGGACGGTTCGGTGCTCAACATCCTATACCAGGGTGTGCGCAACGGATGGTACCCGCCGCTCATCTTCCTGGGCATCGGTGCAATGACCGACTTCAGCGCCCTGCTTGCCAACCCCAAACTGATGCTTGTGGGTGCAGCAGCGCAGTTCGGTATCTTCGGTGCCTATATGATTGCTCTTGCACTTGGATTCATGCCCGACCAGGCCGGTGCTATCGCCATCATCGGTGGTGCCGATGGTCCTACCGCCATCTTCCTGTCGTCCAAGCTGGCTCCCAACCTGATGGGTGCGATTGCTGTGAGCGCTTACAGCTACATGGCTCTCGTGCCGGTGATTCAGCCGCCCATCATGCGCCTGCTCACGACCGAGAAAGAGCGCAAGATGCGCATGAAACCCGCCCGCAAGGTCAGCCAGCTCGAGAAGATCATCTTCCCCATCTTTGGTTTGCTGCTCACCTGCTTTGTGGTGCCTTCGGCAATTCCTCTGCTGGGTATGCTGTTCTTCGGCAACCTGCTGCGTGAGAGTGGCGTGACCAAGCGTCTTGCCCACACCGCCAGCAATGCCATGACCGACATTGTGACCATCCTGCTGGGTATGACCGTGGGTGCTTCGACCCAGGCCTCACAGTTCCTGACCAAGGAGACCATCTTCATCTTCTTCTTGGGCTTCTGCGCCTTCGTCATCGCTACCTGCTCGGGTGTGCTGTTTGTGAAGCTTTTCAACCTCATCTTGCCCAAGAGCAAGAAGTTGAACCCGCTCATTGGCAACGCCGGTGTATCGGCCGTTCCCATGGCAGCCCGCATCAGCAATGACCAGGGTCTCAAGGCCGATCCCAGCAACTACCTGCTCATGCACGCCATGGGCCCCAACGTGGCTGGTGTGATCGGTTCGGCAGTTGCCGCTGGTGTCCTCCTGGGCTTCCTGGGATAATAGACGCCAGATAGAGTCTAATCATAAAAAGAGAATAGTTAATAGTTGCGGCACCCGCCCACTATTAACTATTCTCTTTTTACGTTATTTTCTCTGCACTCTTCTATACCTTGAACATGCGGTCGATGGCGCGCTTGTCCTCACGCTCCTTGATGCTCTGCCGCTTGTCATACTGTTTCTTGCCTCGGGCAATGGCAATAACCAGCTTAGCCAGTCCGCATTCATTGATGAACAAGCGCAATGGAACAATAGAATAGCCGGGCTGCAGATTGTCCTTGGCGATGCGGCGAATCTCCTTGCGGTTGAGCAGCAACTTGCGGTCGCGGTGGGTCGTGTGGTTGTTGTAGGAGCCGAAGCTATACTCGGCAATGTACATGTTCTTGACCCATACCTCGCCATTGATGACCATACAGTAGGTGTCGGTGAGTCCCACCTTACCCTGCCTGATGGACTTAATCTCGGTTCCGGTGAGAACGATGCCAGCCGTGAAGGTCTCGACTATCTCATAGTCGAATGTGGCCCTACGGTTCTTGACATTGATCGTATTGTTATGGTTATTGTTCCTAGCCATGATTCCTCTATACGACGGTTAAACAATGAGCAGGCTCAAAACGGCCTTGAGCAAAATGGGCAATCCCAACAGCAACACCGATGAAATGACCACAAACTTAGCCACCTTCTCTTTCTTCACAAACAGGTGATCGGTACCACGATAGGCCATCCAGGGCAAGTAGACCATGAGAAAGAGAACCGGTGTGAAATCACTGGGCAACAGGTTGCGCAGTATCATCAACAGAACCAGGAAAATGAGATTATACAGGATATAATCGTTGAGTCGCGCCGAGGCGCCCTCGGTCTTCACCAGCTCGGGGTAAAAGCCGCCCAACAGGTAGATGATGATGTAATAGCTGATGAAATAGGTGGAAAAGAGCACGATGCCCGTCATCAGCGACCTGGAGAATGACAACGTGTGATCATAAATCATGGGGACAAAGCACGACAAGGCCAACACGCACAACAAGGGCAGATAGGCATTTCGCAACACTTTACCCGTGGGAATGTTGGACTCGTTGATGACTTCCCACCCGTATTTTGGGGCGGTAATCACACAAAATATGTTATTCCAGATGCTCATTTTATTTTTTGCGGGTGCAAAGATACACAATTATTTACAAATACAAACTCTCTAGACCGATTTTAATTTACATTAGCAAAAACAATGCCATTTTCTTGATGCTCGACCGAAAAATAAGTATCTTTGTCCCCATCAGTAATAATAAAATCATTATCAGCTATGGAAGAGAACAAAAAGACTACCGGCGGATCTCTAGGCAGATTCACACCCGAGATGATTAGCAAACTGGCTCAGAACGAGGTATTTGTGTTTGGCAGCAACCTGCAAGGATTGCATGCCGGAGGAGCCGCCCGCGCGGCACGCAACCTGTTTGGCGCCATTTGGGGTCAAGGAGTGGGCCTGCAGGGGCAAAGCTACGCCATCCCCACCATGCAGGGCGGTGCCGAGACCATACGGCCCTATGTTGACGAGTTCATCCGATTTGCCGAGTCGCGTCCCGACTTGTACTTCTATGTGACACGCATCGGGTGCGGCATCGCCGGATTCGTCGACGAGGATATCGCTCCCCTGTTCAAGGATGCCCTTTCACTTGACAATGTGGCGCTGCCAAAGACCTTTTACGACATTTTGACAGAGTAATCACCCTCCATTATTAACCATTCAATGTATAGAAAGATGAAAAAATTAGTATTAGCAATGGCTACTGTATTGATGACGCTGGGCGCATGCTCGACCCAAGGCAATGAGAACAAAGAGACTGCCGCCAACGACCTTGACAAGGGTCAGGCCGCTATCGAGAACATCATGACGCGCACGAGCATTCGCCAGTACAAGGACCAGCCCGTGGAGCAAGAGAAGATTGACATCCTGCTCAAAGCCGCTATGGCGGCACCCTCTGCCGTGAATCTGCAGCCCTGGCACTTTATTGTCATCACCGACAAGCAAACCATCGGCCTGCTCTCGGGACAGCAGCCCACCAACGCCCCGCTGCTGATTGCCGTGTGCGGCGACACCGATAAGACCACAACGCCCGACGGCAAGATGAAGTTGCCCGACTTCTGGGTAGAAGACGTTTCGGCAGCTACCGAGAACCTCTTGCTTGCCGCTCATGCGCTGGGACTGGGCGCCGTCTGGACAGGCGTTTATCCGGCTATGGACCGCACGGCCGAAGTGGCCAACGTGCTGAATTGCCCGAAGAACATTGTTCCCATGGCTGTTGTCCGCATCGGCTATCCCGATGAATCACCCGAGCCCAAGGACAAGTTCAAAGAGGAGAACATCAGCTACAACAAGTTTGGCGGCAAGAAGGAGTAATCCACTTCCCCACCCTGTTGAATCAAAACAAGAAACTCGTCCTTCCAACGCTGGGGGGACGAGTTTCTTGTTAGTGATTATAACCTCTACACATCACATCAGAAACGTGTGATAGAGTTCGGGCATATAGATACTGCCGCCAATCAACTGCGACTTGGCAATCTCGTAATAAATGTAGTAGAAATTGGAGATGGCGATGAGAGCAAAAGCCCACCACAGGCGCTTGCGCCACAAGTAGCACAACAGATAACACAGCATAATCACGAAGCACGTGCGCATGAGTTCACCCGGACGGGCGAGATACTGGGTAGTGTTGGCAAACAGATTAATGTATCCCATATACACAAGCGCAAAACGATAGGTGGCCGACAGGTATTTGTCGCCATCAAACATCCCCTTGATTCCCGGATAGAACCAAATCATTGCCAAGCACGACAGCAGCGGGAGCAAACGCGCGGGGCCCATCACTGTACGGAAAGCGTATTCCAGATTGTGCGAGGCAAACAGGCGATGATAATGGCCATAGCCCAGGACCTCGGCTAGCTGCCCGATGCGGTCAAATGTCCAACGTATCCACTGCGGGAATGAGCCCAAAGCGACACACAGCGCTATCAACACAAACGGCAGCCAGCGTTTGGCTTTGCTTGCCGGAATGAGCGGAATCACATACAACGGGATAAACAGTATGCACATCTTGTGGATCGAAACTGCCACCAACGAGAGCAGCAGATACCACCAGAACTTGCGCCTGACAATGAGTTCCACCATAACGACAAACAGGGCCTCGACCACCGACTGGCGCACAAATCCCATCCAGAAGATATAATACGGTCCCAGGAAAATGCATAACGCCAGCCATGGCAACAGCACCTTGCGATGCCTGAGCGCATAATAGAGCAAGACAATCTGTACCAGTGCCCAGAAGGCGAAGTAGAACGCGAAATGCAAACCTGCCTTACCCATCACATGGGCCACGAGCGAGAATCCCGGTTCGAAGTTCTCACGGGAATACTCACCCAGCGACTGCATGGCCACATAGTGATTGTAATACATGTTGTAGTCCCAACTCGTCTGCCAGCGCAGTGCCGACACCACAACATAGATGAGAATGGATGCCAATATCTCCCATGACACCAGGGGCAGATGCTTGCCCCGCGCCGCCAAAACATGCTGCTCACGCGCGCCGACATGCCAGCCAAGCCATGCCATCACAACGGCAGTGAGAGTATATACGGCAAGACTCAGTATCATAACCTGTTATTTGGCAAGTGACATATTGATTCTCAAACCGTAGTTGCTGTTGGTCGTGGGATAGGCCGAAGTGGATACCAACGGCACATTGGACTGATAGTCAAAGTAAGCGCCCAAGGTGATGCGCTTGCTGACCACATAGTCGGCAGTAAAGTCCACACTCCATGTGCGCGTTCCGCTTGTCGCCTGGGCAGTATTGGACTCAATCTTGCGAATGAGGTTGGTGTTGCTCGCCATCTTCACATTGAGGCTGAAGGTGAGGTCGTTGTTCACATTCTGCTGCTTTGACTTTAGCTTGAGCACCTGATTGAAGTTGGCAATCTTGTAACTGCCTCCCAAGGTAAAGCCCTTGCTTACCGCCTCAACAAGCTGACCTGCCGCCGAGTTCAGGGTGAGGGTGCGCTGAGTCTCATAATTTGCAGTGATCTGGAGATCATTGAAGAGAGTGGCATTTATACCCGCCAGCGGTCCGAACTGCTCCTTCAATACGACTGACGCAATATTGTAGGGCGATGACGGTATCGCACCATTGGTGAGCACATCCTTAGTGAAGCCCAGACCTTCGCCAATGCTTACCCAGTCACTGAACGAAGTGAAGGAGCCCACCTGATAAGTGCACTGATAGGCGTGAGTCAAGCTGAAGCTCTTGAACAGTTTCTTGAAGAACGGAATACGCATCAAGCCATCATAAGTGACGCGCCAGTTGGGCAAGATAGCCTTCAGGCCGGGGAAGGGATTCAAGTCAATAGTCTTGGCGTTCTTACCCGAGTATGCTGCCAAGAAGGCAGGTATCAGCACATCGCTGCTGGACCTGTTAATCTCGCCATTATCCTTACTGTAGGGTTTACCACCCAATTCCACATCATGCAAGAAGCCTCGGTCAGGATAGGTGGTTCCCTCATAACGCTCTTGCAGTCGTTGGGCAATGATCTCTCTATTCTCCAAGAACTGGTTGAATGTCGCACTACTGTAATTCTCATCAGCCTTGAATCCCTTGAAAGCTGTTGCCATCGCGATATGAGTCTTGATATAGCTACCGCCATATATAATTGTGGGATTCTCATACATGAACTGAATCTGGTTGGAGCGATTATCGGTCCTGTTACCTGTCAACTTGATTTTCAGTCCAGCTATGGGCTCTAAATCCACCTCGGCCTTGAACTCAAGGTTGCGAGTGTACAAAGCTGGTGAAGTCTGGGTCGAGTCACCCAAGAGCCAGCCACGGCCCTTAGCCCTCTCGATATAGGACTGGCCAACAAAGCCGAAGGCGAAGTCCAGACCGGGAGCCATCACATCATAACGGGTTGACTGGCCGAAGATGTCACCAATATCGGGAACGAACTGCGGAACCGACAGCGTTGTCGTTTGCTTCAAGGTCAAGTTCATACCGCGCACACTCATGAGCACACGGCTCAAGTATTGGGCCGATTCGGTAAAGAAGTTCTTACGTTCCTCTTTCTGCACCTCGGTAACGGTGAATTTAAGGTTCTCGGTACCTAATGTGGTGATTTCCACATTATCCTTATCCTTAATTTTGTACTCAATCTTGAATGGCTGGTCATCGGACGTGGTAGCCGTTACTTTAACGTCTTTTACGCCCATCTTGTGGTTGATGACCGTCGCCGAATCAGGATTCAGCTTGATCGTGCGGCTGAACCTCTTGGGTTTTGCCTTCTTGGGCTGTTTGGCATTACGCTTTGTGCTCTTGCTCGAGAAGCGCTCATCAACCTTCTTGAGGTATGGAACCTTGCTATAGAATTGCTCCAAGGCGAACCGCCCATCAATTTGACGGGTTGTCTGGTTATAAATCGAGTTACCTGATGAATAGCCATCAATAATCGTACCACGGTCCCATTTATAAATTGAAATATAGCTGGCACTGGCGGTAATCCAACTCAAGATGGGAATCTGGTTGAACGGAGCCTTATAGGTCACGTTAAAGGTTTGATCATAGGCCCACGGGGTTCCTAAATCCTTGATAGACGCAATCACCGAATCACGCCAGTCGCGGTAACGATCGGGGAACAGTTTGCGGTTCACCTGACCCACCGGCTCAAGGATGTGTGCCTTGGTATTGCTATTGAACTTTACCGATAATGACTTGGTGAATTCCCATGTCAAGGCAAATTGCCTATCCCACACGAAGTTCTTGCTGACAGATACAGGCAAATCAATGTCAATACCCGTTTCGTTGCGCGTCTGCTGTTCATAATAGTTGCGCGAAATGATGTTACGGTATGATATATTGGCCGGCAACCAGTGGAACTCCCAGTCGCGTAAGAACTTCATGCTCTTGTCCTTCTCATTAACAAATCGGGAGAACGGCTTGAAAGGCTTGTGGTAGGGTGTCCAGTTGTACTCCAAGCTGCCACGGTAGTCGTTGGTGTTCTCATACACATTCTCAGGGTCGTTGAGGTGCTGCTTGTTGAATGAGTAGCTAAACGACAAGTTGGCAGGATCCCAAGGCATGGGATTCTTCATCGTTCTCACATCAAACTTGAGACCCGAGATCGAGAAGCTCTTGGCTGTGCGCTGTGTGACGGCATACTCCATGATGCTGTCCCGCTGCTCTTTGGTCTCGCAGATATCAAGAGACTCCTTCAGTTTAACGTCCTGGTCAAGGGGATTATACTTGGGAGTGGTCTTCTCATTATTATAAGAATAGTAGATGGGGGCATGCAGCTTGGCCTTCTCGGGGATGAAACGGCCCAAGTCGGTCTGCACTGCAACGTTGTACTGGTCATAGTTATCCAAGCGACGCTGAGACAGGCTCTGTTCTACCGAGCCAAATCCCTCGGTCTCCTTGTGGAAACCAACATTGACCGTGGCGATGTCGCTCATGTTGAGTGTCATCGACGCCTTGGCGGCCCAACCGCCCTCACTATCGAAGTCGGTCACGCGCAGCTCATCTACCCAAACGACACAACTCTTGGTCGTGGGCGAATTGTTGCGAATACCGATGAGCATTACCCTCACTTTGCTTAACGAAGGATTACCGATGACATACACCTTGTTGTTGGGGTGATCCTCGTCAACGCCCTGATAGCGCACACCATAGCCAACATCTCCAAGGCCAGCCATCTTCTCGGCATTGCGGTTCTTCTTGACATTGACCAGAACATCCAGATTGATGTCAAGCATATTCTCCTCGGGCCATACTTTAAGCCTGTCGGACGAACTGTTGGTGCTGTAACGGCCGGCGGGTGTCACGGTCAAGGGGATTTCGTACTCATAGTAGTTGTTCTTCACATCGGAACCGAGGCGAATGAACAATGACACATCACCATTGCGCAGATTGGTCTCATTGTCGATCATGGCCTCGTTGTGGACAAACATCTGCAGGCGCTTGTAGGTGCGCAGGTCGAGGTCGGTATTGCGGTAAACGCCACGGGCATCGCCGGCATCAAGGTTATCAACGGTCAGCTGCATGGACTGCTCGTTGATTTGCCTGATTTGTGACTGGCCGCTGTCGATGATTCGGGACACACCGGGAGGCAGCACATAGTTCACGGGCTCACGCGAGGCGTTCTCCTCGATATTCACCGTATTGATGCTGATGCTACCGTTAGCAGGATGCTCGCCACGCATGTTGAGGTTATACTTATAGTTGCGCCACTCGCCACGAACGAGTTCAAGCGAAGCGAACCTCAAGTGTGTCGTCTCTTTGAAGCCGGTCAGGAACATGCGCATGAAGCGGATTGTCGAGAAGTCCTGAATGTTACCCTCTTTCTTCTCATAGTTGAGCAGAGGAATGGTGAACTGATACCATGTTGCCTGCTGCACCTCACCATTGCGGGTGTGCACATTGGCCACCTGCTTGTCGGTAACATAGTTCATGCCCACTTTCAGGGAGTCGGGATGAATGGCTACGCGATACTGGAAGTAACGCTCGTACTCGTTCAGGGTATTGTCCTGGTTGATATCCTCGACATCGGGAGTGGAACGTGACGTCTGGTATTGGCCATCGGCAGCATCGCTTTGCGATAGTGAGTTACCGTCGGTACCATTATAGTGTTTATAGCGTTCGTTGATGGTAGCGCGAGACGTGTCATAATAGTTATGGCGATAGAAGGCATAATTATCGCCAGCGGGGTCGTTCAAGGGTGAGAACGGGTTCTCTTGCATGGCCATAAGAGTCGACTCGGGCAAGAATGAACGCAACCCGTTCAAGAAGTTCTGATAAGACGGATGCGTATATTCCTCGGTAGTGGACAAACCGTCAAGACCAACGTCCTGCAGGACGCGGGCTCCGTTGGTATTGTCGAACGCATAGGTCAGCGACGACTGTGACGATACCTTACCCCAAACGGTGCTAGACACATAGGTTGAATCCCCATTGATGGGCAAACCATTCTCATAACTCTTGAGTCCGTCCTTGAGGATATCCTCGCTCATTTCACCCAAATTGAAGTATAACGAACCGCCATCCAGATTGTCCAATTCAGGGTCCATAAACGGATCGAGCATCCAGAACTTGATGTATTCGATATTGGTTTGCTCGAAGTTGGTGTTGTCGATTTTGCGCATGATACCGCCCCAACGGTCCTGGGGATTCAGGAAATTGCCGGTTTCCTTGTCAATGTTGGCGGGATCGGCATCCAGGTTGTACGGTCCACGCTCACGAGGATAGAACGACAGGTTCAGCGTCTGGATAACCGACGATTCACCATAGTTGAGCTCACGACCGGGGAACACCTCACTGAAGGCTACCTCTCGGGCATAAGGATAGGACAAGGCATCCAAGTCGCTCTTGATATAACCGGGGGCATAAGAAGAATTGCGCTGCGTGAACAGGCGGTCAATGTAGTACCATGACAATAAAGCACGGTTTTTGCCAGAAGTCACATCATGGATGAGAGCCGACTCGGGGAAATATGAGGGCACCGACGACAAGAACCATGAATAGGGCGAACGGATATCGATTGGCGTCTGAGTTGACTCGAAGTCGTCAATGTAAGAGCTACCCGAATTGGAACCGGTCTTGGCCTGGTGAGGCACCAACTGGGCAAACTCGCCCAGGAAATTGATGCTTGACGGAGCGACAGCATTCACCGTGGGAATCTTGTTGAGTAGGTTGGTCAGCCACATGAACTGAGTGTTGTAGGACACGTTCATGCCCCAAATGGTGTTGTTCACCAGCTCACTACCGATGGCCACCTTATCACCGATGGCCTTCTCGCCATAATGCATGACAGTCGCACCAACATGGAAATCCTTGTTGATGGCATAATCCAGGTCCAATCCCAACAGTGTCTTGCGCTGCATGCTGAAGGTGGATTGATTCTCCAGAGAAACACTGATGTTGGTACCGGCGTCAATAATGCTCTGGTTGGTGATAGACACAGTACCCATGGTGTAGTCAACCTCGTAGTCAGCGTGCTCGGTCAGCGTCACACCGCCAGCAGTCACGACAACCGAACCACGGGCGACATTGGTGGCATTGAGCTTGATGACACTACCCGAACTGGACTGGTACTCACCCGCCAGCACAAACTTGTTCTTATCGCTGAACTGCTGTGCCACAGTAAGCGTTGAGTCGTACAGCTCGGTATAGATGTATTTCTTGGCAAGTTCTTTATCTATGAACTTACTGCGCAAATGTTCACCGAAGGGCTCCACAACGGGGAAAATGATTTTACCCCTTGATACTTCTATCGTTTTTTGCTCAAGAAAGTCGAATTTACCATCAATGTTAGGCTCCAGGTTGGCATCCAAGCGGTCCAGGTTCATCACCTGCAACAAGGGTTTGCCATTAATGGAGTCGTCACTGCAAGGGATATATATCAGTTCATTACCGGTCGTGTCACTCAGGTACTTGATGTTCAGCTTAAAGTTGTTTTTCTGAATTGCGTTAGCACCCAAATCATACACGTTCTTCATCGCCAGATCCCACATGGGATAATAAGGCGATGATGTCGTTCCCTTCAGCAACTTGACATAGAGTGACTGGTCGGTCGACGTGATGTTTCCCGAGAACTCACCCACTTGATAGGTTTTACCGTCTTTATAAGTATACTCGTAGGCAACCGCAAGGATCTCATCACTTGACAATGCCGTCTTGAGCATGATGTAACCCAGGTCGGGGTTCAAGGTGTAATCCGAGGAGGACAGCAATCGGGCACTCTCGATTTTCTCATAATCGGTACCACCCTCAAATTTGTATCTCTTCAATGGGGCCAAGGCGTTTGAGGCCTTGCTCATATAACGAGCGTCGGGATAATCCGCAATGATTTCCGAAAGAAGGTCATTGGACTCATTTGACGGGTTTTCGGCACCGGTTCCATGCCAATGGTCATTCTTGATATTGCGTTCGTTTCCTTCACCCAAGTCCATGAATGCCATAATGTTACGCGACTCGTTAAAGTTGCTTCGCTTGTTGGTCACCCACACCTCGATGCGGTTGATGTGCATACCCGATTTGACATGCGGGAAACTTGAGCACCAACGGTCGTAGTTGTCACGGAAACAATGGGAAAGGAAGAAGTTGCGGTTTTGGTCGTACTTGTCGGCACTGATGTAAAACTCTGTGGTCTGAGAACCGCCCTTGCTGCTCACAGTCTGGGACTCACTGTTCTGCTGCGACACCAATGCTGTCGCCGTGAGTTTGCCAAACTGCATCTTGGTCTTGATACCGAACAGGGCCGCGCTACCGCGAATCAGCGACGAACCGGTGGTCATGCTCACATTACCGGCCTCGATATTCTTGATGATTTCGTCCTCCTTGCCTTCGTAGGCCAGTTTGAGGTTTTTACTGTCAAAGTCAAATGTCGCTCCAGTATTGTAAGACATATTGAAGCGCATTTTGTCACCCACCGTGGCGGTAATGTTGGCCTGAATCTTTTGCTCAAAATCGAAATAGGTCTTGCGACGCTGGGAAACCGACAACGCGGGGTTATCGGTTGAATTGCTCTTGACACCCATGTTGATGACGACCGAACCCGTGGTCTTGAGCTGGACGCCACCAGGGCCGAATACCGATTCAAGAGGACCCATGCCGAATTGCATATCCAAGAAGTTGAAGGGGTCTTTCTCCTGGTTTTGAGCGCTTTCGGCATTCTTCTGGCGGTAGTATTCCATCATCGAGCGCCTGAAATCCATGTTGCTGTATTCGTCAGACGACATGATATAGGGCGTGACAATGTCATAGTCACCCAAGCGGGTGTGAATCACATAACATCCGGTCTCGGGGTCAAATTCCACCTCACTCGAGATGTTAGACGGGGTTTTCAGGTCGGCAGAATACTCTCCGATGCCCTGTACATCATCATAGGTACGGGGAATAGTGGGCTTTACATCAAAGTGCAAGTCCAGTTGCGGGGTTGCCTGCCGCTGCGCCGAGGGGCGTGTGTCGGGAGGTGGCGGGGGTGGTGGCAAAGTGCTGGTCACGTATTGCGCCAACACAGATTCATTGCCAGCCCACCAACCCAAAAGGCTGCCAATAAATATTGCGATGAATATTTTTTTTCGGTTCAGCATGAACAATAATACAAAGACTAGTCTTCAGACCCGTGCCATGCGATGGTTTACATCATCTTGAGCGCCTGTTTGATTGCCTGCTCGACAGTCAATGCTGGATTGCTGGCAAACAGCGACTTAAGCGCTTTTTGAGATGCCTGTTGGGTAAATCCCAACATGACAAGAGCAGCAAGTGCTTCGTCAAAAGCCTCACCTGTGGCAAGGTCCGCTTTCTCTAATAACGTATTATCTGCCAGTTTTATTTTATCCTTGAGGTCAACAATTATGCGTTGTGCGGTTTTTGCGCCAACACCCTTCACGGCTTTGAAGAGTGCTACATTATTTCCGGCGATGGCCTTGGAGAAATCATCGGCGCTCATCGACGAGAGAATCATGCGCGCGGTATTGGGTCCGACACCCGAAACCGATATGAGCAACTGGAAAGCTTCGCGCTCTTTCTTTGTACTGAAGCCGTATAGCAGATGGGCATCCTCCCTGATGGCTTCATACACAAACAGTTTTGCGTCATTTCCTTGTCCCGCCTGCGACAGGCTGTCATAAGTGGAAAGGGAAATGTTTAGGAAGTATCCTATGCCGTGATTGTCAATAACCGCAAATGCGGGATTGAGTTCCACAAGATTTCCTTTAATATAATCGATCATAATCTATCTTTGTTATCTTAGTTTAATATCATGCCAATCACACAGTTGATGTCTGAGATGTTGATTTCGCTATTGCCGTCTACATCGGCACGCACCAGGCGGTGGGTAGCGAAATCCGAGGGCAAGCCCTGAATGATGTTGATAATCGCCAGAGCATCAGCAATATTCACTTCTCCATCGTTATTCACATCACCCGTCATGAAGGTGTTCTGCATCACATCCTTCACCGCTGCCCACACATCGAGTTTACCGGCACCCCAACGCGATGCATCATCACCCATGACATGTTCGTCCCTGACGGCACTGCGCTTTAAAACCTCACGCACATCGGCCACGGTCAGCATGGGGTTCGCCTGCAGCATCAAGGCAATCGCACCCGTAACCACGGGCGCCGACATCGAAGTGCCCTTGTTGGGGTAATAAGGATATTCCTGGCCATTCACCACTGCGGGAGCAGGCCACTGGCTACGGTCGGAGTGCTCGTCATACCTGTTGGCCGACGACATGACAATAGCGCCCGGAGCACAAACATCAGGACGCTGAATGCCGTTTTCATCAGGGCCAAAAGAGGAGAATGCTGCAATCGCAGTAGGCTGATAGCCATCAAAATACACCATGTCGCCCGATGCTGCACAATATGACTGCCTGGAGCAGTAAGCGCCGACCGAAATGACGCTGTCGGTTGTGGCCAGGTCACTGATGGAGCCTACCGGTGAGCCGCCTGTAGCACCAGGCATGGCAAAGGAATAGAAATAGGCATCCTGAGTACACCAGCCGACCAATTCAGTCGCGGTGTCAGCAAAATACTGAAGCCCAATCAGATGACCGGACTTAACCGACTCTACATCAAACACCCAATAAGAGTGGAAACGTTCGTTCTCGAGCTGATTCCCCTCACTATCAAAGACGGGCTCTAAACCACTGGCATAGCTGATTTCGCCAGTATAGTAGGCAGCAAAGGCTATGTCCGATTCACTGGATATCGTAAAGATGCTGTCCTCGTCGAGTGTTCCCACAATGGGAGAGGCATACTCCAATTCACCTGTAGAGCGGTTCACGATCACGACACGGGTCCTATGTTCCTGAGGGACATCATTCCACATGCTCACATAACCCTGCCGCTGCAGTCCGCCCCACCGATTGCGCAAGAACGTGGTCACCGTATCGTTTTTTTGCTTGATCGAAGACCTGAAACAGATAGGCACATCACCATCATTGCCAGCCGATAAGACACACATGCGGCCCGGACCCGACAGTGACGAGAAAACCCGGCAAAGGAACGAGGTTCCGTCATTAGGCCCGCTGTTGCTGCCCAGGCTCAGATTAATGACACAGGGCTTCCCCACCCTGCAGGCATAATCAAAAATATACTTCACTGCATTGGCGATGTTGACATCGTTCAGCAGATCTGAAGGGATGCCACAAGCCACGATATCGGCCTCTGGGGCAACGCCATGCCACCCATTGCCACGGTAGCTGCCGGCAGCCGTTCCGGTCGTGTGAGTGCCATGCGACGAGTTGGGTTCATCAGTTGTCAGGGACTCGATCTCTTGCAGATTCTCGTAACAGCTGCCAGGCAGTTCAATGCCGTCAACAACAGGGTGTCGCCCCGTTGAATCGGCGGGCATGTAAACAGCACACACTCGCGTGCGGCCGGCACTGTCACACAGGTTGATGTGCTTGAAGTCAATACCGGTATCCACGATGCCGACAATGACACCCTTGCCCGTGAATGAGCCGATGTGCCCATGATTGACCTGGGCAGGAGTCACATTGGAATAATAGAGTGAACTGTCGTTGCACCAGTGCAAGGGCTGAGCCAGCGACACATAGCTCACCGCGTCGCTAGCCATCACCGACTGCAGGCAATCCACGGGGATGCGCGCCGAGACAAATCCGTCAAAAACGGCATCAACAACCACCCCCTTGCGCTGCAGCTCGCTCAGGCGGTCCATATTCTTCAATTCAATAAACGCTTGATGAACAGAACCGTAACCATGACTACGGAGAAGGTTCCCTGTGGAGCCGCGCGGCAATAACAACTTGGACGCAACACTCAGTGGTGCTGTCGCCCAAGCTGCCGATAACATCACAGCCATGCATAACATCGACAATACCAACCGCTTGTTCATCCAAGTATTAAAACTGTTGCTATAAAGAGTGATTGATTAGCTGTTCAAGATGATACCAATGATCATGTTCACGTCGCTAATATTGACCTCATCATCTTTATTCACATCGGCACGCCTCAATACATCAGGGGCGACTTCTTCGCCCAGGATGATGCTTATAACCACATTGATGTCGGCGATATTCACCTCACGGTCATTATTCACATCACCAACAATCTCGTCAAGTTTCAGCACATTGAGCAAGCCGGCGTATGCGTCAAGTTTGCCGGCGCCCCAACGTTCACGGCTGCCCGAGCGCACATAGGAATCACGAAGGGCGGTACGCTTGAGCACTTCTCTCACGTCATTCACGGACAATGTGGGATCAGCCTGCATCCACAGGGCAATAGCTCCGGCAACAATAGGTGCCGACATCGAAGTACCCAAGTCGGGAGAATAGGTGTACTCTACCCCATCAACAAAGGCCGACGGCTGCCAGTACTGCAGGTTGGGAGCATCGACAAAATAACGGTTGGCCGAGGATACCAGCACACTGCCAGGTGCACAGACATCAGGTCGGGAAATGCCGTTCTCGTCGGGTCCGTAGGAAGAGAATGATGACAGGTATCCAGGCGTGCTGTTGGGACGGAAATAATATGAGCCATCCCTCAAGGGAACCGTCTGCCTGCTGTTATAGGAGCCTACCGAGATTATGCTGTCGGTGGCCGCCAGATCACTGATAGAGCCCACCGATGATCCTTTCTCGGCCCAAGAGAAGCCATAACTATCGATATAAGCGTATTTAGACGTGAAGATCACCAAATCGTTAGCCGAAGGAGAATAGTACTGGAAGCCCAGGCAATAATTCCTGCTATTGGCCACCATATCGATATTGCACATGGAGTTGGGCTTACCGTTGGCTTCAATCGAGCCGATGACTTCTACCGAACCAGTGAAGTACCTTGCCAACACGGTATCGGTTTCGGTCGAGAAAGTCGCAAGCACACCCCTGGACGTAGCGCCAATCGCACGTGAACGGTACAGGATCTGACCATTGGACTTATTAACCACAATCAGTCGGGTATTAAACGGTTTCTTGGCATTGCTCCTGGCATTGACATAACCGGAGTATTGTGTCGAAGCACGGAAACCGTTCAGCAAGGTGAACACCGTGTCCCTTGAGTTTTCGATTGTACGATGAGAAGTCACATTATAGGCGCCATCATTACCTGCCGATGTCACAAACACACGGCCGGGACCCGCCAGCTGCTGGCACACGCGGTTCAGATAGGAAGTGCCATCGTGGGGGCCCACATTGGAGCAAAGGCTCATGGAAATCACACAAGGTTTCATCTGGCGACGCGCATAGTCGCAGATGTAACTGATACAGTTGGCAACCCTGACATCGGTGAGTTCGCCCTCGGGCATACCGCAAAGCACGATGTCGGCATCAGGAGCCATACCATACCAGCCGTTATCCTTATAACCGCCAACCGCAAGACCGGCGGTCAACGTGCCATGGGTGGACTGATTGTCATCGGTGGTGAGAGTAGCAATCTGGTCAGGACTCTCATAGCAGCTGCCCGGCAACCTGACCATATTAACGACAGGAGGTGTCATTGTCGTGTCGAGGGGAAGATAGACCGCCTTGACACGCGAGACGCCATTGGAATCAAAGAAGTTGATGTGGTTGAAGTCAAAACCGCAATCGATCAAACCGACGATGACTCCTGAACCCGTGTAAGGCATCTCCAATCCCTCGCCCATATGAGCAGGTGCGACATTCGAGCAAACCCTTGCCGTGTCGATACTCGTCAGCAAGGTCAATGCTTTGGTCACATAGTCGACGCCCTCGATATCAACCAGGGTGAAGGGGTCAACGCCATTATTCACGCGAACGGTCATAAAACCGTTGAAACGACCAGTAACCAGTGCACCCGCCTGCCTGAGCTGATAAAGCGAGTACTCTTGCAGGTTGTCATTGATCTCAAGGAATGCCTCATAATAGCTGCCGGTTTCCTGTGCCGATGCGCACAAGTTCATACCCATCAACAAGGATACAATCATCCAGCCTAAAAAACTCTTCTTCATATTCTTCAGGTTAAAACATTTCAACTTATCAAAGATAATATGTCCATTAAACGGGGAAACCGACACATTATCATTTCTATTCACTGCTTAAAACAAACCATTTGAAACCACAAAATTAGTAAAAATCACGTTGATTCACCACATTTTAGGCAAAAAAAGATGCACCGGTAAAAACAAAAGGCGACTGTCGCATTGACAGTCGCCCGTTAGAAGCACTCACAAGAGTGCTGTTCAGTCAATCAATTACTTCAGGCTGTTGACATAGTTGCGGAGTGACTCATTCTCAGGATCAAACTCCAGCCATTTCTGATAATAGGTCTTAGCCGTAGCCTTGTCACCCTTGGTGAAGTAGTAAGTAGCCAGGTAGTTGTAGGCATACTTGTAGTAGCGGGCGTAGCTTTCAGGATCGGGCTTAGCGTCGAGAATGCTGAGCAGCTCATTGTAGGCAGCCAGAGCGGCACCATTGTTGTTCTCACCCTCGCGGAACTTGGCTATCTTGGCCTTCTGGTTCACAATCTGTACGTTGCCGGGAACCAGCTTGTCAACCTCGTCAATGTACTTCTGGGACTTGGCAAGAGCGTCGGCCTTGGTTGCAGCATCAAGAGACTCGGTGCTGGCAATGCCCAGATAATAGTTGGACAGGGTGAAGAGGTCATTGGACTTGTTGTTGCCGTCATCCACAAGGCGCTGGTAGTACTCGGCAGCCTTGACGAAGTTCTCGGCATCAGCATAGCTGTCACCCAGGTTGCGGATCAAGTCGGTGTTTTTGGGATTCAGGTCGATAGCCTTGTTATAGGCTTCGATAGCCTCCTCGGGGAATCCGGCGGTCTGCAGAGCCTGACCGTAGTCGGTGTAGTCACGAACCTCATAGTTGGAACCCTTGGGCAGTGCGTTGGCGAAGAACGACTTACCGGCTTCAACGGCCTCGGGCCACTTCTGGAGCTGCACCAGGTTGTAGAGCTGCATACGCTTCATGTAGAACACCTTCTCATCGGCAGGATTGAGCTTGTTGACGAGGCTGGTGGCCAGATCCAGAGACTCCTGATACTTCTCACCGAAGAACAGCAGCTGTACATAGCGCACCTCATCCTGAGCAAAGTGGTTGGGGTTCTTGATGTACTTGCCGTACTGCTCGGCGGCCTTTGCGCCCAGGTTGTCGGCATAGTACTTCTCGGCGAGCTCACGCTGAACCAGTGCCGAGTTGGGAACCTTGGCCTGCAGCTCCTCGAGTCGCTCAATGGCCATCTCGGGGTTCACGTTGAAGTAAGTGTTGGCATACTTCACATAGGCCTCGATGTTGTTGGGATCCTTGTCGAAAGCCAACTCGTAGATACCGGCTGCATTGCCCCAATCCTTCTTGTCGGCCTTGGTGTCGGCCTCGAAGATATAGCTGTCAGGATCGTCAGCATTCCACTTACGGGCATTCTTGATACATTTCTCGATGTCCTTGGCATAGGTGGTGGGGTTAGCATCATAGAAAGCGCGTGCAATTTCCATCTCCAGCTTGGCATCCTTCTTCGAGAGTTTGCGTGCCTTCTCGAGCAGAGTCTTGACATCACCGCCGTTCTTGAGAGCGATAGCAGCCTGACCCACATAGTTGTAGGGGTTCATAGCGTTGGCTGCGATACCTTTTTCAAAGTTGGCTGCTGCCTGAGCGATTTGACCCTGGTGGAGTGCAATCTGACCCAGATAGTAGAATGCCTCAGCCTTGTCGGTGCTGGCGGCGTTAAGATTGCGCTCGAGCAGCTCCTTGGCATTGTCCAGTTTGTCAACCTTGTAGTACTCAATACCGTCCTTGTAGCCTTGTGCGTTGGCTACCAGCGATGCACCCATTAACATGAGTGATGCAAAAAAGAATTTCCGTTTCATTGTAGTAACAATTTAATGTTAATATTTATGAGTTAGTTTTGTTTTATTATTGATTTTGCAAATTCCGTGCCAATCTGTTAAATCATTGAACTTCAACATATCTAACAGGCTCGGCAGCGGGCAAGATTCCGGTTTGGAGGATAATCTTCTGCCCTATCACGCCCGTCAAGAAGGCATAGAAGCCATGGTCGAGCGTGCCGTTATAGGAGGCATCGATGGCCCAGATGGTACGCACGAGCGGATACTCGCCGCTATTGATGTATGCCTGATAAGGCTTGAAAGCCTTAAGCTGGTCATCGGCGCGCACAGGCATCACCTTAATGCGGTCGGTGAAATCGATAACGCTTACCTCGTCTTTCGTTTTCAATTCCTCATACTTTTGGGCAATGGGAATCTCGGCGCTCTTCAGGTCGCTGGTAATCCAGCTCACACCGATAAAGCCAATCACGTTCTTATAGGTCTCCACCGCATCAAAGACGTCCTTGCTTGAACCTCTAGCATACACGTTAGGACCAAAATTGGCTCCATTGAGGAATTTATCTTTCATGTAGCGCACCACGCCAGTACCCGAACCGTCGAACATCACCTTGATGGTATCATTCTTCAGTTTTGTGGGGAATACCTCGCCCCATCGCTTCAGTTTACCCGTGAAGATGTCACGCAGGTCTTCCATAGTGAGCTCGTCAATATCATTTTGCTTATTAACGATAATGGCAATGGCATCCACGGCAATCATCCGCGAACGATAGCCACGTCCCAGCCTCTTGAGGCTTTCGCGCTGATCCCTGGTCAGGTCACGCGATGTGATGATCAAGTCCACCTTGTTGTGCATCAACGAGTCAAATGCTGCATGCTCGTTAATATACTCAGGCATAATGCTGGCCTCGGGATACTGGTACTCAAACACGGCAATCTCCTGTTCCAGAACGCTCTGGAACGACTCGTCGCACATGATCTTGGCAATGCCGCGCGTGCTGGTGCTCTTGGGGCGCTGGTCGCCGCACGATACCAGCATGAGCAACGCCACCAGTGCCGATAAGCCTAATATGTTACTTATTTTCATTGTTCCTGACATTTTAGTGATGAACTCCAGTCAATTACTCTTCGTCCTGATCATAGCGGCGCATGCCATAGGTATGCTCTCCCTTGATCTCACGATAGCCGCGATATAACCCGTAGGCAGCAAAGATGATGGCAAACAACCACCTGACGCCCTTCCACAACGGGGTATTGCTCCAATCAAAGTAGTTAATGGCCATCAATGCAGCCATTCCTAGATACACGAACACCATGAAGATGCCGAAAAACAACTTCACACCACGATTCATGCCTGTTTGACTCTTGTTCATATTCATCAATACTAAATTGAATTCGTCATGCCGTTAGACTGCTGTCACCTTATTTGGTTTACAGCTATCAAACCACAAAATTAACATTTTATCCTCATATAGAAATGTGTTATCACAAAAAATATTGCGTGTTTCATTAAAAAAAAGTGAAAACAGGAATGCAAAATCATGAATTCGAGCCCTTGCTTCGGGCAAACGATTTGCATTTTGGGGCCAAAAATCGGTAAAAACATTGCCCAAGTGAAAAATTATGACTAATTTTGCAAAACCTTAAATCAAACTTTTATTCATACTATTTTTTCCTAGGGCACCTTCGTTGTGAAACGAAGTGCTTTTTTTATATCCCTCTTTCAACAAAAAATGTCTCACCTTCCAACAAAAAAAACGGAGCCTTACAACAAAAAACGGGAGCCTTTCGGTTCCCGTAATCAATAATTCCTGATAAACTCTCAAGTGAGCTTTCTCGTCATGTGGATTCTGTAGCCCGATCAATAGTTGCGGGCAAAAATCACGCGGCGCTTGCTGGGCTTGCCAGTGTAGATGCACTTGCCTTCTTCCTCGGGAGCATCCAGGGGGATGCAGCGGATGGTAGCTTTGGTCTCTTCCTTGATCTTCTCCTCGGTCTCGGTAGTACCGTCCCAGTGTGCCAGGATAAAGCCACCCTTCTCGATCTGCTCCTTGAACTCGTCCCAAGTGTCCACCTTGAAGGTCATTTCCTCGCGGTGACGCAGAGCCTTGGTGTAGATGTTCTGCTGAATCTCCTCGAGCAGGTCCTTGACGCGGTTCTCGATGCCAGCGAGCTGCTCGCTCGACTTCTCGAGCGTGTCGCGGCGCATGACCTCGACGGTGCCGTTCTCGATATCACGTGCACCCAGCACAAGACGCACAGGCACACCCTTGAGCTCGTAGTCGGCAAACTTGAAGCCCGGACGCTTGTTGTCGGCATTGTCATACTTCACCGAGATGCCCATGCCCCTCAGGTTGTTGACGATGGGTTCTACCACCTTGTTCACCTCTTCGAGCTGGTCGTTGGTCTTGTAAACGGGAACAATGACAACCTGGATGGGAGCCAGATGCGGAGGCAGTACCAAACCGTTGTCGTCGCTGTGGGTCATGATCAGGGCACCCATCAGGCGGGTCGATACACCCCACGAGGTGGCCCAAACGTCCTGCAGCTTGTTCTCCTTGTCGATGAACTTCACGTCGAATGCCTTGGCAAAATTCTGTCCCAGGAAGTGGCTGGTACCCGACTGCAAGGCCTTACCATCTTGCATCATGGCCTCGATGGTGTAAGTCTCGAGAGCGCCGGCGAAGCGCTCGTTGGCGGTCTTGATACCCTTGACAACGGGCAGTGCCATGTATTTCTCGGCAAAATCAGCATAGACATTCAGCATCTCAACGGCCTTGGCCTCGGCTTCCTCCTTGGTGGCGTGGGCAGTATGGCCCTCTTGCCACAGGAACTCGGCGGTGCGCAGGAACATGCGGGTGCGCATCTCCCAACGGAAAACGTTGGCCCACTGGTTGATGAGCAGAGGCAGGTCGCGGTAGCTGTTGATCCAGTTGCGGTAGGTGTTCCAGATGATGGTCTCGCTGGTGGGACGAATCACCAGTTCCTCTTCGAGGCGTGCCGACGGGTCAACGACCACCCCCTTGCCACCGGGGTCATTCATCAGGCGGTAATGGGTCACGACAGCACACTCCTTGGCAAAGCCCTCGACATGGTCGGCCTCGCGGCTAAGGAACGATTTGGGAATAAGCAGAGGGAAATAGGCATTCTGCACACCAGTTGCCTTAAACATATCATCGAGCTGGCGCTGCATCTTCTCCCAGATGGCGTAACCATAAGGTTTGATGACCATACAGCCACGCACAGCCGATTGCTCGGCGAGATCGGCTTTCACCACCAGTTCATTATACCATTGAGAGTAGTTATCGGCTCTCTTTGTTAAATCTTTAAGCTCTTTTGCCATTGTATAAAAGTCCTGTAATATATTATTATAATGTGTTATTTTCAGTTTTTGCTCATCTGGCTGATGTTGATCTTGCCTTTCTTGGCCTGCTGCAGCATCGTCTGCTCGGGAACCAGGAAGATTTCCAGACGGCGATTGGTCTTGCGGTTTTCCACCGAGTTGTTGTCAACAAGGGGGTCGGTCTCGCCCAGGGCATATGGCACCACATAGTCCACACTGCCGTTCTCGTCAAACCAGTCGAAGATGGCATTCACACGCTGGCGGGTAAGGTTCAGCGTGTACTCCGAGCTGCCCGTGTTGTCGCTGTGCATGACCAGCAGCATCTTGTAGAAACCCGGATTCTTGACCATCCTCAGGAAGGGTTTCAGCTGCTCCTCGCCCAACTTGCTCAACACGGTATCGTTGGGTTCAAACAGCTGGCTGGCGGGGATAGTGATGACAATGACCTCGTCGTCGCGCATGACCTCGACCTCGTAGTTGGATTTCTTGAATGCCACAGCCATATTGTACTGGAATTCCTGAATCCTGTCGGCCTGTTTGTCGCTCTTGATCTCGGGCGTCATCAGATTCTCGTCGAGCGACAAGTCATAGATGTCCTCGACATGATCCTTGGCGTCCAGCGACATGGAGCAAACCATGGCGACAATCGCCAGGGCAATCAAGCAGATATGTGATACGCGTTGCATCATTTCTTTTCAGTTATGTTACCGGTTCAGGTCCAGGATGCCTTCAGGCAAATCCATGACCATCACCTTCTTATCCAAGTCAAATTCCACAATCAGGTCGTCGCTGGCCGGCAGCAGCAGTTCGCCCTCGCCATCATCGACGATAAAGATGGCATTCTCGGTCTGCTCATCGACCTGGACGATTTCCCCTACCCTGGTGCCGTCGCTGTCCTGCAGCTCAAAGCCGATGAAATAGTCCAGCGGATAGCCGTCGGCATCGGCATCGTCACTCTCCTGGCGGAACTCCCGTTTCAGGGCATAGATGTCATGGTTCACCAGGCGCGCCGCCTCTTGCTCGGAGTTGATGCCGTCGATGGTCAACAGCACCGTCTCGCTGGTCTTGGGCCTCAACGAGTTGACGAAGAACGGGACATAGATGCCGTCCATCTCGCTCACCAGGCAGGAGAGTGCGCCCAGCACGTCAATCTCGACATCGACGGTAGCCGACAGTTCGCCGGCCACGCCGTGCGGCTTGTTGTAGTGCCCGATAGCGATGAGTTCCTCTCGTGTTATCATAATGCCAGCAGTCGGTCTTCGGCCCTGATGATACTCAGGGTTTCATTTTTTCTTTTTCTTCTTGCCCGTGGTCTGGGCGGGTTTCACGATCTGGTACTCGTGCAGGTGATGCGTCTCGGGGTCAAGACGTATGGCACCATGGCTGTAGCGCTCCAGGTCCTTGAAGATCTTGGCATCTTCCACATCTTCGTTGTTGATTTGGAAGATGAGTTTCTTCATGTGGTTGGCCAGCAGCAGCACCAGAGCGTCGCGCTCCTCGCCCTCGGGGTAGGTGGCGGCACGCTCAATCATGCGCTCGATGTTCTTGCCGTAGTGACGGTACTGGATGGGTTCCAGCTCATATTTGATGGGAGCCGGCTTGGTGTCCAGGCTCTCCTCCCTGATGATGTCGTCGAAGGGGAAATCGACATCCAGTTTAAACCCGCTCATGATCATCAGGTGGTCCCACAGCTTGTGCTGGTAGTCGGTCTCGGCACGCAGCTGCGGAAAAATGTTGGCCATGTTCTGGACGATGGTGAAGGCGCAACGGGTGCGTTCGTCACGGTCTTCAATCGTCAAACAATGGTCAACCATCTGCTGGATGTTGCGACCGTACTCGGGCAACACCAGTTTCTTGAGTTGTGAATTATATGTCAGCATAATCGGCAAAAATACAATAAAAAATACATTTGTGAAAATCCAGCCCGATTTTTCTCGTCACTGGCTACACATCGAGGATGGGATTCTTGGGCTTCGTCGCCTGGAATTCTTTGAGATAGAGCGGCGTGCTGTAGGCCACATCGATGAATGCCTGCTCCCGATAGGCCTTCTCGGCCAGCGCCAGCATATCGACTGCCACCGGCTTGATGCCCTCGACAAATCGGACGCCATCGCGCGTCAGCACCTGGCGGGCCTTGTCACTGCCGTTGCCCATGAGCACGAGCGTGTAGCCCTGGTCCAGCAGGTGACCGAACGACTGCTCGTCGAGGATCATCGCCTGGGGCTCGAGCACAGCCTCGAGCGAGGGTGCATAGGCCGCGGTATAGACCTCCATGCGGCGGGCATCGATCATGGGCACGTAGAGCAGGTTGTCATCGTCGATGAAGTGGATGAACATCGTGGTCACCGTGAGCAACTGCAGCGTGTTCACCCCAATCAGCGGCACGCCAAGGCCGAAGGCGAGCCCCTTGGCCTCGCTCAGGCCGATGCGCAAGCCCGTGTAAGAGCCCGGACCGATGCTCACGGCAATCGCGTCGATTTTCATCTCACGCGAACGGGCATAGTCCAGCATCTCCTTCACATACTGGCTCAAGAGCGTGGCATGGGTCTGGCCCTCGTAGTTCTCACGATGGTCCAGCACCTGGCCCTCGCTGGTCAGCGCCACCGAGCACACGTCGGTCGAAGTCTCTATGTTCAAGATTACAGCCATCTCCTCTATTGAAAAAACGTGCAAAATTACAAAAAAGTATAGAGTTGAGGGCCCTGTTTCGCGAGTTTTTTGAAAAATGGCACCTTAAAGGGCAGCGATGAGTGCATCGACGTCGCTGGGCGGCGTGGCCCAACTGGTGACAAAGCGGCAGTTCATCATGTCGCCCACGGGGTACCACTGTTCAAAGACGAAGTCCTTCTCCAGACGCTCGATCGTCTCCTTGTCGAGCAGCACAAACTGCTGATTGGTAGGAGAATCGGCATACATCTGGTAGCCCTTCTCGACAAAGGCGTCACGCAGGCGCATCGCCTGCTCGACGGCATGACGGGCAATCTTGAAGTACAAGCCGTCCTCCATCAGCACGTCGAACTGGATGCCCAGCAGGCGACCCTTGGCCATCAGGGCACCGTGCTGCTTGACGATGGTGAAGAAATGTGCCGGCGCATTGTGGTGCGGGAACACGACGGCCTCGCCGCAGTAGGCACCGCACTTGGTACCTCCCAAGTAGAACACGTCGCACAGGTCGGCCAGATGCTCGAGCGTCACGTCACAGCCCTGGGCCATGAGGCCGTAACCCAAGCGCGCGCCGTCGATAAACAGGGGCAGCTCATAGCGGTGGCACACCTCGCTGATGGCACGCAGCTGTTCCAGCGTGTAGATCGTGCCCCGCTCGGTGGCAAAGGTGATATAGACCATACCCGGAAATACCATGTGGTCATAGGTCGGGTCGGCAAAGAAATCGTGCAGCCACTGCTCCAGCTCGCCTGCTTCCATCCTGCCGTCATGCGATGGCAGTGTCAGCACCTTATGGCCGCTGGACTCGATGGCGCCCGACTCGTGGACGTTGATGTGGCCGGTATCGACGGTGAGCACGCCCTGATAGGACTGCAGCATGGCGTCGATGACGGTGGCATTGGTCTGGGTGCCGCCCACCAGGAAGAACACATCGGCCTCGGGGCAGCCGCAGGCGGCGCGTATCTTCGCTTTGGCCGCCGTGCAGTAATCGTCCAGGCCGTAGCCCGTTGCCTGTTCACCGTTGGTCTCCATCAGGCGCCTGAGGATGGCCTCGTGGCAGCCGTTATTGTAATCGCTCTCGAATGAAATCATATTTTTAGTTTTTAGTTTCTAGTTTCTAGTCCCTAGTTTCTAGTCCTTAGTTTTTAGTCCCTAGTTTCTAGTTGTTAGCCCTTTGAGACCGCAAAGGTAATCAAAAAAACTAAAGCCTGATGCCTAAAACCTGAAACCTTTTCACTATCTTTGCCACATGAAAGAGAAGAAAAAAGCGATTATCTACCAGTTGATGCCACGCTGGTTCACCAACTGCAACGAGAAGTGCGTTCCTCACGGCACCATCCGCCAGAACGGATGCGGCAAGCTGGCCGACATCGATGAGGACAAGTTGAGGCAGATCAAGTCGTTGGGTGCCACCCACGTGTGGTACACCGGCGTCATCGAGCACGCCACCGCCACCCGCTATACCCGCCAGGGCATCAAGCCCTGCAATCCCCATGTGGTGAAAGGCAAGGCGGGCTCGCCCTATGCCATCCGCGACTACTATGACGTGTGTCCCGACCTGGCCGTGAAGGTCAAGGACCGTATGGCCGAGTTCGAGGCCCTCATCGAGCGCACCCACCGCACCAGTCTCAAGGCCATCATCGACTTTGTGCCCAACCACGTGGCCCGCGAGTATGAGAGCGACGCCAAGCCCGCCCATGTTCAAGACCTGGGCGAGGGCGACAATCCCATGATGTTCTTCGACCCCAAAAACAACTTCTTCTACATCACCGGCCAGGAGTTTGCGCCACAGGGCGTGGACCTAGGACATGGCGACGATGCCTACCGCGAGTTCCCCGCCCGCGCCACGGGCAACGACTGCTACACGGCCTCGCCCCATCGCGACGACTGGTTTGAAACGGTAAAACTCAACTACGGCATCGACCCGTGGAACGGCAGCACCCATTTCGACCCCATCCCGTCAACATGGACTAAGATGCTCGACATCCTCAAGTTCTGGGCAGCCAAGGGCGTTGACGGTTTCCGCTGCGACATGGCCCACATGGTTCCAGTCGCCTTCTGGCACTGGGCCATCGGACAGATCAAGGCCATTCACCCCGACATCGTCTTCATCGCCGAGATCTATGACGTGGCACTGTACCGCAGCTACATCTATGACGGTGGCTTCGACTACCTGTATGACAAGGTGACGCTCTACGACACGCTGCGCGGCATCCTGTGCGAGGGCTGGGCCGCCAGCGAACTCACGCGCTGCTGGCAGACGGTCGAGGGCATCGGCGGCAACATGCTCAATTTCCTCGAGAACCACGACGAGCAGCGCATTGCCTCACAGCAGTTCCTGGGCGACGCATTCAGGGCACTTCCCGCGCTGGTTGTCAGTGCCACGATGTCAACGGGTCCGTTCATGCTCTATGCCGGGCAGGAACTGGGCGAGCCCGCCGCCGATGCCGAGGGCTACAGCGGCCATGACGGGCGCACGACCATCTTCGACTACTGGAGCGTCCCCACCTTGCGCCGCTGGCACCAGGGCAAGCCCACCGCCGCCGAACGCCGTCTACGGGCCCTGTACCGCAAGGTTCTGGGCCTGTGCAACAGCAACAAGGCCCTGGCGTGTGGCCAATTCTTCGACTTGATGTACGTCAACCAGGACACGCTCGACACCCGGCGCCAATATGCCTACCTGCGCTATCACGGCGGCGAGATGGTGCTCGTCGTTGCCAACTTCGGCGATCAGGCCGTTGACGCCACTGTCCGCATCCCCCAGCATGCCCTGGACTGTGCCCAAATGGTCCACGGCACCTACCGCTGCACCGAGCTGATGACCCAAGAGACCACTCTGGTGACCCTCTCGGCCGACACGTGTGTGACCATTCACGCCGATGCCCACGGAGCGGCAATTTTGGCCCTAAAACACTAAAAGCTCGGGCAGTCGGCAAGACAGTCAAAAAAATCTTGCCGATTGTTGGACAAAAGTTGCTGTTATTGCAGGAAAAATGTTTACCTTTGCCGATAGATAAACCTAAATAATCGTATCACAATCATTATGGCTGAAATGAAAATATTCTCGGGCACTAATTCACGTTATGTTGCCCTGAAGATTGCAGAAAAACTGGGTGTGGAACTGGGCAAGGTCAAAATCATGCATTTTGCCGACGGTGAGTTTGAAGTGAGCTACGAGGAGCCGGTGCGTGGCGCCGAGGTCTATCTCGTGCAGTCCACCTTCAACGCCAGCGAGAACCTGATGGAGCTGCTGCTGATGATTGACGCCGCCAAGCGCGCATCGGCACAGTCGGTCATCGCCGTGATTCCCTACTTCGGGTGGGCGCGCCAGGACCGCAAGGACAAGCCCCGCGTGTCCATCGCCGCCAAGCTGGTCTCCAACCTGCTGACTGCCGCGGGCATCGACCGCCTGATCACCATGGACCTGCATGCCGACCAGATTCAGGGCTTCTTTGACATTCCCGTGGACCACCTGTATGCCTCCACGATGTTTGTCCCCGACATCGCCAGCCTCAATCTCGAGAACCTCGTTATCGCCTCGCCCGACGTTGGCGGCGCCAAGCGAGCCAACTCCTATGCCAAATACTTTAATGCCCCGCTCGTGCTGTGCCACAAGCACCGCCAGCAGGCCAACGTGGTCGAGTCGATGACCATCATTGGCGACGTGCAGGACAAGGACGTCATCCTCATCGACGACATGGTCGATACCGCAGGCACCATCTGCAAGGCTGCCTCGCTGATGAAGGAGAACGGTGCCCGCAGCGTGCGTGCCTACATCTCACACGCCGTGATGAGCGACCCCGCCAGCGAGCGTGTCATGGCAAGCGGCCTTGACGAACTGGTTGTCAGCGACAGCATCCCCTACGACACCGACCGATGTCCCAAGGTGCGCGTGCTGAGTGTGGACAAGATGTTCGCCCATGCCATCAAGCATGTCAACATCAAGAAGTCCATCAACGACCTCTTCCTCTTCAAGTAATGCACTATCCAACTGTCGACTAACCTTTAGCTCGGCGTAGCCAATTAGACGAATTAAACTAATAGCATCCGCACTCCCTCAGTTGTCAGGAGTGCGGATGTCTGTATCTATAAGCCTCAATGACTAAATCCTAATCACTAGTTAACGTGAGTTCGATGAAATTCTATTATGTATTTCTGGGAGTTAGCCACCAGATAACCAGTAGAGACGCAAAATTCGTGCAAACCGAACACCATGATGCTTGCATCGATGGTTGAGGTGCCGCTGAATTTATCCAAATACTTGCGTTTCCAATCGTTAAACATTACCAACTGCTGCCCGAGAGACGCAAAATTTTGCGTCTCTACATAGCGAACGAATTGAGCATCAGTGGTTTATTCTTATCGAACTCACGTTAATTTAAAATTTCTCGGGCGAAGCACGATTAAACCTTCCAGACGAGTGCGCTAATGCCGTTTTATCTGTTGTGTTTATTTATTCCTTCATTTTTTGTTGTTTTTTTGCAGATTTTGTTTTTTTTATTGTATTTTTGCGTGGTGATGTGATGATGAGGAGTGGAGTCATAAAGATTGTTAAGAATTGGCTGTGCAGTTGGTCAATTCAGACAATTTGTTACTCTCTCTTTCTTACACTAACGTCCAATCGAGACATTTTATTAACGCCCGTGCGGGCGCGACAACATAAGGCTTTTCTTGCTTTCGGGCAAGGGAAGCCCTTTTCAGTTTTATCCGCAATCATTATTCACTATAAAATATTATCGATATGAAAACAAAAGACATTTTTAAACGAACCCTGCTGGTGCTGATGGCTCTACTGGGAACCATCACCGCCTCGGCAGCTGTCGAGGCCTATGCTGTGTACAAATCGTTGAACAAGACGCTGTCATTCTATTACGACGACCTGCGCAGCACTCGCACAGGCTTGATCTATGACCTGAACGCCGGCGAGAACGAGCCCGGCTGGTATACCGATGGTACCAATGCCTCGGTCCGTCACGTGGTGTTCGACCCTTCGTTTGCTGGCGCCCGTCCCACGACGACCTATGCTTGGTTTGCCGACATGGCCAGTCTCCAAGCTATTGCGGGTGCTAATTACCTCAACACCTCTGAGGTGACCAACATGATGGGCATGTTTTCAGGCTGCACGAGCCTGACGACACTTGACCTGACGGGATGGAAGACGGCGAAGGTGACGGACATGGGTTACATGTTCGGCGAATGCGGCAACTTGACCACCATCATTGTCGGCGACGGTTGGAGCACGGCGGCTATCACCTCGCCCTTCGACATGTTTCTGAACTGTACAAGCCTCGTTGGTGGCAAGGGTACGACCTACGACGCCAACCACACCGATGCTTCCTATGCCCACATCGACGGCGGCCCCAGCAACCCAGGCTATCTGACGGACATCAACGATCCATATGCGGCGCTTTCGGCCGACGGCACGACGCTGACGTTCTACAAAGACGGTTTGCGCGGTACTCGCACGGGCACGACCTATGCCCTGAATGATGGCAGCTATTCTCCAGGCTGGTATTCTGATCGCGCCAACATCACCAACGTGGTGTTCGATACGTCTTTTGCCGCCGTCCGTCCCACGACAACTTATAACTGGTTCGCCGATATGATTAAACTAGAGTCCATCACAGGGATGGAACACCTCAATACCGAGGATGTGACCAACATGTATAGTATGTTCTATGACTGCTGGCGTTTGACGAGCCTTGACTTGAGCAATTTCAACACCGCGAATGTGACCAGTATGAGGGGTATGTTCGCTGGCTGCTCTGGCTTGACGAGCCTTGACGTGAGCGGTTTCAATACGGCCAATGTGACGGACATGTACTGTATGTTCCAGTCTTGCACCAGTCTTACCAGTTTGGATCTGACCAGTTTCAATACGGCCAATGTGACGGACATGAGCTATATGTTCGGTAGCTGCTCTGGGTTGACGAGCCTTGACTTGACCAGTTTCAATACGGCTAATGTGACAAATATGTACTCTATGTTCTGGGGTTGCAGCGGTTTGACAAGCCTTGACTTGAGCAGTTTCAATACTGCTAAGGTGACTTACACTAATGAAATGTTCTATGGTTGCTCTAGCTTGACAAGCCTTGACTTGAGTAGTTTCAATACGTCCAAGGTGACTACCATGTACTCCATGTTCGAGGGTTGTAGCAGTTTGACAAGCCTTGACTTGAGCAGTTTCAATACTGCTAAGGTGACCAATATGAGTTACATGTTCCGTAACAGCAGCAATCTGAGGACCATCTCTGTCGGCAATGGCTGGAGCACTGTGGCTGTGACCTCCTCTCAAAATATGTTCTATTACTGCACCAGCCTGGTGGGCGGCATGGGCACGACATACGATGCCAATCATGTGGACAAGGCCTACGCCCATATCGATGGCGGCCCCAGTAACCCGGGCTACTTCACCGAGGTGCCCCAGCCCCAGGCCTACGCCTGCTACACGCCCGAGAACACGACGCTGACGTTCTACCGTGACGGCCACAGGGACACGCGTCCCGGTACGAAATATGACCTGAACGAGGGTGCCACCCCCCCCGGCTGGTACAACGACAACAGCTACAGTAATGTGACCACCGTGGTGTTTCACCCGTCGTTTGTCGATGCCCGTCCCACAAGCACCTATTGGTGGTTCTCTGATATGGGTAACCTGAGCAGCATTGTGGGTATAGAGTACCTGAACACCAGCGAAGTGTCAAATATGAGCCGCATGTTCTCGACTTGCTGGTCGATGGAATCGATAGACTTGAGCCATTTCGACACGGGTAACGTGGCACACATGGGTTATATGTTCAATTATTGCGAAGCCTTGACGAGCCTTGACTTGAGCAGCTTTGACACACACAACGTGTTCAGCATGGAAGGCATGTTCTATGAGTGCAACAGTTTGACCAGCCTTGACTTGAGCAGTTTTAATACTGAGAATGTGCGTAACTTCAAGGATATGTTTTTTGACTGCGTTGGTCTGAACAGTATGGACTTGCGTAATTTCGACACGCGCAATGCCGGGACTATGAATGGCATGTTCTTGGACTGCAGCGGATTGACGAGCCTTGACCTGAGTAGTTTCAACACGGCAAACGTGGTGGACATGAGCGGCATGTTCGACTTCTGCCGCAACCTGGAGACAATCTATGTGGGTGACGAATGGAGCACGGCTGCTGTGACCAATTCATCCGGCATGTTCAGTGACTGCTTGAGCATTGTGGGCGGCAAGGGCACAACCTACGACGCCAACCATGTGGATAAGGCCTATGCCCATGTGGACGGCGGTCCCAGTGATCCTGGCTACTTCAGCTCGCATGTGACATTCTTGCGTGGCGACGTGAATGGCGACGGTCATGTGAGCATCGCCGACGTGTCGGCCCTGATCGACTATCTGCTGAGCGGAGAAACGGCTCCAGCCGGTGCCGACTGCAACCAGAGCGGTAATGTCAGCATTGCCGACGTCTCCTCCCTCATCGACTACCTGCTCAGCGGCCAATGGCCCTGATGCTCGCTGCGCTCGCAGGTTAAAGGTTAAAGATTAAAGGTTAATGAGCATCCGCATTCCGTTTTGTCGGGGTGCGGATCTCTCTTTAAC
>JAEEGI010000927.1_pt1 | contig 76728 bp, 73 predicted proteins | sample 8958751 | NCBI WGS metagenome assembly JAEEGI01 (sample SAMN16246545, study PRJNA631951) | gut metagenome | biome: gut microbiome; feature: rumen; material: KS-attached | host: Bos | place: Iran: Karaj | collected 2018-10
ATGAACGTCAAGCCGCATCTGTAAAGCCTCGTCACGTAATGTCATGTGTCATCCCTCCTAAAATAATACTCTCTTCGTCCTATACTTTATAATACGAAACAGTATATACTAATCTCATATTATGTTATATTACTATAATACTATATTTGAACCGAATTAGCAACATTCAGACAACTGATTTACGTAAAAATTTAACCCCGCACTGCTTTCCGTTTCATCACGTAATTCCAGAACATGACGATAAATGTGGCGCCGATTTTCGCCAGCATGTAATGCATCCCGAACTTTTCCACGAACAGCCACATACAGGCCTGGTTGATCCCCAGCCCCACGATGCTGGAACCGATGAACAGCGCCGCCTGCCTTCCCGTCTGCTTCCCCGCGCCTGTAAACACGAAGATTACACACAGCCAGTAGTTGACGATCACCGACACGGAAAAGGAAATGGCCGCGGAATACAGGTAATGGATTCCCAGCCATTCCGTGCAGATATAAAGCAGCGCGTAGTCTACTATAAAGGACGCCCCGCCCACGATGGCAAAGCGCGCTATTTCAAAAAGCTGATCCCGTTTCATGATGGTTTATTACCCACGCCAATACTTTCGTTGAACTTTGTTTTGACTTAATTAATTTATTATACCGCATCCGGAGCAAAAAATGAAGAAAACACTGCCCCGCGCATCTGCCGCGAATAACAGACGCAACAGAATTGCAGAACAGTGTTTTCATGAAATTATTACTGCTTATACAACCGATTGGCGCAGGCTTTGGCCGGCGCTTTTTTATTACCGTAACCGCATGCGTGGCGCCACAGGCAGGCTTACCCTGCCTTTTTCGGTATCTCCCCCCGCAGGGCGGCGATGTTGCAGCTCAGTTCCCCGATGACTTCCGTCAGGCCTGCCAGCTTGTTTTCCATGCGCACCAGCAAAAACCAGCTCAGGACCATAGGGAAACCGAAATCCTTAATAAAGCCGAATACTTCGGACACGTCCATCTTCAGCCACACTTTCCATGACCGGCTGAAGGGTTACTCAGCCACCACATCCGTGGTGATGGTACGCAGACGACCCTCCACCGCTTCCACGATGTTGCCGCCGCTGGTGTTGAATACGTTGTTTTCCACCACTACCTGCATAGCGGCGTCGATTTCCGCCTTGGTTACGCCGGTTTTGGGTTCCTCAATCTTGAGGCTGAACTTTTTACCTGCCGCATTACGAAATACTAAATCCAAATCAGTATCAGAAGCCATAATTATTTACCTCCTCTTTCATTTTTCTGTTTTACTCTTCCATCAGGGAAGAACGTTCCACCACGACCAGTTCGGTCATTTCGTTATCGAACAGACCGCCCAGGGCCTTGCCTACTGCCATAAGTTTGTCCGGTTCCGCATCCGGTTTCACATTGGAATAGGTGTAACTCCTGGTTAACGCATTCCCGTTCGCGTCCTGTCCCCGGGCAATGGAAACAGATAAAGAACGTTTCAGTACATTCATCGTTACTGCCATAATGATTCTCCTTTTCAACTCACAATTACACTAAAAACACGCTGACCGCTTTATTAAGCAGGTCTCGCCGGGGATTTTCCGGCCGTGCTATGCCATTTCCGGCATAGTGTCCAGATAATACTGCGCCTTGGCGCGCAATAACATGCCTCCGGGGTACAGTTCGCCGTTCAGGGTGCCGGGTTCCGGCAGGAACCACAGATCCCAGCGCATCTCCGGGTCCCCGTCCCCGGGCCCGTAGCCATCGATAAAGGCAATCTCGCAGTGGGTCATCACCGTATCATCCGTTATGGGAAGACGCAGTTCCCGGCTCAGGATTGCCACGATTCTCGCCATTTCTTCGATCTGTTTCCGGGTAGGCGGTTCCTCGCCATAATCGATGACGGCGCAGTCCGTCCGGACCATGCGGTCATTTTCGAACGCCACATCCACCCGGCTGGCTATCTTGCCGGCAGGAGCCCAGCAGTGCCCGTCATATCCGCACAGCAGCGCGATGCCGATGGCGCCGGTATTGTGCATGTACGTATGGGCCTTAAAGCTTAAAAAGCTTTTGCAGTTTACATACGCCGTGCCGTCGCGGTCGATGCAAATATGGTAGGCCTCTTCATTATGACCGTAGTGCCCGCCGGTCCAGTGCAGGTAAATGTGTTGTATGCCGGAACGGGCCTCCCGGGCCATATCCCGGATCATCTCATCCGTTACAGGATTATAGTCAGGCATGGGTATCACCTCCTTTCACTGATTACTGGGAAGGCAATACGGCGCGTCAGCCATTGCGCAACCGGTTACGCGTCAGGCATTGACCGTCCGCCGTATTTTGCCCTCCACTTATAATCTCCACAAGGAGTACCCAAATCTAAAGTCAATTTTTAAAAATATTTTTCAGGCAATAAAAAACGCGCTTTGCGACATTACGCAAAGCGCTGCTGCGAGCCAACCGATTCGGTTACGGACATAATTGTTTCGGTTAATCTACGTTCTTCTGATACGGATCTTTCTCACTGTAGTACAGTTCGACTGCTTCCTCAACCTTTTGCTGACACTCGTGGCAAAGCCCCAGCTGTTTCAGGAAGTTAATCTGAAACTTCCGGTCATCGGTGAGGCCGGAAGCCTCTTCCCCGATCACGTCGCAGGGAATCCGGAACAGCCGGCAGAGTTCGTGCCAGTGTTTTACAGAAATCCTTTTCCCGGCTTCCCAGCCGCATACCGTAGCGACGGATACTTTCAGTTCCCTGGCCAGGTCAGCCTGGGTCATTCCATGCTGCATCCGCAATAACCGAATCCGTTTTCCTCTTTTAATATCTTCTGAAGTAAGTGTATAGGACATGTTTAAGTTCCACTCCCTTTTTAAAAGTGATGTATTTGTCCGTAACTACCGGAACTGTTAACCGGCAACGAAGAGCATATTACCACTCTGTATACAGTTTGTCAACGCTAAATTTTATCAGAAAAAGCAATTTTCCAAAAAATTTTAAATCAGATAAAAATTCGGAAAACCGCGTCAACCGGACCGAAAAAAAATAATTTTTTTATTAAAAAATCATTTCGACTTCAAATTTATAATATTAAAACAAAACTGTCGTCGGATTTCAAGTGCATTTAAACTTTTCTTCAAGTTTTCCAAAAGTTTTATTAAAGTTTGTTTAAAGTGTTCAAAAGCCGCTCCAGATCTGGCTCTATTGACATAGCTCCTGCTCTCTGCTATTTTTAAAAAGTCGCTGTTTCAGTGAAAAAGAACCCAAACGCGAGTTAAAGAAAACTCCTTCCCGGCGCACACATCCGTCGCCGGGAGAAACAGAAAACACCCTTCTCTTTTCGGCGCCGGACTGGGAACCGGTACTGGAACGGTACCGGAAGGGCGATACATCTGTCTTCCCTCTCTTATGCTGCAAGGCGAATCCCCTGGTGAAAAAGATCAGCGGCAGACGCTATTACTCCGACCTTCTCGGCAGGGAAGAAGCCTACAGCATTGCCGCCATGACCATGGTGGATTTCTGGAACAAAGAAGCCCTGACCTGCGATCCGGCGGACATCCCCAGACAACTGACCCGGGCCGTGAACTGCGACCTGCTGAATGAAATCAAACGGAACAGGAACCGCGGTCTGCGGGAAGTGCATTCCGAAGCGGAGAGCGAAACGGAAGACGCGCGTCAGGAATTCACCGCCGGCAGCGTCGCAGACCCGGAGCAGGATGTACTGCGGAAGGAATGGAACCGCAGAGTACGCAACTGCCTGAAGTACCTGGGAAAAATGGAACGGCAGGTCGTAACCGGTTTCTTCTTCCGGCAGATGAGCATTGCCGAAATCGCGGAAGAACTGCACAGCAAAACCAACATCGTCAGCGCCACAAAGCGCAATGCCCTGAATAAACTGCGGGAAGTTTTTACCGACAAGCGTATACTTCTCCGGTCCGGAAAGCATTACAAAACTACAGCAAGCAAGGAAGAAAGGGATTCACATGACCAGACAACTCTTAGCAAACACCTTTGACCTCAAAACCATTGCCGCCGTGGATTATCTGGCGGCGGAAGACGCGGACGCCGTGCTGTCCGTCTGGTTCCGGATGCTGGCCCTGGCCGTCCACGATCCGGAAGGCTGCATACGGCTGACGCCGGGCCTGCAGATGGATATCGAAGCACTGGCCGGATATTTCCACTGTACCGCAGAGGCAGTAGAAGCAACGGTCCAGATCATGGAACAGCTGCAGCTTCTCACCAGAGACGAAAACGGCAACCTGGAGTTATCTGCCTGCGCCGGAACAAACTGCGGCCGCAAAACAAAAAAAGTTTCTGACTCTCATCTGTTTTCCGGGGAAAAAGAAACAGAGAAAGAGAAACGAAAAGAAGCAAAAGAAAAGAGTAAAGAGAAAAATAAAAAGGGGGATATCGCTGCCGCGATATCAGAATCACCCGCTCGCGCGGGAGCGGCAGACGGCGCCCGGCCTTACAAAACGAAGAGCCGGCAGATCCCCCTGGCCGAACTGCCGGAACCGGCACAGAACGTCCTGAAGGCCTGGAACGAACTTCCCCTGGACAACAAATTCGAAGGCCTGTACCCCACGTTGCTGAAACAGATGCAGGCCATGCTGGAACGGTATGGGGAAGAAACCATTCTGAAAGCCGTCGCCAACGTGGCGGAAAGTTCCTTTCTCCTGGGCAGTTCCCGGAACAGCCGGGGCTGGGCCATCAGCCTGGGGTGGATGCTGAAAACGGACCATCTGGAAAACATTTTGCAGGGCAAGTACCGGGACAAGAAGCCCCGGAGCGACAGCCCGCTGTTCCAGCCGGAGGACGGAGAGACCCCCTACAGCAACGGATTCTACGGAACGGTGGTGAACTGACATGGACCACGATCTGACGCCGGTCGGGGATATCCTGGCCGGCAATACCGGCTACGACTGGGCCAAATACGGCTACAGCCTTATCACCGAAGACACCTTCGAAGGAGGCTATCACGAAGGGGACTACGAAAAGGACGGGGTCATGTACTGCGGTTACTGCCACACGCCCCGGCAGATCCTGCACATGTGGCAGGGGGAGATGCGCCCCTTCCCCGTCAACTGCCGTTGCCAAAGCGAATGCCTGGCACGGATCGCGAAAGAACAGGAAGAACGGGAGCGTCGGGAAAAAGCGGAACTCTGCCGTCGGCACGCCCTGCCCTACGCTTATATGCACCAATGGACCTTTACCAACGATGACGGCGGCAGCCCCCGGGCCACCCGTTACTTCCGTCAGTATGCGGATAACTTCGCAGAAATGAAAAAAGACGGCAGCGGGATCCTCCTGTTCGGCCCCAAAGGAGCCGGAAAGACCTACGCCGCCGTCCAGATCGTCAACGCCCTGTGTGACAAAGGGTACCGCTGCCTGGTGACCAGCTTCATGGAAATCGTAAAAAACCTGCTCTCCCTGAACCGGGAGAACAGGCAGCAATATTTAGACGATATCTGCAGCCACGACCTGCTGGTCTTCGACGACTTCGGCGGAGAAACCAACAGCAACTTTTTCGACATCAACATGGAAGAAATCGTAAAGACCTGCTACCGGAAGTTTATTCCCATGATCGTCATCACACCCCTGGCCCAGGACGCACTGGAACAGGGCCTTAACGCCACCCGCCAGAAAGCGATGGACCGCCTGAAGGAACGCTGCTACTGCCTCACCCTGCTCAACACCAGCCGGAACAGGCAGCTGACAAAAGAGCGGAAGGAGAAAATGGAAAGGTTGCTGGGAATTGGGGAAATGGTGTGATTATTATCCGCCCCATTCCTCAGCAGACTTTCGTCCCCCGTATCGAACATAATAATTCAAACAATAGCGGGAAATATCTGAACAGGATCGTCAGGATCTTTTGTCTCCGGGCAAACTTCTCCGGAATACGCCCTGAACGGAGCCCCTCTGCCAGAAAAACATATTTGGGATTACTTGCATCTTTCTTTTTCCTGATGCAATACCACAGGGCAAAGGTTTTAAAGCGATAATCCAGGCTTTCCGAATCATATCCCCAGGCAACTAAATCACGGTAGCGCTGTGAATTAAGTTCAGCTCTGTCCTCCACTACCTTCTTTGTGACTTTCTGACTTGTAATGCTGCCGGAACGAAGGCAGTGATAATATAATGCTTTGGGCAGATAATACACCCGGGAAGCTTTTACCACGAGTTTATAGGTCGCCCCCGTATCTTCATACAAATACCCTTCCGGATAGGAAACGCCCTCAAACAACTCTTTTTTATACAGCTTGTTCCAAGCTGCGTTTCCGCCGTCCGTCAGCATGATATCCAGTGCTTCCTGCGTTGTTTTATAGCCTTCAGAAAAAAACGGATCGTCTTTTAAAACGCGGCCACCGTCTCCGGACTTGATCACCCGTATCCGGTTAAACATCACCAGGTCCGCCTGATTACGCACAGCACATTCATAAGCTTCTTTGCAAAAATCGTCATGGACATAATCGTCACTGTCCACAAACATCAGATATGTACCTGCTGCATACCCGATTCCCAGGTTCCTCGCTGCGGAAAGTCCCCTGTTTTCCGGCTGGTGGAACACCCTGACCCGCGTGTCCTTTGCCGCATAGGCTTCACAAATGACGCCACACCTGTCAGGAGATGCGTCATCAACCAGAATAATCTCTATATTCGTCAGGCTCTGCCTGCACAGGCTGTCAAGACAGCGATTCAGATATTCTTCTACTTTATAAACCGGAACTATCACGCTCACCAGTGGTTTCATCGTTTTCCCATCAGTATCACAAACATGCTCTACCGCCTTTCTATTTTTTATGACCATGGATTCGTTTAACTCCGGGATTTTCGTCCATGTTTTTGGCGATTATATGAATCTTCCCCCTGTCATAACCCATTTTCCAAACAACATACGGAAGACTTAGCTGATCCCGGGTCGGATACCGCATGTATTCCTCCCACCAGATTTCCATCAAACGCCTGATTTCTTCATCACTGTGCTTACGAATCAAAATGGGATTCTCGTAAAGTCCAAAATGAGGCGGGAACCCATCTTTTTTATAGGCTGCAACCTGCTGCCTTGCCAATACAGGGTCCGCTTTCTTTAAATACAGGACCTGAACCAGTTCGTCATAGATGCAGTCTCTCGTTCTGTGATAGTGCACCCCAAACGCATGGTTTCCCATCTCTTCAATCAGCGGCGATAAAGGAGCAACGATTTCTATGTTTCCGTCAATATAGATTGAATAATCATAATCCGGCAGATACTTAAACGGCAATAATTTAATCTTTCGGTTTAACTGTACCGACGTCAGTTCCGTATACTCCTTAAACTTTGTTATATCAATCTTTTTCCATTTAGAACCACTCGGAATATCTCCGTCAGTAAACAAATAATAATCTATGTCCGGTTCGACAGATAGCGGTTCAAGTACCGTATCATATTCATCAGTTATACAGGAATACACGGCAATTTTCAACCCGTCAATGTGTATCCGGGGCGTGGGAATTTCCAAATCACGGTTTCCTTCTGTTGTAAAAATTCTTGTTTTATATATGTAATGCCGGAAATATTGAAAAACCGTTCTGAAATCACCTTTTATCAGGCACCGGATTCCCTTAGAGATTCTATGTAAACTTTTAGTCATAAATGATTTTTCTTTTTCCATTCTGCATATGCCCTAAGCAAGGCCTTTCCTTTTTTGTTGACATACTCATATCCGTTGCGCCGTTCCCGGCTGAGGTCATTGTAGGTTTTCCGGTAAGTACATCCCATATCGCACCATACGGGTTGTAAAACAGCCGGATAGTTGCCCCGGATCGGCTCCGGCGCTCCAACCGTTACGTCAAAACTCTTATCCAGCGCATAGAAACGGGCCCATAAATCTTCCGCTTTCGCATCGTCAACCAATACTCTGTCCGTAGTATACGTACGTCCGTTTAACGTGACCGGTTCCGTTGGCATCACTTTAATCTTTTTGCCGCGAATGCGCACATCGCTTCTGTCGAAAAATTCACAGCCGGCCTGTATGGCCGCTTTCGTTTTTTCGTCCGGACCGGGTTCTTCCATCAATAGCAAAAGAACGTTGAAACTTTCCCGGGAACAGATAGCCGGCGGTTCAAACTGCCGTTCCCATGTTGGCCGGAGCGGGGGCATATGGCTGTACTGCTGACACCATGCTGTCAGAAGTTTCGTTCCATCAGTCAGGGTCACTGTAACCTGGTCGCGCAAAATGCATTGTATGCCCCTGCTATATGCGTCTTTCGCCCTTTCCCGGATTTCTTCCGGAAATACTGACAACTCATCTTTTCCGTCAGCTATGTCACGCAACAGGCGCAATGCCCCCGTCATTACGTCGTCATTATAGGTGATGCCAAACACATCACACCCCGTAAAACCGCCACTGACGGGATGCTGCGCGTCCAATATCCATTGCACGGCGCGCGTTGCTGCAGCAAGATACCGCTCCGCATCAATTTCTTTTACATTTTTAACTTCTTTATAAACCCTGCATAAATAACGGACCTGAGAATAGATGTTCCGGTTATCCAGCGTACTGCTTTGCCATTCCCGGGGAAAGTCGTACTTTACCGGCTTTACAGATCTGTTTGTTAACCGGAGCTTTATCAGTTCCTTTACTGTATAAACTCTTTGAAAGTCCAGGTTCTTAGCCCAACCGCCATCCGGATTCTGGAGACACACCATGTTTTCCGCAATTCCTATAATCTGCGTCGGTTGATACAGCTTCCAGGGTGGGATAGAATCTTTATATCTGTACCGGGCGTGGTTAAAACCGTCCCGAAATTCCGAAAGATCAATGGCCCGGAAGTTTTTCTCTGTCATTTTCCGGGCAGAAAGAAAACGGAATATGTTGTTACATTCTCCGTCCGTCCAAAATGACAGCACTGCAACAGAGACAATTACAACCGCGATAAAAGCCCCCAGCCACTTAAAAAATTTCATATTCTTCCCTGCCGCTTAATGTTGTTAATCTGACTCACTATCTTGAAACATGCTATAGTTTTCAAAAATTATACTTTTTATTTTTTCCGCTGGTCTAACTGATTTATAAAATAATACGTTCACGGTCTGGTCCTGCCCGGTTTTGAATATTCCTGTAACCTGGCATTAAATCGAATTGTCCCCGGTAAAAACGGCATACTGTATATTTCCCTTATCAAAAAGCCTCTCCCACAATCTGTTTTTGCTTTTTAACGTAAATTTAAAAAACAGGAGGTTCAATTGTATCGTCTTCGGGATATTCAAAAGACGAGATGATCCGGTTAATTACCCTGTCCTCTAATATATCGGGAGCTATTTCTTCCGGGTCCGCAATTTTGCGGAACTGTTCAAGGGATAAGAGTTTATCCTCCTCCAAAGGAATATTCCTGTAATTTTTCTCGACCGGAAAATGTAATGAACTGCATTCAGGCAGATATAACACCTTATACTCTTTAGGCATGACCAGCAGTTCCCATGCATATGGTTCGCCTTTTTTATTGTAACCATAACGATTGATAAACTCTAAATTATTATTGTATATAAGCCAGTGATCCCCCGGACGTTTATATTCAATAACTTTCACAGAATTATGATAACGAATCAAATCTAAACGGGAATAACTTACAACCTCAGAGTTATTTTTGGGAAGAGAAAAGGATTTTTGGAGAATTTCCGGAAAATATATCTGGTCACAGTCGATTTTTATCAGCCAGCTGTTTTTGGGAATAAATGACAACGCTGCATTGTAATAGGCAGCCAGTGTATTCTGGTATGGGATTTTTTCAGTTAAGTAATCCGGGTGATTCTGCTCCACAACGTGGTATGGATAACAAAAAGGAATGAAACCGGAATTTTGTTTACAGAAATCCTGAATAAACAAGTCGCTTCCATCCGTACAATCATTATATGCAATTACACCTTTTTTGATTACAGGGAGAATGCTGTTAAGAGACGCCTTTATCGTGATAGATTCATTTTTGACACGAATGAACGCGTATGGTTCAACCGCCCGCCCGCTTTTTACGGATAAAGTACCATAAGTTTTCCGATAATCTCTCCCGCCTAATATTTTCCTTGGAATAAATGTAACAGCCCTTCCTATCCGGTAAGACAAGCTTGTTTTGACCCTGTTTAACTCCTTTTGCAATTGCCTCTTGTCAGCCTGCAATTTTATTTTTATCTCTCTCAAGCTGCTGTTTTCCCGTTCCAAAGATTCCTTTTCGTTTTGCAACTCTTTTAATAACCTGAGCTGCTCTAACGAAAACGGTTTTTCCTTTTTTGTCTCCATCAGAGAATCCTCTCCCATAACCGGACTACACATTCCGTTGTCCACGCCTGCGCAGTGACAGCCGCAGCCTTGCCTAACCGTTCCCTCAATTCAGGATTTTCACTTAAACGGCACATATCCTTACATAGCGCATCTTTATCACCTACCGGCACCAACAGACCATTCCTTTCATCCTCTATCAGCTCTTCAGCACCGGCAAAGGAAGTAGAAATACAGGCATGCCCCATCATCATAGCCTCCATTAATGCATTGGGGAGTCCCTCATAGTCCGAAGATAAAACAAACATTTCCGCATCGGCTATGGCAGCATGCACATCCTCTTTAAACCCCTCAAAATGAACGGAATCTTTCACCCCGTAATATTCAGCAGCTTGATGCAATTCATTCGACAGCTCCCCATCCCCATATATGTGTAAATGGTAGGACGGATGCGTCTTGCGGAACAATGCAAATGCTGCTATCAGCATCTTCTGGTTCTTCTGCTTATGTAGTCTTCCTACCGTAACGATTTTTTTCTCCCTGTATGAGGAGACGAGGCAACTGACTTCGGTAGGATTCGGAATAATACAACTTTTATTCCGGACAATTTCACCATATATACTTTGCACTCTGCGGGTTTGAAAAACCGCATAATCTGTATGTTGGTGAGCAAACAGAGAATCCTTATACGACACCTCTGATTTATGTGCCGGGTCATTACGATCCGATATAATCTTCCTGCAACTACCCCGGGAAAGAACATTCACAAGATTTAGCTCATCCATAAAACTGATGCTCGTATCGATCTTATACTTATATTGTGCCCACGTAACAGCAAGCGTTTTACAAATAATACCATACCATCTTTCCATCTTTCCAGGGATCTGTTTCCTAAAGGGGATGTAAAAATTAATTTTATGGACACCAGGGCCCACAAAATATGTTTTTTCTTTCCGGACATAATATATCAAATACACCTGATGCCTTTTACTCAGCTCAGATGCAAGTCTGCAGGCAACCCGCTCCGCCCCGCCGCTGCCGAGAGATGGGACAAAAATCAATATATTTTTATCGGTTTTCTTATTAATTCCCATGGCCTTCTTATTATGAAACCTGCTCAACTGTTTTCTGTCTTAACTGTGCAATATCAGTATTATTTAATTTTTATTGTAATTATATCACATTTTTATGATATAATTGTTTTACTATATAATATAAACATATAATTATTTATTGTAAAAAACAAGTAATTATAAGCTAATTTTGCAATTTTAATCACAGGAGTAACGCATTCCATGAAAAGACTTTCTTTGCAACACCTTTCCGAAGAAGTAAATCCCCTGCCTGTACCGGACTGCCGCTACAAAATCGCGGTAGCGGGTACCGGTTATGTCGGTCTGTCCCTGGCAGTCCTGCTGGCCCAGCACAATGAGGTGACCGCCGTGGACATCGTCCCGGAAAGGGTGGCCATGCTGAACCAGCTCATTTCCCCCCTTCAGGACGATTATATTGAAACGTATCTGACAGAGGCGAAGGAAGGCAGACGGACGCTTTCGTTAAAAGCCACATCAGACAGCGCGGCCGCTTATGCCGGCGCGGATTTCATTATCATCGCAGTACCTACTAACTACGATCCCCAAAGGAACTTCTTTGACTGTTCCGTGGTGGAAGCGGTGCTGAAACAGATACAGGATATCACAAAAGACAGAAAAACCAAGCCTGCCATTGTCATCAAATCCACCGTTCCCGTCGGCTATACCGCACATATACGGGAAAAAATGCAGATGGATAATATCCTTTTCAGCCCGGAATTCCTCCGGGAATCCAAAGCGCTCTACGATAACCTGTACCCCAGCCGTATCATTGTCGGCTCAGACGAAACAACCCGGACAGCGGCCCGCGCCTTTGCCGCGCTGCTGCAGCAGGGAGCCGTCAAACGGCCGGTGGAAACCCTGTTCATGGGCCTTACGGAAGCAGAAGCCACCAAGCTTTTCGTGAACACCTACCTGGCGTTGCGGGTTTCCTTCTTTAACGAACTGGATACCTATGCGGAACTGAAAGGACTGGACACCGCCTCGATTATCAAAGGCGTCTGCCTGGATCCCCGGGTCGGCGATTATTACAACAATCCCTCCTTTGGGTACGGCGGTTACTGCCTGCCCAAAGACACCAAACAGTTGCTGGCCAATTACCGGGACGTTCCCGGAAATCTCATCAAAGCAGTTGTGGAAAGTAACCGTACGCGCAAGGATTTTATTGCCGATAAGGTATTGGAAATAGCCAGAGCCTACGCAAGCAATGAAGACTATTCCTCCGAAAAGGAAAGCCGGCAAAAAACGATCGTAGTGGGCGTGTACCGCCTCACCATGAAAGCCAACTCCGATAATTTCCGGCATTCTTCCATCCAGGGCGTCATGAAACGGATCAAAGCAAAAGGCGCCAGTGTAATCATCTACGAACCCGCACTGCAAGACGGTTCTACCTTCTTTAGCAGCCCGGTCGTAAATGATATCGCAAAATTCAAGAGCCTTTGCAGCTGCATTATTGCCAACCGCTATGATAAAGCGCTGGATGATGTGCGGGATAAAGTATATACGAGAGATTTATTCAGAAGAGACTGATCGGGACACTAAAGATTTTTTTAATAACAATACAACAATTGTTTAAAAGCAAGGAGACAGAATCCCATGGGCAAAACCCACGTTTCCCTTACCGGTAAAACCATTCTTGTCACCGGTTCCCCCGGGTTCATCGGTGCGAATCTGGTACTGCGCCTGCTGAAGGAAATGGACGGCGGTACCGTAATCAGCTTCGACAGCATGAACGACTATTACGACCCGACGCTGAAGGAATACCGGCTCGCCCTGATTGAAAAAGCGGCTGCCAGCTCACCGGTAACGCATCTTTTCGTAAAAGGCAATCTGGTGGATAAAACGTTGATAAACGAAATCTTTGCCAAATACCGCCCTGCAATTGTGGTAAATCTGGCAGCCCAGGCAGGTGTACGGTATTCCATCGACCACCCGGATGCATATATAGAGAGCAATATTATCGGGTTCTATAACATTCTGGAAGCCTGCCGCCACAGCTGCGGCGGAGGAAACGGCGGTGTGGAGCATCTGGTATACGCCTCTTCAAGTTCCGTGTACGGGGGAAACCAAAAAGTGCCTTTCAGCGCAGAAGATAAAACGGACAGTCCCGTTTCCCTGTACGCCGCCACAAAAAAAAGCAATGAGCTGCTGGCCCATTGCTATTCCAAGCTGTACAATATTCCCGCTACGGGTTTACGTTTCTTTACCGTGTACGGCCCTGCCGGAAGGCCGGATATGTTCTATTATTCCGCCACACAAAAGCTGGCAGCCGGTCAGTCCATTCAGATTTTCAACTACGGCAACTGCAAACGGGACTTCACCTATATCGATGATATTGTGGAAGGCGTGCTGCGCGTAATGCAGGGGGCACCGGAAAAACGGACCGGCGAAGACGGGCTGCCCCTGCCGCCTCACGCCGTTTACAACATCGGCGGCGGCACCCCGGAAAACCTGCCCGACTTTTTAACCACGTTACAGCAGGAACTGGTCCGGGCCAACGTACTGCCCCCGGATTATGACTTTGCGGGTCATCAGGAATTAGTCGGCATGCAGCCGGGAGATGTGCCTGTCACCTTCGCGGACAGCACAGCGCTGGAGGAGGATTACGGTTTTAAACCCGGCATCTGTATCCGGGACGGTCTGCGGAAATTCGCAGAGTGGTACAGGGAATATTATAAATAATACGTGCCTCATCGCAACCGCCGGGACATATTACTTTTGAAATAACTCTTCCACTTTTTTCAGCGCGGCCGCAATCACCTGGTCCATATCATAATATTTATACTCACCCAGGCGGCCGCCGAAAATGACCTTCTCTTCCTTTTCAGCCAGTGCCTTATAGGAAGCATACAGCGCGCTGTTACGCTTGTCGTTCACCGGATAGTAGGGTTCGTCGCCGGGTTTCCACTCGGAACTGAACTCCCGGCTGATGACTGTCTTAGGCAAATCATTGCCTTTTTCATCCTTGCCGAACGTAAACCATTTATGCTCAATGATGCGGGTCCAGGGCGTTTCGCGGTCCGTGTAGTTTATAATCGCATTCCCCTGAAAGTTAGGCATATCCAACAATTCCGTTTCAAACCGTACCGAGCGGTATTCCAGATACCCCAACTCATAGTTAAAATACGCATCAACCGGTCCGGTATAAACTATCTTTTCCGCCTGGATATTCCAGGCTTTTTTATTTATCAGGTAATCCTCATTCAGGTGTACTTCGATTCCCTCAAGCATCCGGGCAACCATCTTCGTATAACCACCTGCCGGAATACCCTGATATAACGCGTTGAAATAATTATTATCAAAGGTCAGACGAACAGGCAGCCGGTTGATGATAAAAGCCGGCAGGTCTTTACAGTCTCTGCCCCACTGTTTCTCCGTATAACCCTTAATCAGCTTTTCAAAAATATCGCGCCCCACCAGTGAAATGGCCTGTTCTTCCAGATTCCGCGGCGCGCCGGCAATCTCTTTCCGCTGCTCTTCTATTTTCGCCGCGGCTTCCCCCGGTGTCACCACACCCCACATCTTATTAAATGTATACATGTTAAACGGAAGGGAATACAACTCCCCCTTAAAATTTGCCAACGAACTGTTAGTGAAACGGTTAAACACCGTAAAAACCTGCAAATAGTCCCATACCCTTTTATCGTTGGTGTGGAAAATATGGGGACCGTACTTATGAACGTGAATCCCCTCTACGGTTTCCGTGTATACATTGCCCGCAATGGCAGAACGTTTATCAATGACCAGAACTTTTTTCCCCGCAGCGTGTAGTTTTTGCGCCATCACCGCGCCGTAAAGACCGGCGCCTACAATCAGATAATCATACATAGGCCTTATTTATCTCCCAAACATCTTTCGTTTGAATGAACATTCCGGGCTGCGTTTCCGCTGAGTCCGGGTTCAGGAAACCGGTTCCCAAATTACCGGACAGGCGGTTTCACCGCCCGCCCTTATTTTTCAGCCGGTTCCGGATCATCGACATATAGCTGTTCATCTGGGCCTGTCTGTTCAGCCGCCCCAGATTTTCTTTATGATATCTCCTTGCCAGCACCACATTATCTGTCTCGTGTATCCTGAGCCCTGCATCCCGAACCCTCAAGACCCATTGAGCCGTTTCAGACGTGGGCATGCTTTCATCATACTGCCCGACAACATCAAAAAGTTCCCTTTTCAGCAACATACAGCCGGCCAGCATCCTTCTGTAGGGTTCCGGATTTATTTTCAGCTTTGACGCTTCTTCTTCCGTCAGATCCGGCGAAATAAAATCCCTGCAAAGCGCGCTGACCAGCATTGCTTCCGGATCCTGCAGCGCCGTTTCCATCATGAGGTCAATGGCGCCGGACAGAAAATAGTCATCGGCATCCAGATAAAGAATATATCTTCCCTGCGCGCATCGATATGCGTCATTTCTGGTTGAGGCCTGCCCCTTGTGGCAACGGGTTACAAAGGTAACCGGCAGTTTCTCCTTTTCATCTGCCGCCACATCAGCAGAATCCCTGTCACTTTCACACTCTTCCATAAACCGGCTGATAACATTAAAGCTATTATCGGCGGAACCATCATTCACAATGACCAGTTCACAGGAATATTTGTCTGAAACACAGCTTTCTGTCGCTTCTCTTACATATTTTTCAGCATTAAAGACCGGTATCAGAATACTCACGTCATACCTGCATGCTTCTTCCAGCCTCTTGCGTCTGATCCCCCGCATAAAAGCGTCAATGACCCGTTCTTTTCTTCCGCTCATCACAGCGCCGGCTGACAGACCGCTGTCCAAAATATGCCGCACATATAACGGGGCCTCCAAGAACAAGCTTTTGCAGCCTGCTGTTTTTACGCGAACCAGCCACTCCGTGTCTTCACGGATCCGCAAACTTTCATCAAGCAAGCCTAATTCTTCAAATACTCCTCTTTTTATGAGGGCAGTCCGGAAATGAATTTTATCTTTTACGGCCATCGCTGCCAGTTGTTCTGTCCTCTCCGTTTTCTCATCCATTACCGTCCGGTTGCCTGTCAAAACAATCTGCGCTTCCGGATGCAACGCAAAACAGGCAAGCTGTTTTTCCAACTTGCTTTCTTCCCATTCGTCATCTGCGTCGCAAAAGCCGATATATGCGCCTCTTGCGAGTTTTATGCCGATATTCCTGGCAACGGCCGGTCCGCCATTAACAGTACTCCGCACCAGAACGACCCGGTCATCTTTTTGATATTCTCTGACCAGCAGGGCAAACGTCCCGTCTGTGGAAGCATCATCCACTACGATCAGTTCCATATTCTGATCTAACTGACGAAGAATACTTTCAACACAGCGGATAACGTATTCGCAGCCGTTGTATACGGGCACAACCACTGATACTTTCATAATACCTCCGTAATGAATGCATCTCTCATAACATTCCCACCCATTCTCTCAGGTATTCCGCATTGCGTCTGATATCATCCGTCAGCTTAAAATCAAATGCCGGTAATTTCCGCAGCAACTGCATCATTCCGAAAAAAATATCCCTGTTTTTCAGTTCCCTGTTCTGATATGACGTGGACGACAGCAGAGGTATCAGCTTTCTCACATCCGGATTTCTGCTGATTTCCGGCAGTTCCGCATGGGCAATGTGGGGGATAATAACGGCGTAAAGGGGAAGACTGTCTACTATCTGACTGCCAAAGGACTCTAACCGGACAAGGCTCTTATCCCGTTCTCTGCTGGACCAGAAAACACCTTTCTTATACTCCGGCAGCCTGGCAAGCATGTCTTCTTTCAGGTATCCCGTAGAATACAACCGAACCGCAACCGGTCTTTCTTCCATTTTCACCAGCAGATAATCATCCGAAAGAAATTCCATGCCGGCGAGCAACGCCGACATGGAAAGAGTCGATTTCCCGCTGCCGCCGGCACCGGATATGAGCACACCTTTCCCCTTTGTTCCTATGGCTGCGCTGTGTAAAAAAGTATAACCCTTCCGCTGGGCCCACCAGCTAAATTCCATATGCAGCGGATGCGATATAAAGTTGTCAATCGAATGCTTATCCTGGCACAGCCAAATATATGTTTCATCATATTCAGCGGAATACAGGCTGAAAAAGCCGAACTCAACAGATGCCGCCAGCCTTCCTTCTTCACAACTGTATATGTACCTTCCCTCTGCCCTTGCCAGCTGTTCCGGAAGAAAATGAACCAGCGCGTCCGTGTCTCCCAAAAAACAGTAAAACGTTTCATGTTTGTGATCATCATTATTCGGATGAAACAGATGCCGGAGCGAAGAAAACAACAGCGGGGGCGGCATAAAACCTGCACAACAGAGATGGATTCCATTCCCATCAACCTCAAAAAAGCAGTCATGAGTATGCTGTGCTTCCTCTACCATTAAGCGCAAATCGCGTACCAACGAGCTGAACAGACTCATTTCTTCATCATCCCCTGCCTGTCATACAAAGCCTTTAGTCGGAAATAGGACATTCTTTTAATAACTGCCATTTCGCCGAAGCACGTTTTATACCACGCCAGCCATTCATCCGCGAAATGGATATCACTAAATTTCCAGGGTTTGGCTTCCCCGGAAAAATGTACGATAGCCGCATTACTTTTGGCTTTCGCAAAATCGTCCTGATTTGTTATGCAGTGAATCATACAATTGAATTTCCGGTATTCTTCAAGTTTCACTTTCCCGTCAAATAACAGGTTGACAACATCCTGCCCGGGGAAAAGATATCTTTCTGTTTTTCCGGATGCCACAAGCCGGTTTATCTTTTCTTTTGTTATTTCCTTACGGCATTCCGGCAGATTCAGAAGCATAACTCCTGCATTGCAATAATTTTCAGGTTGCCGGAGTTTAAGACTTCTGGCATTGTTATAAATCAGGTTCTGCATGGCCGGACCATATCCGCAGGCGATGGCCATGTTTTCCTCAAACCGGGAATAATAAAACAGCCCTATATCTTTCCTTACGATAATATCCCCATCCAGCCAGAGTATACGCTCCATATCCTTGGGCAGGTATTCCGCCGCAAGCAGCCGGTAATAGGTTTCTTTGGAAATATACGGTTTTGTTTTGGCTGAGACAAACGGGTCATCCGGCAGATGCAGCCTCTCATAGCCGGCGTGAAAACGTCGGACACAGTCTGCTATTCTTTCGTTCATGGAGTCCGAAAGGTTTGCTTCAAGCATATAAACCGTGTGCTCTTTTTCTGCATTACATGGATTCGTTGAAAACAGAGAAGTCAGCATCACCATAAGCGGCATACCGTAATGATCGTTGCAGCTTACCAGGATGTTCATGATTTTTTATGCGGCCAGCCGGCCTCTTCGTCTACCTCATGGATGGGATCCACCGTTAACAGATCTGCGACATCCGTAAAAACTTCGCAGGACAGTTCCGGTATTTTTTCGCTGTCGATTGCCGCAACATACTGCTCTGCGTTTCCTTCAGTATTTCCGCCGGGAATGATGATTCCAAGTGCTGTCATTCGTTCCACAAACCTGTTAACGTGTTCAGATACGTTACAAGCCTCTCCCCCGTACCTGCTGCAAAATGCCTGCGCTAAATCCTCTGTGCTGCACCCTTCTGTCAGTGCTTTTAACACAATGGAAGATGCTTTGTCAAAGGAATAATACTCTCCATTAACATGATTCAGTACGATGTACTGGCCATCCGCAAAATCCGCGAAAACTTTTTTTTCATTAAAAATAAACATGATTTATCCCTCCCGCAATTATAATTCCCTGACCGGGAAGCCTAAACAGATTACTTTTTTACCAGTTTAACGAATATTGCCGCGTATCTTTTTAGCAGAGACGGAACTCCGTCGGCATGACGCGTTTCACAGAAATACTTCCAGAAACCATAATCAGGATCTATACGTTCAAGTTCCGGGCCATAATAACAATGATACGCAGTCCATGAATATTTCATGGAACGCAAAAAATGTCTGACACGATGCTTTTCTTTGTCGCGAGTTTTAATATACTCACGGTATTCTTTGTGTTCGCGGCAAAAATCCATAACTTTCTTGTGCCATTTTTCATAGGTCCTATCCTGCGGAAAAAACTTTTTTCTGTCACGTTCCGTAAGGATATCCGGAAATACTTCGGAAAAAACGGGCATCAGCCAGGCAAGGTAATGAGAAGATCCAGTCTCTCTGGCCCGGACGGCCACCTCTTCCCAGTTCCAATATTCCAGCCCGGTCTTTCCAAGAACACTTCTGACGTCTAACAGCCATTTTACCTTTCGTTCTGTTTGTATATTTTTTATTAAATCGCGTGCTTTACAGTCTATCACATGTATAAACATGTCAACCGGACTTAAAACCATGACATCTGTGCCATTAAAACCTATTGTAACAGCCTTCTCCCACAATCCGGACGCGGCTTCTCCGTGCGTTTTAAAAATCCATTTATGCAAATCAATGGTTTTTCCTTGTTTCTGTATATGTTGCGCATGTAGAGACACAGCACCGTTTTCCGCAAAAGTATCGGATTCCATCAGACATTTTCTGGCTTCCTCAAAACGGTCTTCCGGAACCGCCAGGTCAAAATCTGACATCTGCCTTGGCAGATGGGGTGCATAGTAAGCACGCATAGCCATACCTTTTAAAAACAAAACAGGAATATTTCTTTGCTTTAACAGCAACAACTTCTCGTTCAGCCACGGAACTCCGTATATATTCCGCAGGCGAACCGATTTATATATGCCCTCCAGCCGCGGCCGCAATGGCTGAGGAAAAAACTGCCAGTTCTGTTTATTCCCCAGAATCGCCAGCAACAACAGAAATTCGATTTTCTCACCGTCAATATCGGTTCCACGCAAAAGGGCCGAAATCTCCTCTTCAGAATATGCCTCTTCTGAGAACAGCAGTTGCAGTATTTTTTTTTCTTTTACATCAATCATCGCAGCCCTCTTTCGCTACTTTCCTTTATTTAGATTCTGACGGGATCAGTTTCCCGTCAACCACTTTATAAATGATATCGCAATCAGCCAGAACACCTGACTTATGTGCAATAATCACCATTGTCTTTTTACCATGCAGATGATTCACTGCATCGATAATTGCCGCTTCTGTTTCCAAATCCAGGGCAGATGTTGCTTCATCAAACACCAGGATGTCAGGTTTTCTGTAAAGAGCTCTGGCTATGCCGATACGCTGAATCTGCCCCCCGGAAAGACGTATCCCTCTTTCTCCTACCCGGGTATCCAGTTTCTCCGGGACAGATTGGAAGTATTCGGCAATCTGGGCTTCTTCCAGACATTCCCAGACCAACTCGTCGTTAATCTTTTCCGGATCAGTCCCAAACGCCACATTCGCCCGCACTGAATCATCGAGTATAAAAGTAAACTGCGGAATATAGCCTATAGCGTCACTTCGCAGAATCACTTCTCCGGAATCCGGTTCAAGAATACCCAGCATAATATCCGCAAACGTAGTTTTTCCGGCGCCGGATACACCACTGATCCCTATCATTTCTCCTTTCTTTGCCTGAAAGGAAATACGGTCGAGAATGGTTTTTTCTGTTCCCGGATAGGAAAATGAGACGTCTTTGAACATAATATCGTATACCCCGCTCCCGAACAGAGGCATTACAGTATATTTATTGTTTTGCGCCAATTCTGCTTTACGATTATCTTCTTCCAACGGAGCTGTAATATTGTTAAGCGCCGGCATGTTATACACAACAGATGCCACCGTTGACGTCAGCCGGTTGGCCGCCGGCATAAGTTTAATGGCAACCATGGCAAAAGCGCTTACCGCCGGCAGAAGGGATCCCAGTGTTTTACCAAAAAACATCAACAGGACCAGGATCCCCAGCATACCGCAAACAAAAACCATTTCAATAAATGGCCTTGGAACATTGCCCAGTACCTGGCGAATCCTTTCTCCATCACGGATTTGTTCCCCTGCATCATGAATCTTTTCGGCAATAAAATCCTCGGCATGCATGTGCTTTATTTCTTTAATACCCGCAAATCCCTGACCGACCCACCTGCTTCGCACCCTTTCGCCGGCCATTACTATACTCCCGGCATCGTGAAGCCTGGGCCTTATAAACCGGCCCATGATAACCACTGTAATAATAATATTCAGCATTACACAAATGCTCATTAACGGGTCAATAATAAACAGGGTCAGAAGCAGGATAACAGATACCACAAATTCCGCGACCATTGTCAGTACATGTTGCAGAACCTGGAACACCTTATTAAGATCTGAAACAAGAAGTTTATGCATATCGGCAGAATTTTTATTGAGATAATATGCATATGGCTTATTTAAGAATATCCTGACCAGACGGTTCTGCGTTTCCAGTTTGCACTGACTGATAAATTTTGCCTGCAGATTGTATTCGAAGATTAAGTAAACAGTCTTGGTCACATAAATTATTAGTAACACACCCATACACGCCATCGCAAACCGGGAAGGGGAAGAAAAACCAAGGTCATAAAATAACCTGCCCAACAAAGGAATTTTATGCATAAAGTCATCCCGGGTAATGACTGCCACAAACGGAACAATAACAGAAATCCCGAAAGCCTCCAGAAAAGCGCCTATAAGCATTATAAAAAATAAAACTACGATATGTGTTTTCTGTTCTTTTGTCAAAAGGATTTTCAGTTACTTTACAAAATACCGAATCAAGATAGAACCTTTCCCGATATATAAACAGATAAAAACGGACACATATCAGATACTCTTTTCCCACCAGTTCCTGTTATCCAGATACCAGGCAATCGTTTTCTTCAGCCCGTCAGAAAAACAGGTCTGCGGGAACCAGCCCAGCTCTTCCCGGATTTTGACAGGGTCAATCGCATACCGTCTGTCATGCCCGTTTCTGTCTTTTACGTAAGTAATTAAATCTTCCGGTTTACCCAGCTCTTTACAAATCATCTTAACGATATCGAGATTGCGCATTTCATTATGGCCGCCAATATTATATATCTCCCCTGTACGGCCTTTATGGATAATAAGATCAACAGCTTTGCAATGATCTTCCACATAAAGCCAGTCACGTACATTCATGCCGTCTCCGTATACCGGAATCCGTTTGTCGCGCAGGCAATTTACAATCGTCAGCGGAATCAGTTTTTCGGGATACTGATACGGTCCGTAATTATTACCGCAGCGTGAAATACTTACAGGGAGGCCGTATGTTTTGTGATAGGCCAGAACCAGCAAATCAGCCCCGGCTTTAGAAGCGGAATACGGACTGGAAGGCCGGAGCGGCGTTGTTTCCGCAAAACGCAAATCCTTTCTGTCCAGAGGCAGGTCCCCGTATACTTCGTCAGTAGAAACCTGATGATAGCGCATAACGCCATACTTTATGCATGCGTCCATCAACACGCCGGTGCCTTTAATGTTTGTTTCCAAAAAAATCTGCGGTTCTTCGATAGACCTGTCCACATGGCTTTCCGCCGCAAAATTTACGACAACATCCGGGCGTTCTTCTTCGAAAAGAGTATTAACAGCCTTCCGGTCACAAATATCCGCCCTCTCAAATCGAAACCGCGGATGCGTCATCACCGGCCGCAGAGTGCTTATATTCCCGGCATACGTCAGTTTATCCAGACATATAAGCCGGTATTCCGGATGTACAGCCAGCATATGAAAAATAAAATTACTCCCAATAAAACCCGCTCCGCCGGTTACAACAATTTTCATACAAAAATTCTCCGTTACATGTTCCATTGTTTATGGATTATTATACGGGCAACGTATGATAATCCTTTATCTCTTTTCAAAGCCCGTTTAATAATAATTACGGTGCTGTTTTAAAGGAATTAAAACCTGAATGCTTCCTTTAACCCCGGCCATTCCTGATCTTTTTTACTTAACAGCAACGGTGTGCCATCAGACAAGGTATAACCATTGGCAGCAGCGCTTCCCCGGTAAACGCCCTCAACTTCCGGCCAGCTGACGCCCAATTCCGGATCATTCCATGCTAACCCGCTTTCTTCTTCAGGATGATAATAATCGGTGACTTTATAACATATCTCCGCAATATCACTTAAAACAAGAAATCCGTGGGCAAAACCCCGGCTGATATAAAGCTGCTTCTTATTGCGTTCTGTCAGTTCTATGCCAAACCACTTTCCAAATGTACTGCTGTTGTTGCGCAAATCCACGGCAACATCAAATATTCTGCCCTTAACTGCACGAACCAGTTTTCCCTGGGAATAATTCCTTTGATAATGCAGTCCCCGCAGTACGCCTTTTACGCTCATGCTCTGATTATCCTGCACGAAAACCATATCCATTCCGTACTGCGCCAGTTCCTGCTGATTATAGGTTTCCATAAAATACCCACGGTCATCTTCATACAGCGCCGGGTCAATGATATACACTCCCTGAAGCGGGCTTTCCGTAACCTTTGCCTGTTTCCGTACCATTAAAACTCTATCTCCTTAAGATACCTTGCCAGCGCATCCTGCCAGGGCGGGAGATGCAAAAACCCGTTAATTGTCAGTTTTTCCTTGCTCAGCCTGCCGTTTACCGGCCGGTGCGCCTTATTGCGTCCATATTCTGCTGTTGTTACAGGAACCAGTTTAACAGTATAGCCTGCCTGTTTAAAAATCTCACAGGCAAAATCATACCAGCTGATGTAACCGCCCTCATTGGTTGCGTGGTAAAAACCGTATTTTCCGGTCTCAATCATATCCACCAGCAGCCGGGCCAAATCATGCGTATAGGTAGGTGTCCCAACCTGGTCGTTAACAACTCTGATTTCAGGATACTTTTTGCCTAAGCTTAACATGGTTCTGACAAAATTGCTTCCGTTTTTACCGAAGATCCAGGATGTTCTGACAATAAAAAACCTGGTTAACAATGCTGTTACAGCCAATTCTCCTGCCCGTTTCGACTGCCCATATACATTCAAAGGCATAACTTCCGGACAATCCGGTTCCCAGGGAGCTGCCCCCTGTCCGTTAAATACATAATCTGTGCTGATATACAACATTTTGCAGTTTAACTCCCTGCAAACTGAAGCAATATTTCTTGTTCCTGACCCGTTGACTGCAAATACTGTCTGCCTTTTATCGTTATCTTCCGCTTCATCAACAGCAGTCCAGGCGGCGCAGTGCACAACAGCGTCCGGGGAGATCTCATGCAATACCGCTCCGACAGTTTTCGAGTCCGTAATATCCAGGCTTCTGTAATCCTGCCCGCTTTCCCAATTACATATGGCAGCAATATCACTGCCAATTCCCATGTGCTTTCGGTTTTCCAGCTCTGTCATCACATCATGGCCGAGCTGACCGTTTACCCCTGTAACAAAAACCTTCATTTTTTCCCCTGCTATTCTTCGCTTACGCTTCAGAGCTGTATTTTTCCTTCTGCTACAGTTTTCAAATGTGCCCCATAAGGGCTTCTGGCATAACGCGCTGCGCTTTCAAGCAATGTTTCGGTTTTTATCCAGCCATTATTCCATGCAATCTCTTCCGGGGCAGAAATAGTAATTCCCTGTCGTTCGGTTACCATTTTTACAAAATCAGCAGTATCCAGCAGGCTGTCTGCCGTTCCCATATCACGCCAGGCAAAACCCCTTCCCAAAAGCTGTACTTTAAGCGATTTTTTTTGAAGGTACAGGATATTAAGATCCGTAATCTCCAGTTCGCCACGGGCTGAAGGACGTATGTTTCGAACACTTCCGCTTACGCCGGAAGGATAAAAATACAGACCGGTAACCGCATAATTAGATTTAGGAACTATGGGCTTTTCTTCTATGGATAAAATCGATCCGTTTTTATCAAACGAAAGCACGCCGAAACGTTCCGGATCATTTACATAATATCCGAAGACGGTCGCTTTATTTTGATTTTCTGCATCCCGGACTGCAGCTTTCAATAATTTTCCAAGCCCGTTTCCGTAAAAGAAATTGTCACCCAAAATCATGGCACAGGCATCTCCGCCAATAAAATTTTCTCCAATTAAAAATGCCTGGGCTAACCCGTCCGGACGCTTCTGAATTTCATAAGACAACCGGATTCCAAATTGCCGGCCGCTTCCCAGCAAACATTCAAACCTCGCCGTATCTTCCGGTGTGGAGATAACCAGGATATCACGGATTCCTGCCAGCATTAACGTGGACAGGGGATAATAAATCATCGGTTTATCATAAACGGGGAGCAATTGTTTCGACGTCACCAAGGTAAGGGGATAAAGCCGCATACCTTCTCCCCCGGCCAGTATAATTCCTTTCATAATGCCTCTCCCAGCGTCCGCATACGTCCTTTAGCGTATCAGCAAATCTTTGTCCCATATAATGCACAAAGCAATTCAAACAACGACGGAAAATATTTAAAAAGCACTGTCTGTATCTTTTGCCGGGATGAAAATCTCCCGGATATATGGATTTTACCCCTGTCATATCCTGTTTTCCAGATGATATACGGCAGACTGAACTGGTCCCTGGTCGGATACTTCAGATGCTCGTCCCATCATACTTCCATCAGCTTCTGCACATCTTTATCACCGTGCTTCCTGATCAGGATTGCATTTTCGTACAATCCGAAATGTTGGGGGAATCCTTCCTTTTTGTATGAGGCAATCTGTTGTTTTGACAACGCAGCATCAGCCTTTTTCAAATAGGTTACCTGGATCAGTTCATCATAAATACAGCCCCTTGTTCTATGATAATGAACACCAAATCCATGATCTCCCATTTCTGCTATCAAAGGGCTCACAGGCGCAGTTATCTTAATATTGCCGTCAATGTAAATCGAGTAATCATATTCCGGCAGATAAAGGAACGGAAGCATCTTGATTTTTCTGTTTAACTGTAAGGGTGAGAGTTCCGTATCCTCTTTAAATCGGGCTGTATCTGTTTTTGTCCATTTGGAATCCGGTAAAACCACTCCGTCGGTAAACATGAAATATTCAACTCCGGGTCCGCGCATAAGGGTTCGATAATGTTATCATAATCACCGGTAACACTCGAATAAACGGCTATTTTCAAACCGTTAGTATCCGTTTCGGCGTTCCCGGCTCAGGTCATTATAGGTTTCCCTGTAAATACACCCCCATGTCACACCAGACCGGTTGTAAAACAACTTCTTTTAATCTCAAACAAATAGTATCCTAAACAGTACCTCAAGGTTTTTCCCTTCTTAATTTTGAATACTCGCGCAGTTTTGAGTTGGGAGAAAATTTTGAAACATCGTAATCATTCACAACCGGTTCGGCAAAAAAACTGCCGGTAATATCATCGGGGCTTTTTATATGCAGCATTTGGGAAGGAGTAAAAAAAGGAGCCTCCAAAATTTCCAGATTAGTTGTGATTAATTTTTTTCTATATATCAGTGATTCAAAGGTTCTGAGACTAAAGTAGTTATTATTATCTTCTAAAAGTTCCAGAATGCAATTTGCATGATTCACCCGCTTTAAGACATCCCGATATGGCATATGCCGGTTATATATGATTCCGCTTCGGGGCACCTGGTTTTCTGAAGATACCCCGGTTACAAAAAAAGTACACTTTAAACCTAACTGGGAAAGCCTGTCATATATTGAAATCAGTTGGGGCAACCTCCCTTTATTCCTTCCAACAAAAAGAACGTCCGTATAAGGGAATTCCGAATCTTCCGGTTTATGAAGGGAATAACATAAAGGTTGAAATAAAAAACCATACTGCCGGCTGTCTGTCTTATTAAATGTAATAATATGATCATACAAATCACTGACTTGCGATAATTTTCTTAAATTATTGTACTTACCGCAAACATTTGTAAATTCAAATAACATTACGAGTTTCGGATACTTATTACGCAGGTAGCTTAAATATTTTCCTGAAAACGAAACCGGATTGTTTTCAGGAAAAATAATATACTGATCCATATCCTTATTAAAAAAAGATGCGCAACTATATAAACTGTACCATATAGATTTTAACGGCAGTTCTTTTTTATTATACCATCTTTTTGCATTATGAATATGATTTATTTTATCCAAAAATGAAAAACCCGTTCCCTCACAGATAAAAACATCCGGGTTATGGTATAAGTCCTGGTTGGCTATTTTCCAATAGTCATAGACCCCTGCAAAAAAAATATACGTTGGCATATCCGATTTTTTCATCAAAGAATCCTCTCCCATAACCCGGCAATATGTTCAGTTTTTCCCATCCTCTATCAGTTCATCCGAACCGGTACAAGCGGTAGAAATACAGCAATGCCCCATTATCATTGCTTCCATCAGCGCATTGGACAGTCCCTCGTAACCGGAGGATAACACAAACTGTTCAGCGTCCGCTATCTCCCTGTATTGCCATCGTCTTTTTTATGCCTGATAACTAAAACTCAATCTGTTTAATCAAATCTATTTTTTTCAAAGAATCTGAGTCCGTATACTCAACACTGTCATCGGACATGAAAGAAACATCTTTTTCTTTATTTACATAATCCATATAACACTTATATGCCTTTCCTGCTTTCGAATATCCCTTTCCGAACCGTGCTATCTCTTTATATTTTTCCAAATCTTCTTCTGTAAATTTATAATGTAAAATTCCCATATAACAGACTGCTGTTTGCAGTAAGTCAAAGGGATATTGAAAATGAGCACTGGAACTGACTGTGCCTTCTTCAAAATAACAAAGCGGATACTTAGACACGGTCGTCGGAAATCCCATGACCCGCTGTCTGGGTCCTCACACAAAGTTCATGAACTTACAGGCGCCGGCCATCCTTTCTTTTTCGGTATAACTGCCCGTGTCCATCCATCTGTATTCTTTAAAAATATCCCCCCTGTGATCAAACAGTTTCCCGGAAGTATACATATCTATTAACAGTCCCTTAAAACGTTTGATATTTGCCCGCTTCGCAAACGCAATGACCCCGTTTAACGGATGCTTCTCCATTCCAACGTATGTTATCAATTCATCCGAGTCTGTCAGCAAATACCAGTGATTGAATCCATAATAACTTATAATCCGGTTTATCCACCCTTCTTTAACCCGGGTTTGATACTTGTCCCGGGTTAAGAATAAGTCAACATCTTTTTGCTGATCAAGCCATTCAAACGTTCCGTCATCAGAACCGTTGTCCATAATTGCAAATTTTTCAATGCCCAATTTTCGATAATGCGAAACAAGCATCTGTATTTTTTTTAAATCATTTTTAACACACAATACAACAACGGGAACTGTATCAGGCACGAGATCTGTTTTTTTGATAATAACAATATCCGAAAAAGCAAAGGAATATACAATTTTCCAATTTAAAAAGCCATTCCCTGCTTTGTAGCACTCTCTTATCATGGAAGCCAATGCGTTTTCCCAGATCTTGCGATCTTTTTCAGAAAGATACTTTAATTTGCCCATATGATGGGAGCAGAAAAACAACAATGGAAAAAGCGGAAAGGATAAATAATAGCACAAATGATAAACGGGCTTCTTTGCGAAATCAAAACAACTATTGTAAAAATATCGCTTTTATCCATCATCATGCAACTCCCTATGACCTATCGCTAATACCAGACTTAGCTGCGCACTATACCAACCTTCCCAAGTCACAGCACAGTATTTAAAAAAATAATCTTTATAAAAATTGTTTTAGTCCCCTGTACATTTTCTTTGCAATTAAAATATGGTCCTTCCCGGAAGGATGCACTTTGTCCGGCAGTAACTGCTCAACTTCACTGTTCGTTAAAAAATTTTCCGTGCAATTTACACAATGACCACCGTAAACACTGCATCTTTGTTTTATAAGAGCCGCAATATTATTTAAAGTCCTGCCTGAAAACTCATATTCTCTGTCATAGTTTGTTAATTGATTCCCGTAAATACTGAATTAAACGGAGTAATATACACAAGTCTCGCATTTGGGAACTTTTTTATAAGGCCTTCCTTTTAAATTCGATGTCATTCCATATGCAATAGAATCACCGATCGACAGCCATTTCTTACGAAATGATTTCCAAACGTATGCTGTTCCGGCTTTATCAAGATGCACAAAATCAATGAACGACTCATCAGACAGATTATAATATTTTGCATTATAACTGCCAATAACTTTTATACACACCCTCACGGTCTCAGATATCCAGTTTCACGAAACGGAAGTTAGGTTTATCCAATCTGTAACATATTTTCTTTTCTATTCAATGGAGCAAACGCAATCATATCATCCATGCTATCATATACAATCTTCCCTTTGAAAGATAGTGGTATTCTTTCAATAAAATAGGGTGATGATATATATAATTTCCGTGACCTGCTCCCCAAAAACTGATCCACTCTGAACTTTAGTCTGGCTGTGGTATAATTACCACAAAGGGGGCTAAAGACCATGAAAAATCGTTTCACAGAAGAGCAGATCATCAAGGTACTTAAAGAACATGAGGGCGGCAGGCCTGCCACCGACATTGTCCGTGAACTTGGAATTGCTGAACAGACTTTTTTACAACTGGAAGCGCAAATACGGAGATATGAACGTTTCAGAAGTCAAAAGGCTGAAGCAACTGGAAGCCGAAAACGCAAAGCTCAAAGAGCTTGTTGCCGATCTTTCGCTGGATAACAAGATCCTAAAGGACGTTATCTCAAAAAACTCGTAACGCCTGCAGCGAAACGTGCCGCATGTGAAAGAATCCAGAAGGACTTTCACATCAGCGAACGCAGAGCTTGCAGGCTGATAGGGATATCTCGCAGCACGAAGCGTTACGAGCCCAGGAACAATTCCGAAGAGGAAAAGATCACGGAGTCCATGCAAGCGATAGCATCTCGCTGGAAACGGTTTGGATACCGCCGTATCAATATGATGTTGCAAAGAGAAGGCATCCATATTAATCACAAAAAGGTCTACCGCCTCTATAAAAAGGCGGGTCTTGCACTCAAGCGCAAGCTGAAGCGGAAAATCTATGCAAAACGCGGAACGCCGGATAGAAGTCATCTTCTGGGTCCTAATGACCGTTGGTCCATGGACTTTGTCAGTGATATTACCGTTACTGGCAGAAGGTTCCGCATATTCGCCCTGATCGATGAAGTTACGAGGGAATGTATTGCACTGGAAGTGGATACATCCATTACCGGACAACATGTAACAAGATATCTGAATAAAGCGATGCTGTTCCGCGGCCGTCCAAAAGAAATTCTTTCTGACAATGGCCCCGAATTTACCAGTAATGCTCTCAATGCATGGGCCTATGAGAAGCATATAGAGCATGTGTTTATTGATCCCGGAAAACCCATGCAGAACGGTTTCATTGAAAGCTTCAATGGGAAGCTCCGGGATGAATGTCTTAACCTGCACTGGTTCCACAATCTCCAGGAGGCACGGGAGATAATCAGCCGATGGAAAAACGAGTACAATATGGTTCGCCCGCATAGTGCGCTGGGTCAAAAGACTCCGGCAGAATATGCGCAAACATTTTGATTATTGCAGCTATACTAAAATTCCCCGTGGTACATAAAACGGGGGCAGGTCAAACTTATACAACAACCAACTTCCCATCAACCACTTTGTACGTAATATCGCAATCGGCCAACACGCCAGACTTATGGGCAATAATGACCATAGTCTTTTTGCCGTGCAGCCGGTTCACCGCTTCAATAATAGCAGCCTCCGTTTGCAGGTCCAGGGCAGAAGTAGCTTCATCAAAGACCAAAACATCCGGTTTACGGTACAAAGCGCGGGCAATGCCGATACGCTGAACCTGCCCGCCGGACAGCCGGATGCCCCGCTCTCCCACCTGGGTATCCAGTCCATCGGGAAGAGAACGGAAATAGACAGCGATCTGCGCCTCATCCAGGCATTCCCAAACCAGCGCGTCATCAATTTCCGAACCCTCCACTGCAAAAGCTACATTGGCCCGCACCGTGTCATCCAGCATAAAGGTGAACTGGGGAATGTAGCCAATACTGTTACTGTAGATCACAACTTCTCCAACATCGGGTTCCAAAAGCCCCAACATCAAATCTGCAAAAGTAGTTTTTCCGGCACCGGACACCCCGCTGATGCCAATCATCTTACCGTGTTCCGCCTTAAAAGAAACATCTTTCAAAATCACACGGTCCGTGCCGGGATATGTATAAGACACACGGTCAAACACAATATCATATTTTTCTTCGCCATTCCGGGGCTGCATCTTATACCGACTGGGCTTCGTCATCTCCTCATCCTGTGCCATTTCTTTCAAGAGCTCCGCAATATTATGAAACACCGGCATATTGTAAGTAACCGTAGCAACCGTAGAAGTAAAACGGTTGGCAGCAGGCATCAGTTTAATAGCTACCATAGCGAAAGCGCTCACAGCCGGAAGCAGAGACTCCAGTGTCTTCCCCATATACATCATCAACACCAGCACCCCCAGCATACCGCACACACAGGCCGCCTCAATCACGATGCGGGGAATATTGTTTAACACCTGCCGTACCCGTTCCCCTTCACAAATCTTCTTGCTGTTTTCGCAAATCCTGCCAAGCACAAAGGGCTCCGTATGCATATGTTTAATCTCTTTGATGCCGGAAAAGCCCTGGCTCACCCAGCGGCTGCGAATACGTTCGTTCTCCCAGACAATGCTCCCTGCCGCATCCAGCCTGGGCCTTATCACACAGCCAATAATATAAATGGTTAACGAAATAATCAGCAGCACACAAAAACTCATCAGCGGGTCAATCACAAACAGTGTGACCAGCAAAATCACCGCCACCACCAAGTCCGTCAGCATCCCCAGCACCTGCTGGAGCACCTCGAACACCCTGTTCAAATCAGCAATCAGCAGACGGTGCATCTCGGAAGAATTTTTGTTCAGATAATAAGAATAGGGTTTCTTCAAAAACGCATTTACCAGCCGCTCCTGTATCTCAAACTTGCAGTTGTTCACAAACTTCGCCTGCAGGCTGTACTCGCCCATCAAATACACCGTTTTAATTAAATACACCAAAATCAGCAAGCCCATACAGGCCAGGGCGAACTGGTCAGGCGACGTAAAACCCAGGGCGTGAAAAGCCCTACTCAAAATCGGAAGCTTTTCAATAAAATCATCCCGAGTGATAACCGCCACAAAGGGAACGATAACCGAAACGCCAAAGGCTTCCAGAAAAGCGCCGATAATCATCACGATAAACAAAAAGATAATTTGCCTTTTTTGTTTTTTGTTAAACAGCACATTTAACTGCTGCATAAAATCGTAAATCAAAGTAGAGCCTCACTTTGTTCGTATTCACTGTATAATCTTTCCAAAAATTATATTCTTACATTTTTAATTTCTTGTTTTCACGTTAATAATATCATTTATAATTTGATCCATATTGAAGGAGTTGTAATAGTGTATGCAGCGTGTACTCATTTCCTTATAATTAGCAGTTATTAATGCTATATTTTCAATAATTTTTGAAACTGTATATGGGCGGCAAACATACCCAATACCATATTTGTAAAAAGGTAAATTCAAACCAGGCATATCTGTGCCAATCATAGGTATTCCATATGCTGCATATTCAAACAACTTGTTCGGTGCGCAATATAAAGCGTTGATCTTCGCATAATGAGCAGCATCAGCGGCTTTATATGGCAGAATACCAATATATGCGTATCTTGTAATCAGCAAATGGAACGGAGGCCTTATATAAGGTATAGTAACAACAGCGTCTCCACCTGCCTTACATAAGCGTATTTTATAATCTGTTTCAATTCCCATCAAATAGAGAACATAGTTATCCTTTAACTTTGCGATAGCCTCAACAAAGTTATCAAGGTCCCTGTCATTATAAAATCCGCCCTGATATATAACAATTCTGCGTTTTTCCTGTTTTACCAATTCTTCAATTTTTAAGATATCATCCGGTATCTCCATCTTGCCAAAATCCGGTAAAGACATCCTGTTTGGTAATACCGTTGGTAAGTCGGACAGCGACCACCACACTTTCTGTATATGTGCCCTGTTATATTCCGGTACAACTACCTTAAAAGCTTTTTGCGCATACTTTTTAATATTTAAACCGAAAACTTTCTGTCTGGGCCATCTGGGGATATCTCTTATTAATTCCATTAACTGCATTACATGCCGGTACTTTAAAACCACATCCCCCAAATCTCTTACCGTTGAATCTGTGGCAGTCCATAAAATATCATGGTGTAACATTTCTTCAATTACACGCTTACGCATAAAGCTAGTTTTTCTAAAATAACGAATACCCGGAGGTGTGCCTTTAAAATCGGGTATTTCAATAAATCTGTAATTAGGATTCAGATCTAAGACCAGTCCGGTTTTATCTTTACCCATTAATGTTACTGCATGATCGTTACGCAATAAAATTTCTATTAGATTTCTGATTGGCGGCCAAGAATTAACTTCTTCGCTAACTACTACTAATATTTTCAAATCGACGCCTCCACAAAAGACCAACCATTTTTAAATTTAGCCACGCAGTACAGTATAATAAATGGTATGCCTTTAACCGTAGCAACAACCTGATGACGTTCCTTTTTAAGCTTAATCTGTCTTTAGTATTATAACACTTAATTGTTTCTGGATTTGCTGCGGCAGTTTTCAAGTGTTCTATAGTTTCTTTAAAATTATTATGCACTATAATATCGTTAAGATAACAAGAAAAAGCACTCCTATTATTTTCCATATAGAAGTCAATATCACTTGTTCCATATTTTAAACATAAAGCATATAGTTTTTTATTTAGCATTAATGTAATTTGGTATTTATCTTTTTTAAAACCATGACATAAACTTACCCCTCGTGTATAATATGTATACGTCAATTCATTAATAAATTTTATATTTCTGATTACATCCAAATATTCATAAACAAAAAAAGTATCTTCCCCGTAGCATAAGTCTGGCGGAAAGAAAATACTATACTCTTTTATGATATCTAAACGAAACAATTTCCAAGCAGGACTTTGCATATACGGCATTGGGACTGTATATTTCTTTATATTTTTACAAAATAAGGCTATATCTCCCTGAAAACACTCTGGCAAAAATTCCTTCTTGGTCATCTTCAATTTATCAACAACTTCAACGCCGCCAACTACTAAATCATATTGCTGAATATTTGTTATTAATAATTCTATAGCGTTCTTTTTTATTACATCGTCAGAATCAATAAACATTATCCATTTCCCTGAAGCTAGTGTTATACCTTTATTTCTGGCATTTGAAACGCCTTTCAAATCATTCTTTAGACAGATTATTTTATCATTAATTTGCGCAAAATTACAACAAATCTCAAAACTCTTATCAGTTGAAAAGTCGTCTACCAGTATCAACTCCCAGTTCTTATATGTTTGCTGTTTTACAGAATCTATACATTCGGCAATGTATTTATCAGTATTATAAACTGGTACTACAATACTAACCTTACCATAATCGTTCATCTTGCCCTCACAAACTATACCCATTAATTCAGTATATTATTTAGCAGACTACTGTTACCCTGCATGGATATGGCTCCTAAAAGTTATTGGAATGTTCCTTTTTTATATAACACACAATTTTATAAAGCAAGGCATAAACAATAGTATTATCAAACCTTGTCAAAAAAATAGATAACCGAAGATGGATTGGCCAGTGCTTCATACCAAAGTCTAGAAGATGTTGCTTGGAAAAATATTGCATTTCTTTTATAAAGGGATGCAATGTTTTCTTTTCCTTTTCTGACAGAGCGTAATACCATCGCCATGTTCGTACTATAGCGGCTGAACAACGATTGAGTTGAATATCTACCAGTTCTTTATCACTCTGTAACTGCCTGTCAGTCAGAAGAAAATCGTATCGTAATTTGTGAGCAAGCCAGTAATCTCTCAAATTCTCCATGGAATGACTTGTTGTTATAGCACCGGTTCTTCTTTTTCGGTAATGATAGAGTGGTTTGGAAATACAAACAACTTTTTCTGCGTTGTAAAACAATCTACACGTCATAATAATATCTTCGTATACATGGCCTTCCGGAAACACAATATTCGTAAAACAGCTTTTTCTAAAAAGTTTATGCCAAATTCCGTTGCCAATATCAGCAGTAATCAGTGCTTTGATTAATTCTTTGCTATTATCAAATATTCTATCAGTGGCAGATGTTATGACGGTTCTTGTTGGATACTCGTCATATACACCACAATTTACAATATCTGCTTCATGCTTTTCAATTTCATTAACCAATATTTCATACATATCAGGTTCAATCCAGTCATCGATGTCAACAAAGCCTATAAAAATTCCTTTGGCTCTTGCAATTCCGTAGTTCCGGGCAGCGCACAAGCCTTTATTATCTGTATGAAAAACCTTTATTCTTGCATCTGTTTTCGCAAATTCATCACAAATTTCACCACAATGGTCAGGTGAACCGTCATCCACGAGGATGATTTCCAAATGACGGAAAGTTTGATTAACAATGCTATCAAGGCATTTGGATAAGTAGGGCTCAACTTTATAAACAGGAACAATGACACTGACTAAAGGTTGCATAAGCATTCCATCCATTCAAATATCCATCAAAGAAACAATCTCTTTCGCACGTTGTTCCCAGGTATTAAACCGCAAAAAATCCAGCCGGTCCTTATTACTGTATTTTGTTCCCGCTAGTTCTTTCATCTTTTTTATTTGATTGCAAAACGATTCATAGCTATTGTAAAAGAATACAAACGGTTTAAAACGCTCAACTTCCGGATATTCAACACAAAGGATGTTTTTATTAAAGTTGATATATTCATACAGTTTTACAGGATCTACCGCCAACACGATATCGTTTATTTTAAAAGGCATGATAAATGCATCTGCAGGTTTAGTTTTTTCATACAATTCGCCATGTTCAACTGCCGGAACATGAACGATTCTGTCATGTTTTGGAATGGTTGTACCCGGACTTACCGGACCAATCAATACATACTGTATATCGGGAAAATCCGACAAACTTTTAACAAGGATATCAAAATTGAACCAATAACTTATCGTCCCAAAATAACAAAATGTATATAATTGATTTTGTTGATGTTGCTCTTCCTGCACAATATTTCCATCGAAACCATTTTTAATTATGTGCAATTTTGACACAAAATTCGGGTTACGTTTGCTCAAAACCGATTTTAGCCAATCACTTGAAATAATGACTACATCTGCCCTTTCAACCAGCTTTTGCTCAAGCTGTAACATGTTTTCCTTTCTATGCAGTGGAGCAAACGCAATCATATCATCCATGCAATCATATACAATCTTCCCTTTGAACGATAGCGGAATTCCTTCAATAAAATCAGGCGATGATACATATATAATTTCCGGATTAAACTTCTTAATATGTTTAAAAAGAAACTTCTTTAACCTGAAATGATTGATTTTCCATAACTGTGGATAGCGTGAAATAAACGGGACTCTGTAAAATACGCTCATATTGTCTTTATTATTATACTTTCTAATTCTGTAATTTCTTATACATATAACATACACATCAAATTCATTCTCAAGCCTTTCTTCTATAAATTGTGGTCTTTGTTTAGCCCAGCTCCAGTCTAAATGCATCACATACAGTATTCTTTTCTTTCCCCTCATAATAGCGAAACACCACCAGCTATTTTAAATTAATTTCTGCCCATAATACGCATTCGGCCCATGTTTGCGCATATAGTGCTTGTCCAACACGTACTGTTGCATAGAAGCCTGCGGATTCAACAGAAGCGTTTTCAAACTCATTTCCGCAACAGCCTCCATGACCACTGCATGATAAACAGCTGCACCCGCATCTTTGCCCCAACTGAAAGGACCGTGGTTCTTTACCACAATGCCCGGCACCGCCATAGGTTCAATGCCACGTTCTTTGATACAATCCACGATTACTTTGCCGGTATTCAGTTCATAGGCTTCTTCAACTTCTTCTTTGGTCAATTCACGTGTACAGGGAATTTCGCCATAAAAATAATCAGCATGGGTCGTCCCTAATGCCGGAATATCCAAGCCAGCCTGTGCAAAAGCCACCGCATTAATGGAGTGGGTGTGAGTAATGCCGCCAACAGTCGGAAAAGCCCGGTAAATTTCCAAATGCGTTTTTGTATCAGAAGAAGGTTTCCACTTCCCTTCCACCGGATCGCCTGTTTTCAAGTCCACAACTACCATGTCTTCCAGTTTCATGATATCATACGCAATCCCGGAGGGCTTAATTACTACAAGGCCGGTTTCCCTGTCAATCCCACTGACATTTCCAAAAGTATAAATTACAATCCCGCGTCGGTTTAATTCCAAATTGGCTTCGCAAACCTGCTCTTTTAATTCTTCCAACATAATTCTATCCACCTTTTACAATTAATTATCTTATCTTAAACAAATAACCCCGGTGCATGCACACAGGTACCTCATACACGTGTCTGCCTCACTTCGTGAGCGTGGTAAATTTCATTTACTTTTTATTTCCTTCAAAATCTGCACAGTATGGTCAAGCCCTACTTTAGCATCAAATAAACCCTTCCAGCCCAGTTCCAGCAGTTCCTTACTGTCCAGCGAAGAATTACTCATTGGATTAAAACCTTTTTTCTCTTCCTCTGTAGGCAATTCCATCCGCAGTTGCACGCCAGCCGATTTTGCCAACAGTTCCGCCATCTGTCGGATATTGATTACCGAATCAGGGTTGGAAATATTATAAGCCTGACAGTTCAGCCCCTTCAGCAATACTTTCAAAATTGCAGAAGCGCAGTCTAAACAATAACAGTAACTACGTATCTGCGCCCCATCACTTTTCATTACAATGTCTTTGCCTTCCGCCACATCATAGGCCCAGGCAGAAGAAACCCGGTTATCGCTTCGGGTTGCAGTAGGTCCGTAAATATGCCCGGGGCGTACTATCACTGACTCAACCTCATATTCATCCGCATAGGAAACACAAAGTGTTTCCGCTGCACGTTTGCCTACAGAATACGAATTCCGAGAGTTTAGCAGATCAATATATCCATATTCACCTAACCGGAACGGTACAGCGTTCTTCTTTTTACCATATACTTCAGAACTGGAAACAAATAAAACACGCTTTGCCTTGCTTTCTTTAGCATAATCCAGCAAGCCCTTCAGGCCAAGTACATTATCCAGCATTGTTTCTACCGGTTCTTTCATGATCTTACCCGGAGCTGCATTGCTGGCACCATGAATGATATAATCGCAGCGTTCTTTAAAATGATTATCTGCCACTGAAGCGTCATAGGGAACAAACACAAACCAGTCCTTCTCAACATAGGGCGCAAACCGCTCTGCGACCTTATTCTCACTGCGCCCTGCTGCTAAAATTTTAATTTTGTCAGCATGCGTTTCATTCCAGCGAATCAGTACATCTACCACGGCAGAACATATCAAACCTGTGCACCCGGTTACCATTACGCTCTTTCCAGCTAATTCCGCCAGTTCCGGAAGAGCCAACACTGTTTTATCCAAATCCGCAAGCCAAAGCTTACTGTTATAAATACTCATCATGTGCGCCTTTATCTAAAGTCATCTCTATCTATTGCTTATTTACCCATTTTTTACGCCTTTAACCAGTCTGACCGTTTAGCTGCCAGCAACGCCTTAAAAATATCGATATCCTCTACCGTGGTCAGCTTGATATTCTTTTCCGAACCCGCAGAGAAATACACCTGTTCTCCCATTTCAATTTTAAGGGTGCAGGACGCCACAGAATTAGTGATACCTGCTTCGAGTGCTCTTCTGTGCAAATCACAAATATCGCCGATACGGAATGCCTGAGGGGTTTGGGTGCGTTTCAGTCGGTCCCGGGGATAACTGCCTGCAGACACAATACCGTCTTCCGTCTGCATCATGGCTTCCGCACAGGGAATGACCGTAATAGCGTTGCCAAATTTTCTGGCTACGCGAATATTATCGGAAATAATTTCTGCGGATACCATGGGACGGATGGCATCATGAATTAATACCAAATCCTCCGCCGCAAAATGCTTTTCCAGTTCATACACACCGTTCCGAATTGAGTCCTGTCCGTTTTTTCCGCCGGGCACAACATACTGTAACTTAGTAATATTAAACTGCTTGGCATAGGCCCAAAGCACCTGCTCCCAACCTTCAATACATACCACAGCAATCGCATCAATTTCCGGATGCTTTTCAAACGCTTCCAGCGTATACACAATAACCGGACGTTCATTTACTGTCAAAAACTGTTTAGGAATGTCCTGGTGCATACGATTGCCAGAACCGCCAGCGATAATCAAAGCAATGTTTTTCATGGTTCCTCCTGAATAAAAAAATAATACTTTTGAATTTCTTATTTGTAATAATACAAAAACTATAAAAGTATTTAATATCTTATTAATTATATCATAAATCAGAGAATTAAAGAAATACTATGACAGCACCCCACCTATATAGTTTTGTTATAATAAAAAACAATTATCTTTATTTTTAATGATCGTCTGTCTAAAAACGTCTTGATTATATCTAAATTCAAATAACCTTTTTTGTATTGAATAAATCTTGTTAATATGCTATAATACAATTCATTTCTAGCTTCTTTTTTATAAATTTCAAACGATTCTTATTGTCGTTTATAATAACATTAAAAGCTATTTTGGAGGTTTTCCACCATGAAAAAATTATCCTTACCTCTCCTTGCAAATACTGTCATTTCCAAACGCAAGGCTCTCATGATTACCCAGGCACAGTTAGCCAAAAAGACTGGCATTAACCGTTCCATGCTGAGTAAAATTGAATCACAGGAATACACTCCTTCCATTGACCAGTTGCAAGCGTTGGGCGATGCACTGCAGTTTGAACCAGCAGCGATGTTCATAGAAGCGAATGAACTTTCCTCAAAACTTGTAGCATTGTCATCAGAAAAAGAAACCGCCATTCCAATCCCGGACCGCAGCTACAAAATTGCAGTAGCCGGCACCGGTTATGTCGGCCTTTCGCTGGCAGTACTCCTTGCCCAGCACAACGAAGTAACAGCGGTAGATATTCTACAAGAAAAAGTAGAAAAACTTAACAGTTTTATTTCCCCCATTCAGGATGATTACATCGAAAAATACCTGGCTGAAGCAAAAGCCGGGAAGCGCACCTTGAACCTGAAGGCCACGCTGGATGGTGCTGCAGCCTATAAAGAGGCAGACTTTATCATCATTTCGGCGCCCACCAACTATGATGCAAAACAGAACTTCTTTGACTGCTCCGCGGTAGAAGCGGTGCTTAAATTGGTGAAGGAGAGTACAAGAAACAGAGCAACCAAACCCTTTGTGGTCATCAAATCCACTATTCCCGTAGGCTACACCAAACACATCCGAGAGAAGTTACAGATGGACAACATCCTCTTCAGCCCGGAATTTCTCCGGGAATCCAAAGCATTGTATGACAACCTGTATCCCAGCCGTATCATTGTAGGCAGTGACGGGGCTACCAAAGAAGCTGCCCGCACCTTTGCTTCCCTTCTGCAGCAGGGAGCTCTCAAAAAACCGGTGGATGTGCTGTTTATGGGACTGACCGAAGCGGAAGCCACCAAACTGTTCGTGAACACCTATCTGGCGCTGCGTGTTTCCTACTTCAACGAACTGGATACTTATGCCGAAATGAAAGGACTGGACACGGCAGCCATTATCAAAGGCATCTCACTGGATCCACGGGTAGGCGATTACTACAACAACCCTTCTTTCGGCTACGGCGGTTACTGCCTGCCCAAGGATACCAAGCAGCTTCTGGCCAATTACCGGGATGTTCCGGAAAACCTGATCAAAGCCATAGTGGAAAGCAATCGAACCAGGAAAGATTATATTGCAGACAAGGTGCTTGAAATAGCCGGTGCCTATGGCGAAAATGAATCATATTCTTCTGAAAAGGAATCTCTACAAAAAGATATCGTGGTAGGTGTGTATCGCCTTACCATGAAAGCCAACAGTGACAATTTCCGCCAGTCTTCTATCCAGGGAGTCATGAAGCGCATCAAAGCAAAAGGCGCTACCGTCATTATCTACGAACCTACATTAAAAGATGGTACTACTTTCTTCGGTAGCAAAGTGGTAAACAATCTTGAAATATTTAAAAAACAATGTGGTTGTATTATAGCCAACCGATATGATACGGTGTTGGATGATGTGCAGGCTAAAGTCTATACTCGAGATTTGTTCAGAAGGGATTAATATTATGAAAAACAAAGTTCACATCAATCTTAACAATAAAACCATTCTGGTAACCGGTTCCCCCGGTTTCATCGGAGCAAACCTGGTTTTACGGCTCTTAACGGAAATGAGTTCGGGCGCCATCATTAGCTTTGACAACATGAATAGCTATTATGAGCTTAAGCTGAAGGAATACCGGTTGGGCCTGATTGAAGAAGCTGCTTCTAAATCTCCTGTAAAACACATCTTCATCAAAGGGAACCTGGCGGACAAGCCATTAATTGACGAAGTATTCGCCAAATACAATCCTGCTATCGTAGTAAACCTGGCTGCCCAGGCAGGGGTACGATATTCCATCGACCATCCGGATGCTTACATTGAAAGCAACATCATCGGTTTCTACAACATTTTGGAAGCCTGCCGTCACAGTTACGCCAACGAAAGTACAGGAGTGGAACATCTGGTGTACGCTTCTTCCAGTTCCGTGTATGGCGGCAATAAAAAGGTGCCTTTCAGCATTGATGACAAGGTAGATAACCCGGTGTCCCTGTATGCTGCCACCAAAAAAAGCAACGAGCTGTTAGCTCATTGCTATTCCAAGCTGTATAACATTCCCTCGACAGGCCTGCGCTTCTTCACCGTCTACGGTCCCGCCGGTCGTCCGGACATGTTCTACTTCTCCGCCACCCAGAAGCTGGCGGCAGGCAAAACCATTCAAATCTTCAACCACGGAAACATGAAACGGGATTTCACCTACATCGATGACATAGTGGAAGGCGTACTGCGAGTTATACAGGGTGCACCGGAAAAACGCAATGGTGAAGACGGCCTGCCGCTACCTCCCTACGCCGTATACAACATCGGAGGCGGCACCCCGGAAAATTTATTAGATTACATCCGCATTCTGCAGGAAGAACTGGTTCGTGCTAAAATACTTCCTGCTAATTATGACTTTGAAGGTCATCGGGAATTAGCAGGTATGCAGCCCGGCGATGTGCCTATCACTTATGCGGACAGCAAAGCCCTGGAAGAAGATTACGGATTTAGGCCGTCCATTAATATACGGGAAGGACTGCGCAAGTTTGCGGAGTGGTATAAATTATATTACAAGGATTAAACAGATATCTGTCGCTTTCTGCGGCGATACATTAATCCCATTAATGATATAATCCCTAATCCAGACAGCATCATGCCTTCTCTCAAACCAGGCGTCCTGTATTTTAATTTGATCTTGTGCAGGCCCTGTTTTAGCTTTAATGCCATAAACATCGTGTTAGCCTGATACAGTTTAGCTGGTTTATCATCCACAAAGGCGCTCCATCCCTTTGAATAAGGAATCGTCAGCAATAATATTTTATCAGTTTTCAGAGCAATATCTCCCGTTACTAAATTAGTCGCAAAAGCCCGGTTACGATTATGCAGATCAACGTGAGTTAATGTATTTTCCTTCAGCTTTTGAACATAGCCGGGATAATTGGCAAACGCCTGACAAATGACTTGTATTTCATCAAAAGAATATTTCCCCAAATGAGGGAACTTGATTTGTATCCTGTTTTTTCGCTTTCTAAAATAACCGGTATTGATAATAAAATCTTTTCTTCCTGAAGGCCAGTTATCAGCAGGCGTTCTATAGCGCAATAATTTAGTCCCTGTCTTTATGTTTCCCGAAAATGCAGTCGCTGAAATATCGATCAAAGTCGGCTCTACCCAATACCTGGATTCAAATACTATTCTTTGTTTCTCTTCTTCTTTCAGTTTATCAAAATCTATCGGACGACACACGTCCAACGGATCAAATTCGCTCCCCTTTTTTTGTTTTTCATACAAATCAAATTCATTAACCCCTTTAAACTGCAATCCTTTAATATACAGATACGTTTCACAATCCGGTTCTCCTTCAAAGTCAATCGTAACAACCGCATCTTTTCCGGTAACTACAAAAGCGTTTCCCACTTTGGTTATGGCCTTTTTATCAAAACTCAGCAGGTAGGGAATTCTAAAATCCTCAAATTTAATTTTCGCTTTTTTTAACTTACCTTTTCCGCTCTCACCTTCTAACACAACCCCCTGCAATACAGCCTGCTGTTTTTGAACGGAATCCATGCATCTGTATTCTTCCGACGTAATATAATGACTGTATGTATATCCTAAAGGAAGCGCATATCGGTTTTCATAAAAGCTGATATTCTTATGGGCGTTCTTTTTTAGTAGTTTATATCCAAATGGCAAATAATGTGTATTTTTAGACAGATAATATTTTACGGAAGCAGCTTCATTTAGCATCGTTCTTTCATCTAAAGATACTAAACTATGTATATTATTATCCAATAAAGACATATCCTTATAATATTTAACTACCCTGTTGTTTATAAGGCTCCAGTAATACTGTGTTTAAGAAATACCAGATAACAGGTTTGCATTTGTTGTCAAAGAGTGCTTAGGAGCAGTAAAGCGAACAAAATCTTTTTTACCGGTTATCCTTTTCAGCAAGTTCACTTCATTATCCATCAAACGAGAATATGCGTCTTTAAAACCATATGGGAATTGTTTTATGTACCCAGTTCCAAAAGGGGCATACAAAAAAACGTATTAACAGTCACCGATATCAGCAAAAAGCCAGATAACAATTTTGAAAAATTTTCTTTTTTGCACAAAAAGGTTGTTTTTTCCTTAAAAACAATGCAAAGAAATACAACTAACGCAAGTGCCAACTGGAAAATGCCGGACGGCGTAAATGCGTTGTCAAATAAAAAAATAACAACAGAATAAACCAAAAAGAAGAATAAAATCTTTTTTTTCTCTTCATGGTTAAGCGAGCATAACTGATCCCATGTAGTCACGACGATTAAAGCCACAACAAAACTGTATGCCCAAATCCAGCGATTAGTAACATAAGAAAAGCCATTTAAAAACAGCCCGGCCGCCGGAACCAACAAAAAAGTCGTCAGCAAAACGAACCAGCACTTTAAAACCCGATCCTGTTTGTTCCAGTTTACAAAAAAACAAAATATGGATAACAACGTAAATCCGCCATATCCCATATAATTCCAATAGCCCAGGCGGTCGAAACCAGAAAAACAGTTCAGAAAGGACCGATAATACTCAAAAGGGTACAGGAAACCGGTATATTCATATCCACTGGAAATCCTTGCATCTGATAATGCGCACAAAACCACAGGGTATAAGATAAAAGAGCCTAAAAGAGTCCCTATTACAGAATACATGCTGAATTTCAGAAGGCAAACAGTTGCCTTCTTTAAATCTTTGACGCAGGAAAAAAGTTTAATCTGTCATCCCCGTGTAAATATGGGTAATTGTATGCCCCAGCACCACAAGTATGATCATAATGCCTTTGATATTGTCAATCTGGTAATCTCTCGTAACAGATTCCATAATAATGACACCTCGCTTCAGCAAGTATCACAACCCGGTCGTAAATTGTTAAGCCCCGTTCATAAAAAAGTTCTAAAAGAAAATCCTGCTTACTTTTTTCAAATTCCACTTTGAAACGCAAAAATCCTCTTATACGCTTCTCCGCTCAAATCATTATAACAGCTGTCCCAAACATCATATAGTTTGTCATAGAGTTTTTTATTAATTTCATCCGGCAGGTAACGCCGCTTAACGTGTACCATATTATTGACAGCTTCTTCATAACTGCTATAAGCTCCCGCGGCTACTGCGCCGATTATAGCCGCGCCCAACGCAGTGCATTCTTTTGCCGTTACCGTTTCTACAGGCAACCCATAAATATCTGCCTGCATTTGGTTCCAAAACGGATTATTAGCTGCTCCGCCTATCACACGCAAAGTTTTTGCCGGAGTAATACCGGACTCGGACAAAGTTTCCAGCATCATCCTGTTTTCAAAGCAAATGCCTTCCATAACTGCCCGAAGCATATCACTTCTTTTCGTGGCAAGGGACATGCCTATAAATGCGCCTTTGGCAGAAACATCATAATGAGGGCATTCCGCTCCCTGAAGCCAGGGTAAAAAGATAATGCCGCCTGAACCGGCACTTGCCTGTTTTGCCAGTTCAGTAGCAAGCCCGCTGCGTTCTGCATCGTCCACCAGTAATTGCGTTTCGACGTCCGCAAGCAAAGTATCCCTAGCCCAACGGAAAGAAGACATACAGGAAGAAGAGTGCCCTTCCAGGGTATAACCCCCTGCGGGATGCCCCTGTACATTACACTTACAGCCCGGATGCCTTACCGGTTTTGCTGAATATGCGATACACAGACCGGCAGTGCCCATGCAGACCGAAATAATATCCGTTGTACCATAATTCCCAGCGCCAAGAGTACCGCATTGCTGATCGCCAGACCCCATATAAATCGGAATACCCTGCTTTAGCCCGGTTCTTTTCGCAGCGTATGCAGAAACAGAACCGATTTTTGTACCAGGCCTTACTGATTCTGTAAATTTGACAATATCTACATCAAATACCGCGCATAATCTTTCATCAATAGTTTGACTGTCAGCATCTGCCATAAGCCAGCAGCCTGCGTCGTTGTTTTCTTCAAAATATCTTTGCGCCCCAAAAGCTTTCGTCAAAAATGCATTTGGGGTAACAAACTTGTAAGTTTTATCATATATTTCCTTATTATTCTTCCGTAACCAAATGGCTTTATTACCGGCCTGAAATGTACCAAACGGCTGTCCGTTCCGTTTGTAAAACTCTTCTAAACTGATATTATGTTCACGCAGGCAGTCTTTCATCCAGCCATGTATTTCAGATCCTCGCTGATCCTGCCATATGAACATATTGGTTAAAAACCGGCCGTCTTTGTCTATCGGAACAAAACTGTTCCTCTGGCTTGTAATACACAAACCAATTATCTCGGCCGCTTCTGCACTTTTACCGGTCAGCGCTGTTGCCACCGCTTTATAAGCGAGTTCAATGATGGCATCCGCATCCTGCTCTACCCATCCCGGTTTTGGGTAAATGGTCGGCACTTTGTAATAGCCGTTGGAAATCTCATTACCCTGAAAATCAAAAATGCAGCATCTGACGCCGGTGGTCCCGGCGTCTATTGCTGCAATTAAAGGTTTATTAGTTTTCACTGCCCTCACCATGTTTTGTTTTCATCAACACATATCCTTCAAACAAATCAATGTCTTCCTTTTTTGTAATTTTAATATTGGTCTGGCTTCCTGCAGAAAGATAAATCGGGCGTTTCATATGGAACATCAGTGTGGTGGTATAGGGTTTGACCTTACCGATCAGCCCCGACCTGACCGCTTCGTCGTACAGGCTCCTGATTTCAGCATACCGGAAGGAGTGGGGATTTTTCAGGCAGACGATGGAATCCCTGTCCACCCACTCGTCCGTCAGTTCCGGATGGCGGTCATTCCGTCTGCCGGCCAGTGAATATAACGGATAGGAAGTGATGGCGTTCCCTTTTTCACGGCACACCCTGAGGTTGTCCGTAATCAGCTCCGGAGCCAGGAACGGCGCCACACCGGTGTGGATGGTGACGATATCATCGTCACGGCAAATACCTGCAAGGGCTTTCACCCCGTTATGGACAGAACCCTGATAATCGGCGCCGCCTTCCACGATCCATTTTACTTTGGAAATATTATACCTGCGGCAGATTTCCCACAGGGTTTCTATATATCCCTTTACGCAGACAACCTCAATGGCATCAATTTCCCCATGCTGCTGAAAAATGTCCAGCGTATACGCTATGATGGGCTTGCCAAGCACTTCCGCGAACTGCTTGGGTACGTTCAGCCCCATCCGCACACCCTTCCCACCGGCAAGGATGATTGCAACATTCATGATTTATTTTGCCTCGCTTACAACGCTTTTGGCAATCGCGTCGTCCACATAATCTTTAACCTGGATCTCCTTTTTAATGCTGCCAGTCTGAATCAGGAAGGACACCGTATCCTGCAGCCCGTCCACTTCCGTTTTGTCAAACTTCAGGACATAGGAATACTTGCTTGCTGCTTTGGCAACTAAGCCCGGATCCAGCTTGAAATATTTGGAAAGGAGCTCCGCATATTCTTTCGGGTTCTTTTCATAGGCCTTGGTAGCTCTCCAGTACTGCTGCAGGTAGGTTTTCACGATATCCGGGTTTTGTTTCACAAACTCCTGCCGGGCAAATACCACGTTAACACCCGGGAAACCGATATCGCCGCCATGGGTCAGGATATGGATCTTGTCGGTCGCGTCAAGTCTGCTAACGTTCGGTTCCCAGATAACTACTGCATCAACGTTATGGTTCAGTAAAACGGTCTGGGCGTCACCGGTGGAAATATTGATGATTTCCACGTCTTTCTTGATGTCCAGTCCCGCTTTCGCCAACAACTTCCCGGCCAGGTTCTGGGCGGTGGATCCAATCGTCAGCCCGATCTTTTTTCCCTTCAGGTCCGCCACGCTTTTTATGCCGGAATCATCCGCTACGAGCATTGCATAAGAAGGACCGCCGTCAGCCGTAGCAATAAACACGTTCTTTTGCCCGGCCGCGACAGCCGCCACGGAAGGAACGTCACCGATAACGCCGATATCCTGCTGGCCGGCAGCAAAGGATTCGTTCATGGGCGGGCCGGATTCAAAGTCTGTCCATTTTACATCGACGCCGATGCCTTTCATGGCCTCATCGATCCAGCCCTTTTCCCGGGCAATGACCAGGGGAACAAAGGCGGCGGACGGCTGGATGGCCAGCCTTACAACCCGTTTTGTTTCTTTGGCGCCCGCTTTCGGCGCCTCTTTTTTGGTGCCTGAGCCGGACGAACAGCCCGCCACCACCAAAGCCAGTAGCATCAACATCGCTAAAATCTTTTTCATTTTCCGTATCTCCCCTCTTCTTAATTTTTATTAACAAAAAAGCAGTCGTAAACCTGCTTTCTTATCCTGAAGAAATCTTCGCTGTTCCGGTCTCTGGGAAATGCGACGTCATTATCTATAATTTTCTTTACCTTGCCCGGATTCTTGGACAAAACCAGGATTCTGTCTGACAGGTACACCGCCTCATCAATATCATGAGTAACAAAAATAACCGTCATTTTATTATTGTTGCGGATCTTCAGCAATTCATTCTGCATATTGATCTTTGTCATATAATCCAGAGCCCCGAAAGGCTCATCCATAAACAGAACTTCCGGCTGATTTACTAATGCCCTTGCAATGCTTACCCGCTGCGCCATACCGCCGGACAGTTCCCTCGGATACGAATTATTAAAATCAGAAAGTCCTACCAGGGAAACGTACTCGTTTACAAGAGCTGTTTTTTCGGCCTTTGACATCCCGGATAACGGAAAACCGACGTTTTGGCTCACGCTCATCCAGTCCAGCAGGCGGGATTCCTGAAATACGATGCCCCGTGATTTGTCCGGCCCGGTTACAGGCTTTCCGTTGATTTTCACGTTTCCTTCGTGTACCGGATCGATTCCTGCCATAATCCGCAGCAAAGTGCTCTTTCCGCACCCGCTCTGGCCCACGATACACAGGAATTCGCCCCGCTGCATGGTAAAGGAAATGTCCTGAAGCGCCGTAACCGTGTTTTCTCCGGTAAACGTCCTGCTTACATTGTCAACTTCAATGAAATTTCCTGTCATTATTTCCACCTTATAACGCTTTTTTCCACCGCCATTAACAGGCTGTCCATCACCTTGCCGATAATGCCGATCATCAGCATGCCCACAATTACCACATCTGTCTGCCCGAACTGCCGCGCAAACATAATCATATAACCCAGCCCGGAAGAGGCTGCCACCAGTTCTGCCGCCACAACACACATCCAGCTCTGCCCCAGCCCAACGCGCAAACCGGTAAAAATACTCGGGGCTGCGTATGGTATCACAATTTGTAAAATATATTTCATCCTGGGAATCACCATCGCATTGGCCAGCTCCACCAGCTTCACGTCGATACGGCGTATTCCGTCCACGACGTTGACCAGTACGGTAAAGAATCCACCAATAAAAATCAGGAATACCTTGGAACTCTCCCCGATACCAAACCATAAAATAACCAGCGGGATCCAGGAAATAGGAGGAATCGGCTTCATTATCTGAATTATCAGGTCCGTCATCCTTTTAAACCGTGGGGACAGACCGATCCATATGCCCAAAATCAGGGCCATTATTACTGAAATCGCATATCCGGTAAGCACCCGTTTTGAACTGATGATGAGATTCTTCGGCAGCGACCCGTCCCGCATTAGTGCAATAAAACACTGCACAATACTCAGTGGTGATGGAAGAATTATCGGATTGATAAGCCCCCGGTCTGACGCAACCTGCCAAACAATAATCAATACAACCAGAAGACCCGTATATTCAATAAAACCGGTCAGTTTTTGTCCTTTTTTCATCTCTTCTTCACCATTTATACCGCTATGATAAATAATCTTATTATAAACAAATGTATTATATAAACTTGACGATTCTTAGTCAACTCCAACCACAAATTTTCAACATTTTCTTCTCTTTTTGTTGAAAATTAAGAAACAATTCAACATTATCTGTTGAATTGTTTCAAATGTTAATGTATAGTATTAGTGTAGTGACATTTAAAGTAATAAATGGGGGGAACTATTATGCCATTGGGCGAAAATATTCGTAAACGAAGACTGGAACTTAAACTCAGCCAACAGGAGTTAGCAGACGCATTAGGCTACAAAACACGTTCCTCCATTGCCAAGTTAGAAAAAAACGAAAGCAGTCTTCCGCATGAAAAAATAGTTATCCTTGCCCGCACGTTAAAAACAACGGTGAACCGCCTGATTGACAGCACCAGTGAAGACATAAGCGAGTACCATGGAACATTGGTTTCGTTAGATGATCTTCCGCCTTCAAACGGACTGAAAAACGATAAACAAAAAAATATAGCCGTCATACTGGCAGGCGGTAAACGAAGAATCAACAGGTCCAATATCCCTTATCAGTTTGTCACCGTTAAAGATAAGCCCGTTGCGCTTTATACTATGGAAACCATGCAACATCATCCGCAAATAGACGAAATACATGTCGTCTGTTTAAAAGGCTGGGAGGATTTTCTCCCAGCCTATGCGAAACGATTTAATATTACCAAACTTAAAAGTATCATTCCGGCCGGCAGTTCCGGCATTGAATCCGTAAAAAATGCGGTTGAACAACTGTTGACTATCCATAAAGCCACAGATTTAATCGTCATACAGGAAGCAACCCGCCCCTTTGTAGCACCGGAAATTATTTCCAACGCAATCCGCTGCTGCAAACAATACGGAACCGCAGTCACCTATGAACGCATGGACGGCATGACGCCATTTCTCGTGAATGAAAATCAATCCGGCCTTACCCATCTTCCCGCTAACCGTGTAATCAATATCCAGTCACCGGAGGTTTATACGCTTGGCGCTTTACGTCTGGCATTTTTTGAAGCCGCTAAAATACGCCATCCTTTAACCGAAACATTCTGCGCGGTGTTTTTGCACCATCTCGGAAGGGAACTGAAATTCTGCAAGGGCAGCCATAGCAACTTCAGGATCATACATGAAGAAGATTTAAAACTGTTGGATATTCTGATTAATTAAATGCAATACGTCTTTCCCTTGTAAAATTTGTAGGATTTATGAGGATTTAACGTAACAAAGTTAGCGCTCTTACTACCCTGCAATTCTGTAATAGGCTTCTTCGTATAATCTCCGTATCGAAGCTTAAGCCATTCATTCCATCCCGCGGGAATGTTCGCTCTCATCCCTTCAAAATCCCATTCCACGGCTGAATCAAACCATGTTTTAAAAAGAATCAGCTCCAATGACCTGTTTCCTGCCAAAACAAGGCAGCAATTCGCGTTCCCGCTTTCAAACTGCAGAACTTCGCTCCTCAGATATTCCCTCGTTTTCATTTTCTGCTGTTCGGTAATAACCCCTAAAAAAATGGTAGACAAAGTGTGCAGCAAGGTATCGTCCGAACCGACAGGATTCCCTTCCGTAATTGCTTTATACAACTTTGCGTTGCGAATTTGTCTTTGCCTTTCTCCTTCATCATCCGCAAGGTTAATAACAGGATAAATATTAATGGGTATACCGTGATTCATATCCTTGTCGGTATCGTCGGCCACGATTAATGTGGTATTACTGTCCCTCAACTTTGCGTAGCACTTATTAAATGCAGGATCGGTATCATATGTTTGCAAAAAATACCCGTCCCCCCAGGTAGCTTGCGGAAGCTGTACCAGTTTCTCATAGTCCTGATACGGCATTACGATATCAATCCCGTCATCCCACTCGATAATACCATGTTCCCTGACAGCGCCAAGCAACGTCCCAAAACCGAGAAAATAGGTAAGATCATATTCCTTACATACAGCTTGGAGCTTTTTAAACAAATTTATCTGAACAGTATGCATTTCTTTCAAATCAAATTCCAGAGATTCCATACGCTAACACTCCTTTAAATAAGTCATTATCCCCATCCCAGAAGAATTAATGAAAAACTGCTACGTCATTTCCTGTCATAATACCGGCCCGTTTCTCCTATGCTGTTCCATTTTACGTTCTTACCTGATATTTTTTGATAATTTAACATCATTTCATTTAAACGGTTTTCCAAGGGATAAATCTTATAATAGTTTCCATATATAGACCGTAACACATAATCGTAATGCCTGGTAATTCTAAAAGCGCCTTCTCCATTTTCCACTATCATAGTATCCCAAAGCTTTTGCGCATCAAATATACGCTTATTCATTGTAACAGAAGCGCAAGTTTTTGTTTCTAAAAAATCGTATTTAACACATAGTTCTTGCATCTTTTTTTCTATATGTTCAGTTGTATAAAAGATTCGGGAAATTTTACCCCGTAAACAACGTACTTTCTCTTTTACAGTCTTAAAACTATTGATTGTTTTCCGTTTGTAGTGTATCAAATGAAAATATTTGTGCAGTTCCTCTACAAATTCATCTCTTTCAGGTGCGCTTTCCGGAGCGCCGACTATATAAAAAACATCAACATGCAATAAATTGATATCGTATTTTTTTGGTGCCAGCCGCATAATAAACGAGGACCAGTCTTTAGTATTTTCAATACAACAAAAATGAAATTCGGGTGATAACTTTTCATTCAAAGTACTAATCAACCGTTCCTTTTCACTAAAAGGAATCATTACATCGATGTCATAATCCCATGGAATCTGACCGTTGTCACGGATCGCCCCTAATAACGACCCAAAAGCAAGCTGGTAATGGATGCCGTTTCGTTCACAAATGTTATGAAATTCATTCAATGTCCTGATAGCATCACTTTGAAAAACATTAAATTCTTCATATATTTGTTCAAAGTTGTTAGGGCATATCTTACTCTGTAAGACTTCTTCTTTAAACTCCTGCCGATTCATACTGAAACCACCTGCCAACAATAATTTGTTTACCGATTTGCTAAATTATATTTCTTCCGTAATATCCGAACGCATGAAATTAACTGTTCTTTATACCTAAAGAACACGTAACAACAATAAACTGAAACTACAAATACTTTAAAAATAAAATTTAAAACATTAAAACAATCGCCGTATTTCATATACGATAATGAAAGACCGGTAAAAATAAAGGCCGCAACTGTCAAAAAGTTCTTAATAAAGTCTCCCGCGTTCAAACCAACTTCCGCAAAACGCTTGCTGATAGCCACAACAATACTGATACGAATAATCATAGAAAATCCCATTGCCAAAATGGATCCCATGACACCCCAAAGCGGAATCATATAAAAAGAAAATAACACATTAAGAATACTTCCCGTAAGCGTCGCAGTAAATAAATATTTCGATGCCGCTTTATAGTAAAACAATATTGTGACATAAAAATAATACATCGTTTTTATAGTGAAAACTAAAATTATAAAAGGGACATACCTCCACGCTTCTATATAATTCTTGTTGACAAAAAGAACAATACAATCGTGTGAAAACAATGCTAAAACAAGAAAGCAAAGTCCGATACAGGACACCAGCAGCTGGACGGTTTTACGCAGTTTGATTTTAAAATCTGCACTCCCGCTATGCATACCTTCATAAAACCATGGCCCGTAGGCCCTGTTTACATACACCTGTATGGTGTCCGCAAGATGTCCGAACTTATTTGCAACCGAATATAAGCCAAGGCTTCCCAAAGAAACTACATCTCCAATTAAGATCTTGGAAATAAACATGGCAATATGCGTTGACAAATTGTGCGGCATAATCGGCAGCGAATAACGCAGCGCGTCCTTTAATAAAACAAAATCCATGCAGAACGTTATTTGCTTTGTCCGCAGCATATACACAACAAAAAATATAGTATATGCAAAATATGATATGCCGGCTGCTGCTATAACACCAAGCGCCCCCAGTTTAAAATAGCAAATAAACAGGATCGTAAAGAAACAATTTACGAAAAAAAAGCTGATGCTTAAAATCGAGCTTTTTCTGGCCTGTTGCTGACTGCGCAGAATCGTATCAAAAATAGACTGCTGACAATGAAATACCAAAGCAAGTAAGCAAACAAAAATAATTGGATAATACGGAATCCCGGCAAAAACAACTTTTGATACATAAGTTTGAAAAACTGTTAAAATAACTCCAAAACAAATGCTGGATAAAAAGGCAAAAATACTAATTGAACCGTAAAACCGTTTTAACCTTATGGAATCATCTTTCAAATCCACGTAAAAACGCATCACAGCTGAAAAAAGAGAAAAGGCTGCAATAAAGCCGGCTGTATCAATAAAAGAGGTGGCAAGACTGTTAATACCGTAATCTTCCGGCGTTAAATATGCTGTATAAAGAGGTAAAAGAAAAAAACTGAAGCACTTTAACAACAAGCCGCTGGCAATATAAATTATAGAATTAGTCACTACTTTTTTAGTACTTACCGTTTTCACCATTTCCCCAACTTTAATATTGTATATACTAAAAAATATTACAAAAAATCATCCAAGGTTTTCATGAAACACATTCCGATGAAAACAAATCGTCCCACATAATAAAATTAAACTTACTACCGATATTATAAGTCCTGTTTTTAGTCCCGGTGTTTCATACCTGAGTTTAATGCGATGTTCTCCCGGTTCAAGTTCCAAAGCCATAAACATTGTATTTGCCTTATATATTTTAGTTTCTTTATCGTCTACAAAAGCAGTCCAACCATCTGAATAAGGAAGTGCCAATAATAAAATTTTTGAAGAGTCCAACCTGATGTCGCCAGTTATTAAATTCGTTGCGAAAGCTTGGTTTTTATTATGTAAGTTGACATTTTTAAGAGTATGTTCTTTTAATTTCCCTACATAAGAGGGAAAGCTATCAAATTTCTGGCAAACGACTTTTATGTCGCTTAATGAATATTTTCCAATATAAGGAAAAACTATTTGCATCTTTTTAATAGGTTTTTTGTTATAAAAAGAATTAATAATAAAATCGTGCCTCCCGGGATATCTAACATAGTTGGGTGTAGTATAACGAATTTTTTTAGCACAGACCAACTTTTTATCTGACAATATTTTCACTAAAATATATATTTCCGATTTTTCAATATAGTATTTTCCATTAAATTCCAACTCTTTCTTTTTCAAATTGTCAAACCTGTCAAAATCTTTTTGCGTATATACATTGAAAGGGTCAAAATCACTATCACTACCATATAAGTCAATTTCCCTTACGCCTTTAAAATTCAGCCCTTCAACAATTAAGTATGTTTCACACTCCTTTAACCCGTTTCCGTTAAATATAATATTAACAACTGCATTCTTTTTTGTAACAACAAACGTATTGTCTTGTTTACTTACTGCCGTCTTATCATAATCTAAAGTAAAAGGAACATAATAATTCTCAAAATGAACTAATGAATCCTTCAACTCTTTGCTATTTAGTGTTTTTATATCCTCAGGATTTAAAACCACTCCCTGTAAAATAGCCTGCTGCTTTTGGACAGCATCCATCTGATTATAAGCATCCTCAGTTATATAAGAATCATACGTATATCCAAACGGCAATGCATACTTGTTCTCATAAACACTAATATTATTATAAATATTTCTTTTTGACAATTTATAACCGAACGGCAACAAATCTTTTTTTCTTGTCATATAATAATTAACAGATGCTGCTTCGTTCAGAAACGTCCTGTCGTCCAATGTTTTGTAACTCTGTATCAACGGATCCAAAACAGACATCTCGTTTCTAAACTTTGTAATATTTCCATTTGACAAGCTATAATAATATTGAGTTGATGAAATCCCTGACATAATATTAGCATTTCTACCCTTAGTCATTATTTCATCAGATGCTGTATATCTGTAAAAACCGTTTTTAACTATTTTCTTTAATGCTATGGCCTCATTATCCATTAATTCTCCAAAAATACCGGCAAATTTATGGGAATAGTTTCGTCCATAATTAATCCCATGGGAAGAATATAAGAAAAACATATTGCAAGCCAATGAACCTAAAACACCGATTAAGATAACAGCATTATAATAATAATCTGAATGAAAGAACTTGAAATTTTTCCGATAAAAAACAGCCAAAGTAAAAATAACAGTCAAAACTAACTGAATCCAGCCTCCAAATGATAGCGCATTATCAAGTAGCAAATTTATCACAAAATATAACAATAAAAACACTAACACCTTTGTTTTCTCAAATTTCGTGATATTTTTTAACTTTTCATATATAATAACAACTATTATTGAAATAATAAAACTGTACGCCCATATCCAGCGATTTGTCGCGTAACTAAAACCGTTCATAAACCGTCCGGCCCATGGAAGTAATAAAAAAGCTGAAAGTAGGAGAAAATAATATTTCAAAAAATTGTCCTGTTTTTTCCAACTTGATAAAAACACTATGACAGACAGCAATGCATAACCACCATACCCCATTGCAGTCCAAGTGACATCCAATCTGTTCAATGTGGAAAAGCTGTCTAAAAACGAACGGTAAAAACTTAACGGATACAGTATTTCGCTATATTCAAAATTAATACCGGATCTTGCATCCTGAAAAAACATTAAAACCGTCGGGAGAAGGATGAAGGCGCTTAAGAAAAATCCTAAAGAATAGTATCCCGCAAACTTGAATATATTTTTTAAAACTTCTGTTTTTTTATATCCAAAAAAGAGTTTTAAAAGAATATAAATAAAAATCAACAATGATAACATATATAAAAAATAAAAATTACTTATAGCCGAAATAAAAACAGCAACTATAAATAACAAAGGCTTTTTTTCCTTAATAATCCGTTCAACGCCTAAAGCCAGCAGAGGAAAATATATCATAGGATTCAAGAAGAAGGGATGAACAACTGAAGCGTATAAAGCAAATCCACATAATATGTAGATATAAGTTCCCGCCAAAACTGCATATTCACTTTTTTTATACGTGTAAAAGCAGTACTGCGAAAAAACAATACCGGCAATATATAATCTTGCAATAACTAAAAAAACATATAAAATATGCTGATATTTAAGAGGGCAAAAAACAGCTACAATAGTTAGCGGATCGCCTATAACATAATAATGCAAGGTAGTATATAAATCAGCCCCATAACCCATACCAAAGGTAAAAGTAGGAACCTCAAATTTGTGATTTATGATAATGTTTTTAGCCAATAACTTTAACCATTCTCCATAATAAGCTAAAGCTTTATAATGCTGATCCCATCCATCAAAATTATTAATAAATATTTTCCCGCTAGACCAAAAGTATAAAAAAGCTAAAAACATCATTAATATGAAAAAAAAGGTATATATTTTTATAAAATGAATCTTACGTTTTCGCATTTTCTTCTTCATTTGATTTCATCATTTTGCTTCTTATAAGGGTATAGGACTCAGATCTTGCCTTAAAGAAGAATTCTCGGCTATATTTTTGGCAGCTTTATCCAGTCGCCAAACGTTTTATCCCATTCGTCCGGTTCAAAAGGCATAAAGCCCCCCCAATGCGAAAAGGTAAGTTCTCCGAAATAGGTTTTCCCGTTAACCTCATAGAAATCTACCCGCACATGCGGTATCCCTTTAGATAACTTTTCTGCAAGTGTTTTCATCTTCTCAAAAGTTTTCGGTTTAGCAGGAGGCACAACTGCATTCGGGTGCCCGTTCGTAACAGGCAGATGCCTGAAGTCCATATCAAAAAAGTCAAATTTGGTGTCTTCACCAGGATTCTGCCTGTCCGTTGCAATAAACAGAGCTTTGGCGACACCGTCAAAGGCAAAAAACTTATAATCTCGCAGTTCGTTTGTCATATCATCTTCCAGATATTGTTCTGCAATAATGCGCGGTTTAACGTTTTTATATGGCCATTCGCGTCCATAATAATAATAATTGCGCTTTAAAGATTTTTCAATCTTAGTCTTAGCTTTTTCAAAATCTAGCATTTTTTTATCACGACAGATTACAAGGCCACCGGAATCGTGTGTACATTTCAGCACAAACTGATTGGGTAAAATATCAAAATCAATTTCATCAAAACCATTCCAAACACCTAACGCAGGAATAATATACTCTTTTCCAATAATGTCGGCAACGTATTTTTTGGCTTCATACTTGTCAACCATCGTGGTATATAACGGATTGCGGTCATACAGCTTGAGCCACTGCAACTTTTCATTAAATGTCCTGGGATTCTCAAGATTTAAATCATAGCCCATTTTATAGCGAAACATACGCTTTAAAAACTCATCATCAGGCATGTCGCGATACATATTAAAATGAGATCTGTTGAAAGAAAAGCGATAGCCTTCATCTGTCAGATAATGAATTCCTTTGCTGAAAACGTTTACTATATCCATTCTTTATTCTCCATGTAGGGTCAATAATTATCAATTGAATTTTATAACCCCTTATATGTTTACTATACCCTGAACCAAATCAAACAGTATCGTAACATAATTTGTGGTCAAAAAATCAATCGGCCAGGTCGGCGAATTATATAAAGACCTCAAGAAAGCTATGGCATGAAAAAACAACACGATTGGAACTATTGCCAAACTTGCACAAAACAATAATTTTGGAAAAACCGTTAACCCTTTATATCCACATAATAATGGGATATATATGATGCCTACCATAACGTTTAACGCTGCGGCAAACCTCCAGTAATTTGGTACCAGCATAAAAAAGTGAAATGTTATTGTAATAAGCGCTGTCATCCCGGCAAAAGCATATAACCGTTTATCATCCTGGAATAACCGGTTTTTAGACCGTATTGCATACCGGATTACCAGTAAAGAAAGAAACACGCTTACAACTATAAATGTTCTCGAAGTAAAAACGCCCTCTCTTAAATACTTTACAGCGCCGGAATTTGTTGTATCAAGTAAGTATGCATTCAATTTTATTATAATGGACTGAATCGCAATTCCTAAACTTCCCCCAAATGCAAAGAGGCTTCTTAATTCGTAAACTTTAAAAACAGATGCTGCAAAGAAGAGTGCTCCATACATAAAAAGATCAAAATAATTTTTCCCTATGAAACTTGCCAGTCGAAACAAGACCAAAATCACAACAGATAAATGCATTAATGACCCAAACAAATAGCAGAAATATACAAAAATATTTCTTTTTCCTTTTACAATATCAAGATAAACAGCCAAAACAACCAACGCAAGACCGAAAACATTTCTGATGTTATTTATTATACTTACATATGGAAGCAAAATTAACTGAATGAGAAAACACCACCCAATATATTGCTTTCCGTTATACCGTTCCGCAGTATCACAGGTTATATATCCGGCGACAGCGTATACTGTCGCCGTGGTTAATGCAGGCACCATGTGTTTCATTTGTAAACTACCAAAAAACCAGAACAGCATACTTTTGGCAGGAGATGTAACATCATATTCTAACGCTTCTCCCAAAGACAAAGACCCATAAGATTCAATTTGCGGAAAATACCTTATCAAATCAAAATTGTAAAATGCATCCGGTTCATAACTGTATGCTCCAATAAAAAGGAAATAAATACACATGGGAAGATACCGGCGCCAATGCGAGGAATCTCTCCATAAGCCAAACATACCTGCCAAAAAAGTTAAAGGGGGAAATAAATATAAAAGTAATACTGCCGCCACAACTTCACCTTTTATTTAAAAACAGCACTCTACAGCATTGTAATAACATAAAAATTAACCTTAAATCAAATAATGTCTTCAGATTGCTTCCAACCACATCCTCGCAACCTTTTCCACAGGATATTTATTCCTGATTTGAATTGCATTTGCAGATAATTTCTTGGCGAAACCTTCGTCGTCCAGTATCTTTTTCATACCTTCAAACATAGCCTGGACGTCTCCAACCGGAACCAATATACCGTTTACGTTATTATCAATCATCATCCTTGCCCCGCCGGCCGGACAATCTGTCACCACAGAAGGCAGCCCCATTCCGAGAGCCTCTAACATGGAATTTGATATCCCTTCATAATTAGACGATAAAACAAACATCGCGCTTTTATTCATTTCTTCATAGATATTATCTGTAAAACCGGGCAGATAAACTTTATTTCCCAACTTTTCCTGTTCGATTAATTTCCTTATTTCATCTTCCAGCGGCCCTCTTCCATAAATATATAATTCATATTCAGGATAAAACTGCAACAGTTTTTTAAACGCAAAAATCATCATGGGAATATTTTTCTGGGCGTCCAGACGACATGCCGAAAGTATTCTTTTTGCTCTTTCACCCCGGTTTATCACGGGAAGGTCAGGGTTAATCGGATTCGGTATTATGACGCCCTTCTTCCGCACTGACAAAGGAAAATACTCCATGGCGCCCGGCGTCTGAAATACGCATCTGTCGGCAATTTTAAAAAGCATGTTTCGCAAAAACCTGCGTGACGCGGACGGCGGTGAATTATAAGGATTATTCCGTTCTGAAACAATCAACCGATTCCTGATAAACAAAGACGAAAATAAAATAACCCGCATCACACTGTTGATAAAAACAACCACCCTGGCATTCTTATGTTGATTCAGTGTTTTTATCATAAAAAAAGATGTCTTAAATAAATTCAGAATTCGGTTATTTGTGCTTTTATGATTGATAAAGCTTATTTTATCAGATAAATTATAACAAGTTTCATGTAAACCGGCTTTTGTTTGTACAACCGTTATTTTACAACCATCCTTAGCCCATTCATTCGCCAGTTCCGCTAACACTCTTTCCGCACCGGTATTTGTCATAATTTCTGTAGCGATCAATATTTCTTTTGTTTCATTCATCTGATGCACCCGTTCATCTGTAAAGTTGGAGTCAATAAACAATTTAATCTTTAAATTCAATATCCGCAATAAAATGCCTTTCTCTTTTTTCCTCCGGCGGAAGCTGCATATAATCCGGTCCATAAAGATTTGAAAGATAATCATCCGGATTACCCGGAAGGTTAACAACTAAACCTTCAAACAAGCCCTGTGAAACCGGAATAAAAGTTTCGCGAGACCGTATTTCACCAAAGTAATGCCCTCTTCCGGAAGGAATCCCCATCAATTTTGTTGTCCTGTTATACTGTAACGCGGAATCAACTTTGTTCATCCATGTCTGAAAATTAAAAAAAGAAAAAAGGCCTCCCAGTCTTACTCTTCTTTTAAATACGGCTGTTCCTTCTTTCGTTTTACACATGTATTTTTCTAATAACTGATTATTACGGTTTTCATACGTTTCCTCGTAACTCGCCATAAACATCAGGCAGGTACACCAAAATCCTTTTAAATATCTGAATATTAAATTATCCGGAACATTCTCTATAATAAAAATGTCAATTTTTATACTAGATAATTCGTCCTCCGCAGACTGACCAACTTCAAGAAAACGTGTGCCTTTCACCAGCATCATGGGAAAACGGTTTTTCGCATTGTTTTTGTAATTGGGCGAAGATAAAATATATTTTTCTCCTAATTCTATTTCAAAGACTTCTTTCAGCTTTTCAAAGTCACTGCGGGTCATGGCAACATCCAAATCGTCATCCCAGGGGATAAAACCCTTGTGCCTGACTGCGCCAAGTGTTGAACCACCAATCAGCATAACATGAAGCGAATACTTTTCACAACAATCATTAAGATCTTGAAATGCCTCTAAAAAACATTTTCTTAGTTTTAAAATCTCTTCATCAGTTAAAACTCTTAACCTTGAATCTTTAGTTAAAGAATTCATGAGTTCCTTATACGAAGCCATCTTATCCTCATATACTTTCCTATTTTCCGATTAACTGAATTATCAATTGCAACAAAGGTTTCATTTGTTCGTTCAAATCAAACCTGTTTGCTAACTTATAAGAAGCGTCCTTATAGTCTTTCAAATGTGCAATAGTTTTCTTAATAGCTTCATAAAGGCTTTCGCTATTCTCTGCCTCATACTGCACACCAGCTTTTCTCACATACTCCTTTATTTCCCCCTGTAGAGAATTTACAATCCCAAGGCCTGCCGCTGTATAATCATAAAATTTATCCGGCATATCCACTGTTGAATAAGACGCATAAGTGCATAAGCCAATATCACATTTCTTATATATTGCAGGCAACCAGTTCGGATCAACAGATCCAATATAAGTTATCTGCGAATTTTCTTTACTTGCCACCTCGACTAAATTTCCCTGTGGACCCGCACCTGCTATCACAAAACAGATTTTATCATTATTTTGTTTTGCTTTATTTGCGCAGGCAAGCACTGATTCAATATCATAGGAAGGCCCCAGTGAACCGGCGTATACACACCACATCTCGCCTTCCTTTTTCTCCGGCAAATCAGCCTGACATGGGAGTTCCATTTTTTTACGAAATTCTGATACTGCAATACCATTATAAACAAGGCAGGTCGGAATATCTGCTTTGCCTGTACGTTTCTTCGCAATCATTAACTGATTTCGTCCAAGACCACAAACAGCACTTACATTATCGTAAAAAGATTGCTCACGCTTCTCAATATTGTTTGTTAATAATTTTGCAAATGGCACTAACTTATTATGATGCTGTTCCATATAGCCGGTAAATAAATGTACATCCATAATATCATAAATCACCGGTACATGATTCTTTTTAACATAATCCCCTATTGGATAAAATGCCGTCACTAATCCGGTTCCGGCCGTTATTATTAAATCCGGTTTATCAATACTTGAAAACCTTTTCGCAAGATTACGTGAAAATCTAATTTCAAACAGCACACGCCCTATAGATATATTACTTTTATATGAACTTGTCGGAACCAGTTCAATATCAAAGTTCTTGCAAACATTAACTGTTTTCCATCCATCACTTCGGAATTTCTTCTGCCCATGAGAGAAATTAGATGTCCAAAAAATCACCTTGTATCCATTACTTGCTAACATTTTCCCAAAACGAATATGACGTGCCTCAAGAAAATTCTCGCCAGCAATTGCACCATAAGGATAAACAATCCAAATCGTTTTCAAAATCTATACCCTCAAAATTAAACCTATTCCATAAACTCCAGAATATCTTTTACTGTCTGAAACCCCTTTATCTGATTGCTGTTAAGTTTTTTGCCGAATTCATCATTCATTAACACAATTAATGAAAGTTTCGCCATTGAATCATATTCCTCAATATCACCAAGCTTTGTTTCCTCTGAAAGAGTTCCTTGATCAAGTTCCATCATTTCTTCAAGCAGTGCAATTTTTTTACTGTTTTCCATTTTTTATCTCTCCTTTTATGCTATTTTTAAAACCCCATTAAACAAATACCGTGTCAATCATCAGCATTTCTTTATTATATTAACAGTTAAATCAATGCCTTTGAGACTCCTTAATTACTAAAAAACTCAATGAATCGTCCAACCGCTATCTATCACAATATTCTGTCCGGTAATCATCCTGGATGCATCACTTAACAGGAATGCAATCGTGTTGGCTACATCAACAGGCTCTGCAGCGCCTAAAAAATACGGCGTAAGCATTTCATCCATTCGTTCTTGCCCCAGCTCTTGTATGTATGTATAATACATATCAGTTTTTATCCAACCGGGATTAACCGTATTAACCCGGAATCTTCTACTTGCACCAAGTTCAATTGCGATGGGCTTAACAGCCCTGTCTAATGCGCCTTTTGTTGTGATATAAGCCACCTGTCCCTTATCAGAGCTAAAAGTTGAAGCCGAAGAAACAGCTACAATACTAGAACCATCTTCTGAAAATTTCTTTTTCCCAATAATACGTGTTAGTTCAATGAAAGAAAACAAATGAAGCTTCATCATTTCCATCATAAAATCATATTTTGTCATGCTTAAAGGTTTTCTTGTACCAACTCCAGCAGCATGCACTAAACCATTTATTTTTCCATTCTTTTCAACAATTCTTTTAATTAAGTCTTCTATACCCTCAATCTCCGTAACATCAAACGAAAAAACTGCATGTCCAGTTCCTTCCATCATTGATACAGTTTCTTTTAACTTATCCTCATTTCTCGCAACCAGACTCACCTTCGCCCCTAACTGACTTAATGTTATACAGGTCTGCCTGCCCAAACCGGAAGAAGCACCGGTTACCATGCAATGCTTTCCTGTCAAATCCATAGGATTAATCATGACTTACTGTCCCTTCCCTGTAAAAGTCATCTGTTTCAATTATCGGGAAAACGTCTTTCGCATTAATAACAAACGAAGAAATTCCCCAGGATAATCCAATACCAAAACCACAAGCTAAAACGTTTTGTGCAGTATCTTCATTTACTTTTCCATAATGATCGCAAAGTGTAAGCGGAATTGAAGTTACAGAAGTGTTGCCAAACCGGTCCATCGAAATCAGCATTTTTTCTTTTTTCATTTTAGCTTTTTTTATAATTTGCTTTAATATAAACCCATTTGCCTGATGAAATGCATAACAGTCAAATTGCTCTAAATCAAGATTATTATTCTCCATAAACTGCTTTATCATAAGCGGAATCTCAGTAATCGTAAATGAAAAGACATCCACACCGTTCATATACAAATCATAATCAGATCGTTCATTTCCGTCAGCCCACCGGACTCTTTCAACTGATACAAAACGATTGCGATATGCACCAGATGGGATAATGATAGCTTTGAAACCCTCACCGTCAGTTCTGTAACCGGCAAATATCGGGGAAACCTTGTCTGTTTTTTCTAATAATGTTGCCGAACCTCCATCTCCAAAAAGCATAGAAGATGCACTGTCTGCTGGTGCAACAGACTTGGTTATCGTATCACCAACTAAAAGCAACGCATACCGACACGAAACGCTTTGCATTAGCGAACAAACAACTTGTAATCCATATACATATCCAGAACAACCCAGATTGATGTCAAATACAATACAGTCTTTGGATAAACCTAACCGCTTATGCAGAACACACGAAGTTGATGGAATCCGATAGTCTGGTGTTTGCGTTACAAAGATACAAATACCTATTTCATTTCTATTAATGATTTTATCTGTCAATACTCTCTCTGCAGCAACATAAGCAAAATCGGAAGAAGCCTGTTCTTCTGCCGCAAGGCGCCGTTCAACGACTCCCACAGTTTTTGAAAATTTAGCTACTAACTCTTCTCCAAAAATGCTATTATAAGTTTCACTCAAAAAATCTTTATTTTTAGGAACTGCTGTTGCCATAGCAACAATTTTAACGTTCTCAAACTTTGATTGAATCATCTTATGCTCCCGTTTTGATTATCGTTGATCCCCACGAAAGACCGACACCGAATCCGCATAACACTATCGTTTGGTTATTATGAACTACACCCTCATCTATAGCGCGTTTAAAGGCGATTGGAATAGAAGCACAAACCGTATTACCGGTATCAGCAAAATTGTGATAGCATTTATGTTTATCCAGCTTCATCAACTTTTCCAAAAAATCCAACATAAATTGATTTGCCTGATGGAAGATATATAAATCAACTGAATCTTTTTTTAAACTTTCTTTTTTCAAAACCCGCATTACACTGGCTGGTACTTCCCGAATCGTAAAATCAAAAATATCTGCACCGCTCATGTAAAGGTTATCTTCGGAACGGATATTACCATCACTTTCCTTCTCAATAGCAGTCTCCGGTGTATATGGTCTTCTTGTGCCACCAGCAGGAATTATCAAAAAGTCCTTGCCCCTGCCATCGGTCCCTAAATCAAAACCGCATATTTCCATACCACCACGACCAATTAATGTAGCTGCAGCACCATCACCAAAAATCGTTCGAGTACTTTTATCTAACGGATTGATATGCTTAGAATAAGTTTCCGCTGTTATTAACAACACATTTTTAGCTATATTTGTTTCAATTAAACTTTTCGCTACCGCAAGCCCATATACAAAACCAGAACAGCCAAGATTGATGTCAAAGGCACCTGTTCCCTTTTTCAGTCCAAGACGCTCCTGCATAATACAAGCAGTAGTTGGCAATTTATAGTCAGGGCTCTGAGTTACGCATAGAATAAAATCAATATCGGCTTTTGGAACAACATTTTTCGAAAGTAATTTTTCCGCCGCAGCAACACCTAAATCCGCCGCTGTTTCATTATCTTTTGTTATATGACGTAACTCAATGCCTGTTTTATTTTTAATTTTATCTGCTGTCCAATTGGCAAACAGTTTTGCCATTTCGTCATTAGACAGAATCTTTTCAGGTAGTGCATATTCTATTGCTAAAATTCCTGTCATTTTTTGTGTTTTATCCTGAATATATATTATCAATTCAAAAATCCATTTTCTGAGCTGGATTTCCATAAACTCTCATTCCGGTTTTTAGATTAGTCATCACTACGCTTCCAGCAGCAATATAAACATCATCACCAATCTTACGTTTCGGAATTATAGTCGAATGGCTGCCCAAAAAAACTCGCTTTCCTAATTTAACACCACCTGTAATATCACAAAAAGAAGAAATGGTACAATAGTCATCAATCTCAACGTCATGCCCAATTGAAGATGATAACAACGTAACAAAATCTCCAACTTTTGTATTCACAGTAATTAATGAGTTTGGATACATAATCATTCCTTCACCAATCTGAGCAAACGCAGAAATAGAAGCTGAAGGATGAACAATACTTGTAAATACTGCGCCTTTCAATTTCATATTTTTAACAATTTCCTGTTTGGCTTTTGGATTAGCCACGGCCATAACAAAGCGCTCATTTTCTTTTGGTTTCCAATCGTTAATTGTGCCTATAACTTTATAGTCACACTCTAAATTGTCAAGTGCATTTAAGTTATCATCAATGAAGCCAAGAATATTCCATGTTGGTTTTAGTTTGTTGATATCTTTTATCCATTGAAGGACTTCGCGGCCAAAACCACCTGCGCCAATAATCAGTAAATCATTCATAACCAGACCTCTTTGTATATAAACATAATACTAATAATCCATCTTAAACATTGCTTCCTTTAAACTCTTCCATGGTTGCAGATGTTGTCGAACTAATGCCTTCTCGCTTCAGTACGATCCGAAGTGTATCAAATATAATTTTCCAGTCCCCTAAAAAAGTAATATGATCTACATACTTCACATCCCAGTCAAACTTTTCTTCCCAGGAAATGGCATTACGTCCATGCACTTGCGCTAACCCGGTAAAACCGGAACGCACCTCATGCCGTCGTGCCTGATGCTCGTTATACAGAGGAAGATACCGAACCAGCAACGGACGTGGACCCACTACTGACATATCACCCTTTAACATATTTAACAGTTCAGGCAACTCATCTAAGGAAGTAGCCCGTAATTTTTTTCCAAAAGTTGTTAGTCGAACTTCATCCGGCAACAGATTTCCGTTTTCATCTTTTTCATCTGTCATGGAACGGAACTTATAAAGTTTGAATATTTTTCCGTCTTTGCCGGGACGATCCTGTGTAAACAAGACCGGACTTCCTAATTTTACTCTGACAAGCAACGCCGTAATTAACATCACCGGACTCAGAACAATCAGCGCCGCTAACGCACACAAAAAGTCTTGTGGCCGTTTGATATATTTTTCATAAGGCCCATAGGGCTTATGTGTATTCTTCATTTACCTGAAACACCTGTGAATAATATCAATAATCACATCTTGTTCTTCCTGCGTCATTTTGTTATCGCTGGGCAGACACAACCCTCGTTGGAAAATGTCTGCGCCTACATCCACAGCACCTTGCTCTTTTATATACGCATTGCTCCGCGCCCGGCCGTTACCGTTCCGCGTTACAAACGGGTTCATCCGGTAAATGGGTTGCATGTGCATGGGCTTCCAAATGGGGCGGCCTTCTGCATTAAAAGCTGCAATAGCTTCCAGAATTTCCGTCGGGCAGCTCTTGCCTGGTTCGCTTACATATAGGGCGTCCTTTTCCCCACGTACATGAGGACACATGGCGTCTTCGTCAATAATCAGACAGCTCAACCAGTAGTTAGGCTCGGAATTTACGAAATCAATGGGGTTCATCTGTACCGGTAAATCCTGTAAGCCGTCTTTATAGCGCTCATAAACCGCCTTTTTCTGGGCAATATGTTCTTCCAGATAGGGAAACTGTCCACGTATTACCCCGGCAATAATGTTGCTCATGCGGTAGTTAAATCCCATTTCTTCGTGCTGATACCAGGCAGCGTCTTCCCGGCTCTGGGTGCTCCATTTGCGAATCTTATTGGCATCTTCTTCACAGTCCGTCAGATACATGCCGCCGGAACTGCCGGTAATGATCTTGTTCCCGTTAAAGGATATTACGCTTTCCGTACCGAACGTACCGGTCTGCACACCTTTGTAAGTGGCGCCAAAAGATTCTGCCGCGTCTTCTACAATCAGGGCGCCGTGTTTGTCGCAAACCGCTTTGATTTCATCGATTTTGCCCGGCGTACCGTATAAGTGGGCAACTACTACTAATTTAACTTCCGGATATATTTCAAAAGCCTTTTCCAGCGCCACCGGATCCATGTTCCAGGTATCGTATTCCGTATCGATGAACACCGCTTCCCCGCCTTCATAGGCTACCGGGTTCACCGTGGCATCAAAGGTCATATCGGAACAGAACACTTTGTGCCCTTCCAGTGCGCCGTGTCCCACCTTCGGCTGGCCGTACAGTTTTTCGCCGCACAGTTTAATGGCGAGATGCAGTGCAGCCGTACCGCAACTTAAAGCAACAGCGTATTTACGGCCGATTTTCTCTGCCGCAATACGCTCTACTTCGTTAATATTGGCGCCAACTGTACTTACCCAGTTGGTTTTAATAGCATCATCCACCCAGTGCTGTTCGTCCCCATGCATGGTAGGAGAAGAAAGCCATACTTTTTTTGTAAATGGTTTGATTCCTGCAAAGCGGGGATCATTAATAAAATCATGTGTCATGTTATAAGGTATCTCCTATATTTATTTTATCAAAAAAAATTTACGTTTTCCTTAATTAAACTTTTTTTAATTTATATAATTCAGTGTATATTAATATATTATAACATGGTTTCTTCCTTAATCAAACCCTTTCGGCACCTTTATAACGCTATTCCGCCTTAAAATGATTCGGTGTATAGGTTGGAATCATGTTTTGTAGCTGCCCGATAATCTCGTCGTCCCCTTTTAAGGAACGCAGTATTTCAATTTGCCGGTACAACGTATCCGGTTCTTCATCCTGCAGGATTGCCTTGGCAATCTTTTTATGACTTGTTTTTTCCGTCCCTTCTTCCGCTGTCATCAGTTCTTCAAACAGTTTTTCCCCGGGCCGCAGGCCGGTCACTTTAATTTCAATATCCTGCCCCAGCACTAATCCGGACAGGCTGATCATTTTCTTCGCCAGATCCATGATTTTTACCGGTTCGCCCATATCCAACACAAAAACTTCGCCGCCTTCCCCCAGTCCCCCTGCTTCAATCACCAGTTGGCTGGCCTCCGGTATGGTCATAAAGTAGCGTTTCATCTCTTCGTGGGTTACCGTCAGCGGGCCGCCTGCCGCAAGCTGCTTTTTGAATAATGGCACCACACTGCCCCGGCTGCCCAGCACATTGCCAAACCGTACGGCCATGTATTTGGTATTGCTGCATTTTTTGTTCAGGGCCTGTCCGATTTTTTCCGTCACCCGCTTGGTAGCGCCCATCACGCTGGTGGGGTTCACCGCCTTATCCGTACTGATCAGCACAAACCGCTCTACCCCGTACTGACCCGCCAGTTCCGCCGTGTTCAGGGTGCCTGCCACATTGTTAAATACCGCTTCCTCCGGCTCCGCTTCCATTAACGGTACGTGCTTATGCGCCGCTGCATGGAACACTATTTGGGGATGCCAGGTCTGAAAGACCTCTTCCATCCCCTGCCGGTTCGTAATATTCATGATATAAGGAACCAGGACCCCCTGCGGCGCTTTTTCGCAAAGTTCCCGGTTTATTTCATAAATGCTGTTTTCCCCCCGACCCAATAAAATCAGTTTTTTCGGCTGCATCCGTAATGCCTGACGGCAGATTTCACTGCCGATACTGCCTCCGGCTCCGGTCACCAGCACGGTTTTTCCGGTAAGATAATTTCCGATTTCATTCAGGTTCATCCGAACCGGATCCCGGTTCAAAAGGTCTTCTATTTCCAGCGGGCGCAAATCTTTGAGCTGCACCTTGCCCGCATCCAGACTGGTAAAAAAGGCCGGCAAAATCTGGACTTTTACGCCGCTGGAAGAACATATCTCGGCCAGGTCGGACATGGCTTTGGCTTCCATAGAAGGTATAGCAATGATGATTTCATCCACCCGCATTTCTTTCACCAGGGAACAGATGGAATCCCGGCCTCCGTAGACTTTGATGCCGTTCATAATCTGTCCCCATTTTGTGTCATCGTCATCCACAAAACCCACCACGTTCCGGTTATCCCGCTGACGGATGTCCCGCAGGATAATATTTCCGGCATCTCCGGCTCCTACGATCAGGACCCGCAGCGGTTTCCCCCGCCGCGCCTCCCGTTCGGAATTGTTCTCGGCCCAGCGCACAAACATACGGCTGGCCCCGATCATGAACACATCAAAAAAGAAACAGGAAACGAAAATGCTTCTGGACATACTGCGTTTGGCAAAATAAGGCAGCTGGAACACATTATTGATTACCATAAAGGATAGTACTATACCGCAAAGGTTAGCTAACACAATCGCGATCAGTTCCCGGTTCCCTGCATACCGCCAGGCACGGTGGTATAATTTGAACTGGTAAAAAAACAGGAGGTGGATCAGGATAAAAAACGGCAGGTTCGCCATAACGGCCGCCATGTAAAAGGGATACTGCCGCTCATCCATGGAAAACCGCATCAGCACGGACAGCCAGGACGACATAAACATAATGACAACGTCCGTCAGTATCAATATACAGGGCAATAAATAACGTCTCACAGTCTTCTTCTCCTCTTTTGGGCCGTAATCATACTCACATAACGGATATGTTCTTGATAAAAAACGACTCCAAACTATTGTGGTATTTTATTATACCATAAATCAGCCATTTTTCCTACCTGTTTGTCTGCCGCTGGTCGGAAATTATAGTAGAATTTTTTATTACGGCATGTTATAATACTGAAAATTAACAGAAGGGGTTTTATAGCATGGATAATAATGAAAATAACGAGCTGGAAATTGATATTGTCGCATGGTCGAATGTTCTCAAAAAACACCTGGCCGTTGTGATAGGAATCACGTTACTGTTCACAGCTGCCGCCGGTATATATGTCTATAAAATAGCCGATCCGGTTTACTCCTATGTACGGTTCATCAACTGCCCGGGTTCATTAAGCGACAAAGACAAGCTGACTTTTGTCAGCGCTTTCAAAAACAATTCAAATTACCAAAACGCAAGAAAGGAAAACAGTTATGCGTCGTTAACGGATGTGAAAATTGTGAATGACGGCAAGGACAGATTTACCACCACAAATCTCATACAGTTTTCCTTTGAAGGAAACAATCCTGCCTTTATCAAAAAGTTCAGTGATACCTGCGTCACGGATTCATTAAAAGACATCAACGACTATATTACGGAGATTTACGAAATATCCTTCAGCCGGGAATATCTGACCAAGGCCCGGAGAGAAATAACAGCTTTAAACACCTTTATTGCGCAACATGCAGATGCAAATGCGGATGCGGAGGGCGCAGTCAACTACTTAACCGTTTTAAAGAAACGGTTGGAAGATGATGAATTAGCCAAAGCGTATAAAAAGGCAGACATTATGAGCACAAACGGAGCCCAGCCCAAACGGATTTCCAAAAAGTCGCTTGTTTATAAAAGCGCCGTTCTCGGCTTATTTTTAGGTGTTTTATATATCACCTGTCGTTATCGTGCGGAGTATGTAAAAAAACCGTAAAAAATGTAACCTGTTCAAAAGCCGGCTGGTATCCCCAGCCGGCTTTTTGCTTACCCATTTTGACTTTTTGTTTGCCCCTCCTGCTTTTTACAGCAGTTGTAACTCAACGCAAAGCCTAACATCAGATAGAGTAACCTTGCGGCGCCCTTATTGGTTATGCCGGCATCAAACAGGCCATGGAAGTTAACTGTCACAAAGACCCATAACCCGGCAATGGCCACCCAGTTTTCCGGCTCGTCGGTAACCTTTCGGTATAACCGCCAAAAATAATAAAAAACAAAAAACAGATATCCCGTCCCCCCGATGATACCGGTTGTGGAAAAAAACCATGCAACCACGTTGTGTGGTATCGGCATTTCTGCTTCGTGTTTTAATGCGCGATTCAGAAAAGCGGCCTTGCGGGCCGCTTCTTTTTTGGCAGCCTTTCGTCTCGCAGCAGCTTTTTGTTTTGCCGTCAGTTTTGCTTTAGGCTTTCGTGTTGCGGCTTTTTTTACTGTTTCCTTTTTCTCGGCCGGCTTTTGTATTGCAGCGCTCTTCGCTGCTTGCTGCTTCGCTGCTTTTAGTGCTGCCGCCTTCTCTTCTGCGGCTTTTTTTCTGGCAGCTTTCCGTTCTTCATATCTGCGCGCGGCTTCCTGTTTTATCAACTCGGCCTGCACATAGGAAGTGCTGTATTGTGTTCCCCAGTTGTTAAGTCCGACGCCCAATGCCATATGGTCTTTCCACATCGCATAACAGGACTGGAGCTGACGCAGCCTTAGCGAATCCCCGATCCGTTCCGTTCTGCCCGGAATGCCGACAAACAGAACTATGGCAGTAACAACCGCGCAGATTAGAAGGCCTTTTAAAAACAGCTTTGCATTTTTTCGTATGTGAGAAACCAAAAACAGCACAAGCAATGCGCCGGCGAAAAGCCCGCCCATGGCGCCCCGGGACCCGGTCTTCCAGAGCGCAAACAGACCTGCAACGATAATGACCCCATTTAAAATCTTACATGTTTTCTCTGCTTTTACTTTTGTGTCAGACAAAGCGCAAAAAAGGACCGGCAAAATACCGCCCAGCAAAAAAGCAAAATGATTCGGATTGGCATCAAACGCTCCGACGCGCCCGGCAGCAGTTCCAAAGCCATGCAACGACAGGTAAATGACACTGGCAAAAGAAATAACCACAGCCAAAGCAGCCCCGGCAACTACAGCATATTTTATATCTGTTCGGTTTGCAAAATATACCATCAGTAAAAACGGCAGGGTCCAATAGATATATTTCAGCGCACTATGGACGCTTCCCATATCCCCCAAAAGAACCGACGCCGCCAGCACGGTAAACAGAAACACCGCGATGCCCAGCCAGTTCCGGCGGGGTGAATAAAAACCGGCAAGGCTTTTATGTTTGATACAGTCACGGACAATATATAACAGGACTGCGCATGTAGAAACGCTTACGGCAAAAGTCCTGTCAAGAGAAACAGAAACCATTAAAAAAATAACTAACAACTGTATGATTTTGTCATCTGCTCCCGTTTGTTTCCACCATTCAGACAGCACGTTCATCGCGTTATGTTCAGCTCTCTTCCTCTATAATTTTTTACAAATCATTTTTGCATTACTGCTTGCCCGCCGCCCAAAAAAGCAACAGCCGGCAGACCCATCTGTCGCGGAGCCCTCCTGCCGTTTTCGCAAACTGCAAAAGCGCCGTTTCGTGTTCCTTTGCGTATTGAGCTGCTTCTTTTAGTCTTTTTTGTTTCATCAGGCTTTTAAACGTTTTAAATGTTTCACAACGCTTAACCCGCCCTATAAATTCACCGTTCAGCCCATAGCTTTGCGCAAATTGCATCTCATTTTCCCGGAGATCCACCGGTGTGGCCTCTTCCGGCGAACTGTATTGAATAAAGCTGGCGGAATCCTTGTGCCGGCGGTAGTGTTCCAGGCAAAGATAGGTACCGTAGATTTTTTTTGCCGCTAAAAATGCTTTGAACAGGAAATTTCCGTCTTCATACAGCCGGACATTCGGCAGGAAGCGGATATCGTATTGTTCAATCAGCTTTTTCGATATCATGACGCTGTTAATATGCACCGGCAAACCGTCAATTTGCGAATCGGAGGTCAAAACCCTTGTTCCCAGCAATTTGTCCTTTATAAAACACCGGGCTTTATGTGTGTCGGTTTTATTCACGTCTTCCGCGCTGTAGCTTTCCGAAAAATCACTGAAAACCATTTCTGTCCGGTTCGATTGGATCAGGTGATATAAGGTCTTCAAAAAATCCGGATAATACAGATCGTCGCTGTCCAGAAAGGTAATATACTGACCCCGCGCAGCTGCCAGACCGGTATTCCGCGCCACTGATACGCCCCCGTTTGGCTGCCGGATCAGCCGGATCCTGCTGTCTGTATAGCTTTCTACGATTGCTGCAGTTGTATCTGTAGAACCGTCATCCACTACAATCAGCTCAAACTCCGTAAAGCTCTGTGCCAATACGGAATCAATGGACTCACGAATATAGAATTCACTGTTATAAGCCGGCATTATCACGCTGACTTTGACTGACTGCATATCGGATGGCGCTCCTTTATATGTTGATATGGCTGAAACAGCCTTATTATTTCTTCGCGGCGGTAGTTTCCAGCAGGTTTTCCCATGCGCTCCAGATAATCTCCGGCGCATACTGCTTCATGCTTTCCCGGGCTGCCTGTCCCATGCGGACGCGCAGTTCCCTGTCTCCCATCAGCCGTTCCAGTTTGGCTGCCAGGTCTCCGGGTCCGTCTTCGCAGAGAAACCCGTTTACACCGTCACGGATCAGTTCGTTGACCGCGCTGCAGCTTTTGTAACCAACCGCAGGCAGACCCATGCTCATTGCCTCTCCCAAAGCCAGGCCAAAACCCTCATAGGCGCTGGGGAACGCAAAAATGTCACTTTGCTGCAGGATTTTGGGTATTTTATTGGATGTGCCTCTCAGGAATACCCGGTCCTGCAGTTTTTTGCTTTTTATCATGAGTTTTAATTCTTCGTAAAAGGCCCGCTGATCCACGTCGCCCCATAATTCGGCCTGCCATTCCGGATACCGGTCTGCCAGCCTGGCAAAGGCTTCGATCAGCAGATGGGGTCGTTTATGGTTTTTTGTCAGCCTGCCCACCGACACGATCGTGTAGCGGTCTTTGACTTTGTCAAGATCCGCCTGTTCTTCATACCGTGTAATCGCATTCCCGATGACCACGGTCCGGGCCTGCGGCAGGTGGTTATGGATATGTTGGGCAAAAGACGGCAGCAACACCTGGCATACAGCGCTTTTTTCCAGGGCCGGGATTTCCTTTTCCGGGTAGATATGGAAATAGTCTTCCGGATCTCCATGGCTCATGGTGATGACCGGTATGTCCAGCTGCAGGTCGCACAGCAGCAGTTTGCTGGCGGCAGGCTGGAACGCCACGATCACGTCCGGTTTTACTTCTTCCACGGCCTGCTTCAGGTTCTGCGACAGAAACCGTTCCGCAGCGTCACTGTTTACGGTCCGCGCTTTCTGTTTGCTGAACGCGCGGAGCAGTTCCCTTTTCAGTTTTAAATACCAGGGAAAGCGTATGTTCTGCCCTTTAAAATGACACAGATCATACGCAGGGATGCCCGGGTCCAGCGGATAGTAAAAATCACCTTTCCTCACATCGATGTACACCAGGGACACCGCGTGCTGCCGGCGCTTCATCTCATTGGCGAAGGCGCTGGTCACTTTGGCCAGCCCCCCTGTATCTTCTACCATTTTTGCCATGTTGGCTAATAAAATTCGCATGTTGTCTTCACTTTCCCGGAGTAACCCGGGTACTGCGCGGCTGCGCTCTTCGTCAGCGGCGCCATTCACACTGTACCGTATCTTTTTAATTATATCATTATAAATTCAATAAGAAAACAGTTTATCTGCGGGGCTCTGAAAAACTGCCCCGGCTGACACAAATCCTGCCCTTTCGGTCAGAATTTCATAAAACCGCAAAGCTGTAATTGATATGCTCCGTTCCTCCCATATCATATTTATACTTTTCTTCTCCTTTTGACAGGTCTAATGTGCGGATATTGCCGTTGACTATCAAATATTTAACAGCTTCATTAATCATCAGTTTTCCCGGGGAATATTTACTGAAACGGCTGTCAATCGCCAGCTTAGGGACGATGACTTCATTGTTTTCGCTTTCAAATCCCATCATAAACGCAGCCAGATCTTCCCCTATATAGAATTTGAAATCATAACTGTTATTCAGGTTTCTTAAAGCAACCATAACAGTGTCTGTATATTTTAACCGTAACTTCGAAAAGAAGCCCCTGTCTGTATTGCCTCTTTCACTTTCCCGCTTTACATATATTGCAAACTCATCCTGATATGACTTGCTATGAAGGCGGATCTTCCCGTCAACCGCAAGCTTCCATGATAAGCCGTCCTTTTCTAATCTGTTGTAAGCGGTTCGTAAGTTTTGCCTGTTGTTCCTGGTCAGACTGTTATAATAACTGTCATAATCAGTAAACGGTATCTTAACACAGATCCGGCTTCCTGTCTGTCGCAGGGCTTCCGGTTTTTCCCGGCCCTGCAGTACTAAAAAATCATACAATTTTGACCGGACATTTAATGAATTAATATATAATTCCTCTGAATGGATTTTTTTCAGTTCCGTTATCGCTCCGGCAAAATCTTCGGGACCGGCATCTTCCGGATAAATAAAATCCAATGCGCCGGCTGATTCAAAATCACCGAATATATACAATTTTTTTTGTTTCAGCATGAGGGGCAGGATTACTCTGGGTGTTTTATCCTGATAATATACATAAAAGAAATACTTTTCGCTTAAACAGTGTGTCTGGAAACGGAAGCATCTGTACGCAACCTGATTGTATTCATACGACTGGTATGGAAAGAGATATCTGTTTCCGCGGTAAAATGCTTTCCATATTTTTTGTAATTCCACACTGTCAAATCTGCAGCTCTGTAACAATTCCGTAAACCCTTTTTCTAAATTATTAAAAGCAATTATCATTCAAACCTGTTATCCGGTCTGTATATCCATCTGGTCTGTTTCGCGTTCTTTACGGCCTGAAATCTTCCTTAAGCGAAACTTTTCCCAACCCGGTTTTCAACGTTTCTGCGGTAAATCCGTAAGACATGGACGAAATGTCGTTCTTTTCTTTATGCAATGCGCCGGTTACC